>ERZ824575.59-NODE-59-length-147196-cov-6.485589_pt1 | contig 147196 bp, 129 predicted proteins | sample MGYA00519470_ERZ824575 | MGnify/ENA primary metagenome ERZ824575 (study PRJEB31778, sample SAMEA3449170) | human gut metagenome | biome: human gut; feature: human-associated habitat; material: faeces | place: United Kingdom | collected 2010/2012 ... | reverse complement strand
CCACTCCTTGCGCACGAGGATGCGGTTGCCGTCGCCCGGCGCGTTGTAGACGTCCGTCCGGTAGTTGCCCTCCCCGTCGCGCGTGGTCTCGTAGGTCGGGAAGTAGTCGGCCGTGCCGCTCTCGAGCAGGACGTACTCGTAGGCACGGCCCTGGTCGTCAAACTCGGGCAGGCCCGTGAGCTTTGCGACCCACGGCGCGGTCTCCTGCACGGTGACGGTGACGTTCGCCTCGCCGGTATCAAGCACCTGAGACTCTTCATCCACCGTCCCGTCCATGGGGAACGAGACATATGCCTTTTCGGGCAGCGTCTGCCCGCTGATCGTGCGGTAGAGGGCAAACTTGACCGTCGTGTCCTTCGGCAGCTTTTCGGCGTATATTTCTATCACTCTGCGTGCATCGGCTTTTGTGACTCTTATCTTCACGCCGTCGCGCTCAAGCTCGTCGCCGGCTTCGGGGATCTTTTCAAGCTGCTCCATGACCCATCCGCCGACAGTTGCCGAGTCATTGCCGGTATCTATGCCGAACAGCTCGTCAAAGCTCTCACGCTCCGCAAGCCCGGAAATGATATATCCCGCGCCTTGCTTTCTGATGTCGCCCGCATTCTCGCTCTCGTCAAGGTCGCCGACGATCTGTTCGATCAGGTCGTTGAGCGTCACGATGCCGGATGTGCCGCCGTACTCATCCACGACAATGGCGACGGTAAAACGCCCGCGCTTCATTTCGCGGAAAAGTGCGTCTGCCTTCATGACCTCTGTCACGTAGCGCGGCTTGCCGACGGCATGCGCCATGACGGATGCGCGGCTGCGGTCGGAAAGGCGAAGATATTTTTTGGCGTCGAGAATACCCGTTACCGTGTCAATGGTGTCGCCGCATATCGGGTAGTAGGAGTGAATGTCGTTCTTTACGGTCTCCTCCCATACGGAGTCGCTGTCCTCAGCCCAGAGGACAGTCATTTCGGTGCGGTGCGTTGCTATCTCGCCGACGGTTATGTCGTCAAACTCAAAGATATTCTGTATCATTTCGTTTTCGGATTCGCCGATCGAGCCGCTCTCGCTGCCCGCGTCGGCCATGAGGCGGATGTCCTCCTCAGATACCTCCGAATCCTCGGCGTCGGGGTCGATACCGAGCGCTCTGAGAACGGCGTTGGTGGAAACGGTCAGCAGCCACACGAGCGGCTTGAAGCATACGGCGATCAGGTTGACCGTGCCCGAAAGCCCGAGAGCTATCGATTCCGCTTTCTTCATTGCAAGCCGCTTGGGAACGAGCTCGCCGAATATGAGCGTTATGTATGAAAGTATAACGGTGATTATAATGACCGATATTGTTTTGATCGCGTTATCAGACAGCGGCGTTTTGCCGTGCAGACCGTTTACGATGTAAACGCTGAAGTTGTCGGAAGCAAAGGCACTGCCGAGAAACCCCGAAAGCGTTATTGCCACCTGTATCGCGGCAAGGAATTTTGCGGGCTGGTCGGTCAGCCTTTTAAGCCTTTTTGCCTTTTTGTTGCCGTTCTCGGCAAGACTGTCGAGCTTTGCGCCTTTTGTTTCGATCACGGCGATCTCGGCGCAGGCAAAGACCGCATTGAGCATGATGAAGACGATCTGAAGCAGCACCTGCAGGCAGATCGTCAGCCATAAGGGAATGTCCATTGTTGTTTTTTCCTCCGGAAAATAAATTATTTTATTATGTGAAAGCAGCTGAAAGCAGCATAACCGGACCCGCCCCGTGGACACGGTGCAGGTCCGGCATATATCGTTTTATTTGAAAAAGACGCAACTTCGGTCCTTTGATGTGCCGTCGCTGCTGCCGTTACTCATTACAGACAATTATATCCTTTCACATGATTGTTGATTATTATATCATATTATATGCGCAATGTCAAGTCCCGCATACAGCAAAGCGCAGCACGGCGAAAAATGTATTGAAAATAGCCCAAATGTTAATTTGTTTGCCGCGACACGGCGGGATATTGCCGAATGATATTTTTTATGATAAAATATAAAGAGAATAATCTTTACCCGGAAAGGTAATAATCACTTGAAGGAAAAAAATGACGACGGCAGGGGTGCCGCAAAGATAATACTGCGCGCGGTGTTTCCCGTGCTTGCCGCTGCCGGTATCGCGGGCTATTTCATATATCTCAAAGCTACGGGCAGGGAAATAACGGTCGCGAATATCGTTGAACACGCGCCGAAGAGCGCATTGCCGGCTGCTGCGGTGCTTTTGGTTCTTTATGTCATCAAAAGTCTTTCGGTGTTCTTCCCGGTCACGGTGCTTTACGCCGTCGGAGGGTATATGCTTGGACCCGTCGTGGGGTGCATCGTGAACGCATTGGGCGTGGCGATTGGATTTGTCATTCAGTACCGTTTCGGAAGCGCATCCGGACATGCGGCAGCCGGGAAAATAAGCGCAAAACACCCGCGCATTGCGGCAATGCTTGACGCACAGTCGCGCTCGCCGGTGTTTGCGGTTTTTTCGGTGCGGCTTTTCAGCGTTATATCTCCCGACCTTATCAGCTATTATTTCGGCGCCGTGGGCGTCGGTTTCGGAGCATTTATGCTCGGCAGCATTCTCGGCGTTCTGCCGGGGCTTGTTGCCGTTACGGTATTCGGCACATCGGCGACCGATCCGTCATCCCCGCTTTTTATAATTTCCGCGGCGATCGCCGTTGCCGTATTTGCCCTTACCGCGGCGGGACGGTACATCTCGGGCAGAAAAAACGCGCGTGAACGCAGGGAGAACGATTCCGCCCCGAACGGCGGAAACAACAACCCGGAGGAGTGAGCTTTATGAGAAAAGAAACGGGATCCGAAAAAGAGCGCTCGGGCGCCGTTGCCACCGCGAGCGTCGAAGGCGGCGCGAGCCGCGGGGAAGCATCGCAAAAAAAGCCGAAGATGCGGCGCGCATGGTTCAACGCGCTGCTGCGGCGGCGGGCTGCGGTCACGCTGCTTCTCGTGGCGCAGGTCGCGCTGATAGTATGGTTTCTTGTCAGTCGTTCGCGCTCATCGGTGTATGTCAACATCGCGCTTAGGGTGCTCAGCCTTATCGGTGTGTTCATCGTTGTGCTGAGACGCACAAAAAGCGCCTTCAAGCTGTCGTGGGTAGTGCTGATACTTACATTCCCGGTCTTCGGCGGTCTGTTTTATCTTTTGTCGAACTTTCAGTCGTCAACGCTTATCTACCGCAAGCGGCTCGGCGAGATAGATTCGACCCTCGTGCGCCCCGCGCTCAAGGGGTGCGGCTGCTATGACGAGGCTGCCGCGGCGCTGCCTCAGCACCTTACGCAGATAAGGTATCTTGAAAAATTTGCGGGCTTTCCGATATGGGACCGCACGGCTACCGACTTTCTTACGCCGGGCGAAAAATATCACGCGCGGCTGCTCGAGGAGCTTGAAAAGGCGCAGAAATACATCTTTATGGAGTATTTTATCGTGCAGGAGGGCGAGATGTGGGATGCCATACTTGACGTGCTGAAGCAAAAAGCCGCAGAGGGCGTTGAGGTGCGCATGATGTATGACGACATCGGCTGCTTTTTTCTCCTTCCGCAGGATTACCGCGCGCAGCTTGAAGCGGCGGGCATCAGGTGCCGTGTGTTCAATCCGTTCACGCCGTTTCTCACCGTTCTTCAGAACAACCGTGATCACCGCAAGATATGCGTCATCGACGGTAATGTGGCGTTTACGGGAGGCGTGAACCTTGCCGACGAGTATATAAACGCGCGCGAGCGCTTCGGTCACTGGAAGGACGCCGGTATCGTGCTGCGCGGAGACGCCGCATGGAGCTTTACGGTGATGTTCCTTCAGATGTGGAGACTTTCGGGCGGCGAGGCTGAGGACGATATTTCGCGGTATATGCCGCAGTCCGACCCGTTCGATCACCTGCCGCGTAACGGCTACGTCCAGCCGTATGCCGACAGCCCGATGGATTTTGACAACGTTGGCGAGCATGTTTATCTTCAGATGATAGGAAGCGCCAAACGCTATCTTTACATCAACACGCCGTATCTGATAATCGATGACAGCATGGTCTCGGCGCTGACACTTGCCGCAAAGAGCGGCGTTGACGTGAGGATAATCACCCCGCACCGCTGGGATAAGCGCTTTGTACACATGACGACGCGCTCATACTACCGCGATCTCATACGCGCGGGTGTGAGGGTGTATGAATATTCAAACGGATTCCTGCATTCAAAGACTTTTGTGGCTGACGATGAGTCGGCGACCGTCGGTACGACGAATCTCGATTTTCGCAGTCTTTACCTGCATTTTGAATGCGGTGTGTGGATGTGCGGCACGAGCGCCGTTGCCGAGATAAAGGAGGATTTTCTGCGCACTCTTGAGGTTTGCGAGGAAATGACCGAAAAGAACTGCCGTGGCACGCTCATCGAGCGTATGCTTCAGCCCGTGCTGAGACTTTTTGCTCCGCTTATGTGATTGTTATACTCAAAGCCCCGCCCCGACGCAAATCGCGTCGGGGCGGGGCTGATATTATTGCGTGCGTCTGCTTATCTGCGCTTTTTGCTTACAGCGGCGGTGACGGCGCCGGTGAGGAGCATTGCCGCAAGCACGGATACTGCCGAAAGAGACGACGAGCAGCCTTTTTTGGCGGGGGCCGGGTCGGTCATGGGTTCGACTGCCGTTCCGGTATCTGTGGCGTTTGCCGTGAGCGTTACAAGCTCGCTCACCTTGCGGTATTTATTGCCGCGGGCATTGAATTCGGCAGAGAATATCACCTTTGCGCTCCCCGTGCCGGTATAAGTGACGGCTCCGGTCGCGGGATCCTGCGCAACGGTGAGGTCGCCTGTGGTCTCGATGACCGTCATTTCGGACTTTGCGGTCACGTCGTCGGTCTTGCGTTCGTATGTCACGGCGGTCACGGTTGGGATTTCACCTGCAGTGAGGTCGTATTTTGTTTTGTCGGTGGTGAGGTATTTTGTGTACTTTGACGCGAACTGCGTGCTGTCGGTGGTTATTCCCGAGACGCCGGAGACGAAATAGCGGGCAAAATCGGCTTCGCTGTTGACCGTCCATGTCCACACGGTCACGCCGCGCAGGGTAAGCTCGCGTATCAGCGTCGAGTCGAGCGAGCCTTTGCCGTATGTGGGGACAAAGACCGTGCCGATGCTTTGAGTGGAGTTGAGTATTTCGGAAAGCGACGGCTTGAGATTGGCGCTTGAATATGTATTTGAGGTGATAAGCCCCGCCGAGATGCCGGGCATCTGCTTTCTTATGCGTTCAAGCTGTGCCGTCGAGAAGGATACGACGATCACCTTGTCCTCGTAGTCATACTGCTTCACGAGCTTTATGAAGGCGGGGATCAGGTTCGGGTCGGTGGATTTGAGCTCTGTCTGAAGCACAACGTCCTTGTCCTTGAGTGCTTTGATATAGTCTTCGAGCGTGGGGATGGGATCGCCCTCGGCGAGATTCTTGTTGGTTTTGACAAGATATTTTGCAAGCTCGGCACGTGTCATCGACGCAACGGTGCCCTTGCCGTTTGTTGTTGCGTCGATCGTTGAGTTGTGCATGACCATGATCACGCCGTCGCGCGAGAGATGAAGGTCGTTTTCTATCATCGTCGCACCGAGCTCATATGCGCGAAGCGAGCTTTTTACGGTGTTTTGATGTTCGAGGGACGGAACGCCGCGGTGTCCCGTGACACCGGTCACGCGCGTGAGGGTGCCGGCTCCGAAATATGCGGTGAGGCATTTGTCGAGCTTTGCGCAGTCGTCGGTAATTATACCGTGAACTCCCGAGACGATAGCGGAGACGAGATCGGCGTCTCCCGACGACGCCGCGCGCGTCCACACCGTCATGAATCTCATGCGGAGGTATTCGACGTTTTCGCGCGTCGCTGCCTCGGGCGAGAGCAGCATTATGCGGCAGTCGGCTGTGTTGCACTCGGCGCGGAGAGCCTCAAGCTCCGCAAGGCTGCCGACGGTGCGTGAGGTGAAGTCGAAAACGCCGCGTGCGTGGCGCCATTGCGCTCTTGCTGCGGAGAGGACCTCGGCGCTGTCCGAAATAACGAACACGTCGCGCAGGTCGTGCGATGAGAGATAGCCAGAAAGGGCTTTGGCAGTCGCCGTGCCGTCCGGTCTGAACGCCGCAATGACCTTGCCGCCGAGCGCTTCGAGCGCGTCGTCGAGCGTTGCGAATTTTGTGCCGCTCTCGTCGGTCACGTCAAGCGCGGTGTTTACATTGAGTATCGCGGCGACGGGCGGGTCTTTTAGTATCGCCGCGAGAGCGTCGGCACTTTCGACCGGAACGACAGATGAGGGCGGAAGGATCACGTTCGAGTCGGGCGTGCGTATTTCGTTTATGTGCCCGGGGACGGACGAATCGGATATTTTGCCGACCGTTACCTTTACCTCATCGACGGTGAGGCGGCAGCCGTTTGCCTGAAAGCCCACGGCACCCGTGGGGAGCAGTACGTTCTTTTCGGTGAGCTGAGTCTTTCCGTTCAGCAGGTATGTCAGCGTCGAGCCGGAGGCATCGGCGGCAACGGTGTTGAAGTCAGAGCTTTTTGCCGCAGCGCTTGCCTTTTGCGTGACGTTCCATTTGTCCGCAACGGTGCGTTCGGCTATTTCGGTGCCGTTGGCAAGCGAGGCGTCGTAGCGCAGGCAGAGCTGCATATACGGGTAGTTCTTTGCCGTCTGCACGCGGAGCATAACGGATGCCCAGCGTTTTGAGTTGACGGCGCTGTCGAGCTTCATGCGCGCCTCGACCTTTATATCGCCGAAACCGTCAAGGTATTCGGGCAGCAGAACGCGCGCATAGGCGTCCTGCGAAGAGGAGGCGTCGAGTATGAGCGAGCCGTCGGTATCGTATTTTACCTTGCCGCCGCTCTTTTCTTCAATGGTGCGCAGCCCGCGGGCATCGGTGCCCGAAAAATCGCTGCGGTAGAGGACATAGTCCGTCTCATTTTTGGCGCGGACGGTGAGAACTACGGTCTTTTTCTTGCCGTCAGCCGCTGCAGTGAGGATGTATATGCCCGCGGCGGGAGTCACGCTGCCGCCGTCGATCGCGATATCGGATGACGACCATGTGATCTTTTTTGCGTCAACGGTCTTGCCGCTCTCAAACTGAACGGAATGATCGCCGAGCTTTACCGTGTCGCCCTCAACGGCGCATATCGCAGGGCAGGAGTAGGGGACTGTCAGTCCGCCGTCGTCCGTTACCGCAGCCGAAGAGGGAAGCAGAGCTGCCGCAAAAGTGAAAATGAGCGCGAGCACCGATGCCAGAGCGCGCACCGGAGCCGTTTTTGCCGATCTTTGAGCCTTCATTGAATATTCACCTTTCCTTTGGGTATATTATGTCAAACACCATTATATATGAAATGCGCGGGTTTGTCAAGCAAAGCCGAACATTGTAAAGATTTCATAAATACTTTTCCGAAAATGTGTGCGGCGGTTGATTTTTGAGGTGGTTTGTGGTATTATATTAATGTAAAAAGCACCTGTGTGCTATAAATTCCGACGGTCTGTTTATGCCGCCGGCAGAAAGGCAATCTGAATTCCGTGAACTACGACGTTATCATTGTCGGCGCGGGTCCCGGCGGCATTTTTTCCGCTTATGAGCTTGTCAAGCTGACGAAAAAGAAAAACAAAAAAGCAAAGATCGCTGTTATCGAGGCGGGCGCACCGCTCGCGCAGCGCCACTGTCCCATCGACGGAGAAAAGGTAAAAGCCTGTGTCGGCTGCAAGCATTGCAGCATTATGAAGGGCTTCGGCGGAGCCGGAGCGTTCTCCGACGGCAAATACAACATAACCACACAGTTCGGCGGCACGCTGCACGAGCACATAGGCAAGAGCACCGCGCTTGAGCTTATGCGCTATGTTGACGATATAAACACCTCTCACGGCGGAGAGGATACAAAACTCTACACGACCGCAAATTCGGATATAAAGACGCTCTGCATGAGAAACGGTCTTTATCTGCTCGACGCATCGGTGCGTCACCTCGGAACTGACAAAAACTATGTCGTTCTCGGCAACCTTTACGATGAGCTTAAGGAAGAAGTGGATTTTCATTTCTATACTGAGGCGACGTCGGTCGAAAAGACCGATGACGGATATATAGTTTCCACCGATCACGGAAGCTTCAGCTGCCGCGTGTGCATAATCTCGGGCGGCAGAAGCGGCAGCAAGTGGATGGAGAAGGTCTCACATGACCTTAAGATCCCCACGATGTCGAACCGCGTCGACATAGGCGTGCGCGTCGAGCTGCCCTATGAGATATTCGCTCACCTTACCGACGAGCTTTACGAGAGCAAGATAGTCTACCGCACCGAAAAATTTCAGGATCTTGTGCGCACATTCTGCATGAACCCGCGCGGCGCGGTCGTTAACGAAAACACGAACGGCATCGTGACGGTAAACGGTCACAGCTATGAGGACCCCGCAAAGTATACTCACAACACCAACTTTGCGCTGCTTGTTGCAAAGCATTTTTCCGAGCCGTTCCGCGACAGCAACGGCTACGGCGAAAGCATAGCAAGGCTTTCGAATATGCTCGGCGGCGGAGTGATGGTGCAGCGCTTCGGTGATCTTATGCGCGGTCAGCGTTCCACTCATTCGCGCATCGAAGAGGGCTTTGTCACACCTACGCTCACGGCTACGCCCGGCGATCTTTCGCTCGTAATGCCCAAGCGCATTCTCGACGGCATCGTAGAGATGATCTATGCGCTTGACAAGATCGCCCCCGGCACCGCAAACGACGACACGCTCCTTTACGGCGTTGAGGTCAAGTTCTATAATATGGAGGTCGCGATCGACAGCAACCTCGAAACACTGCACCACGGTCTTTTCGTCATAGGCGACTGCGGCGGTGTTACTCATTCTCTCTCGCAGGCGTCCGCAAGCGGCGTTCATGTTGCGAGATACGTTGCCGAAAAATATTTTTCATAAATCCGGGACCGAAGGTCTGTAATTTATGACGGTAAAGATCCGGCAGGAAAGGAAAGGTCATTTCAATGAAAAACCAACCCAATTTCAACGATCAGGGATATACGCCCGCGCCCAACACGCAGTATACGCCCGACCCCTTTGCCGATGAGGTGAAGCAGACAGCTCCGCGCGGGCTTGCCGTTGCATCCCTCGTGCTCGGCATTCTGTCGGCTGCGGGACTTTGCTGCTGCTGCACTCCGCTCTGCGTCGCACTCGGCGTGGTTGCCATCGTGCTGGCGATCATTTATTCCAAAAAAGCGGGCAAACTTGACGGTATGGCGCTTGCGGGACTCATCCTCGGCATCATCGGCGTAGTTATCGCACTCATAGTGCTGATAGTTCTTGCCGCCAACCCCGATCTTCAGGAGCGTATAATCCAGACGATAATGGGTCAGACGCCCGATGTGAGCCTCCCCGACATTAAAGTTCCCGAAAGCATCGGCTGAGCTGCGATCTGCGGACAGCGCCGGGCTTTGAAGGCAAAAGAGAGCCGACCGAACGCATTAAGCGTTTTCGGTCGGCTCTCTTTCCGTGAGCGCGAGATATTCGTCATAGCTTATCATTATCCTGAGTGCCGCAAGCAGGGCGTTGGCGCTCATGCCGGCGGGAAGCCCGACTTTTTTCGCTATTTCGTCACGACGCGCTGAGCTGTTGCTGCCGCCTGAGAGCCCGTCAAGCATAAAATCGGTTTTTGAGAGGGGATTGACTGCCGCACGTGCAACGGCGTCGCCGTTGCGGAAGGGAAGAAAGAGCTCGCGCAGGAGCAAGACATCCATGCCCTCGACACCGAGCACGCCCTCGGCGGACGGCAATGTTTTTCTTTTTTCCTTGCCCTCTATGCGCGGGATGTACAGCCTTATCATGCGCTCGGGCGGGATGAGTCCCGCGATGTGCGAGCGTATGACCTTGCCCGCGCCGTCCGGGTCGGTGAGGACGATGACGGGTGTTTTTTTTGCCAGCGCGCGTATGAGCGCCGCCTTTTCGCGGTTTTTGAATACGCCGAAGCCGTCGGTCGTGATTATCTGCGCGTCGATGACCGAGGCGAGCTTCTGGCGGTCGTATTTCCCCTCCACTATCACGGGGTATGGGATAACAAGTTTTTCGTCATTCATTTTTTCAGTCCGAACCAAGCTATCACGGCAATGCCGAGAAGAATTCTGTAAACGCCGAAGGCGGAAAATGTATGCCGCTTTACAAAGTCGAGCAAAAACCTGACGGTCGCAACGGACACGGCAAAAGCCGTGACAAAGGCGGCGGCAAGCGCGGCCGTCTCCGCGGCGGGGAGCGTTTCGCCCGACGCGGCGAGAAAACGGCAGAACTTTGCTCCCTTTATGAGAGACGCGCCGAGCATTGCGGGTATCGCCATAAAAAACGAAAATTCGGCTGCGGCGGTGCGCGATATCCCGAGGCAGCAAGCGCCGAGCACCGTTGAGCCAGAGCGTGACGTGCCGGGAATTATCGCAAGTGCCTGAAATGCGCCTATTAGCAAAGCGTTTGCAAATGTTATATCGTTTACGCTTTCAACGGCTGGCGCTTTGCCGCGGCGCAGGCGTTCGACGGCGATAAAGAATATTCCGTATATTATGAGCGCCGAGGCGACGACGGGCGGAGTATAAAGCAGCGCGTGCAGACCGCAGCCGGTGAAGTGCTCGAGCAGCCGGTCGGCGGCAAGCCCCGCTGCCGCTGCGGGCAGCGATGCGACGGCGATCTTTGCCAACAGCATGAGAGAAGCGCGGCTTTCGGCTGCGGTTTTCGGGTGGGATTTTCGTCCGAAGGGATAAAGCCGGTCAAAAAAGAACACAACGACCGCCATTATCGCGCCGAGCTGTATCACGACCTCAAACATCTCGCAGAATTCGGCTCGAAATTCGCCGGGAAGCGACGAGCCGAGCTCCAGTGCGGGGATGGCGTTAATGATAATAAGATGCCCGGTAGAGCTGACAGGCAGCCATTCGGTTATGCCCTCGATAATACCGTAGAGCAGGGCGCGCAAAAGCTCAAAAAACATTTCGTTTCGCCTTTCGGTCCTTTAATGCTTTTGAACGTCCCGTGCGCCGGCTGTCAGTTGCCCGCGCGAAGAATATCGCCCGCGTGCACCTCAAACGGCACGCGCAGGTAAAATACCATTGAAGGATGCGGCGCCGAGTCGATGGGAAGGCCGTCGGCGTCATACATTTCGGCCACCCGGAACGCCTGCCCCGGCTTTCCGGGCGTGAGCAGCTCGGCGGTCTCGCCCACGGTCAGCTTGTTGCGCTGTGTGAAGCGGAAGAGCGTGCCGCCCTCGGTTTCACGCACGAGCGATGCGGGCAGTATATCACAGTCGGTAGCAAGCGCGAGGTATGCTTTTTCGCGGATATAGCCCTTTTCGCGGCAGAGCTTTGGGTCGTCTGCGGGGCTGTCATAGTAAAATCCCGTGTCGTATTCGCGGTGCGAGACCGAGCAAAGCTCGTCGTACCAGCGCGGGTCAAAGCGATAGCCGTCGGGGTCGGCGGCGTAGGCGTCGACAGCCATGCGGTAGGCATTCGTCACGACCGCTGCGTAATAGGCGGATTTGACTCTGCCCTCAAGCTTGAATGAGGCGATCCCCGCGTTGATGAGCTCGGGTATGTGCTCTATCATGCACATATCCTTTGAGGACATGATAAATGTCCCCGCAGGTGTCTCCTCTATCGGAAAGCGCTCGTCGGGGCGTTTTTCCTCCATGAGGGTATAGTTCCAACGGCAGGGCTGAGCGCATCTGCCGTGGTTGGCGTCACGCCCTGCCATCATGTTTGAAAGCAGGCACCTGCCGCTGTATGACACGCACATCGAGCCGTGTACAAAGCATTCAAGCTCCACGTCGTCGGGCAGTGCCGCGCGTATCTCACCGATCTCCGCAAGGCTCAGCTCACGCGCCAGCACAAGTCTTGAGGCACCGAGGGCGGCGTATGCCCTTGCCGCAGCAGGCGAGGTTATGCTTGCCTGTGTTGAGATGTGTATGTGCGCCTCCGGGATCTCCTCTTTCAGAAGTCCGATAACGCCGAGGTCGGCAACGATAAATGCGTCGGGACGCGCACCGCGCACCTCGCGCAGAAACTCCGTGAGCGCGGGGTATTCGCCGCCGTGCGGCAAGACGTTTACGGTTATATACATTTTTTTGCCGAGCGAATGCAGAAATTCCGCAGCCTCATACAGCTCTTCGAGCGAAAAGTTTTTTGATGCGGAGCGCATTCCGAACGCTTCACCCGCCAGATATACCGCATCGGCGCCGAAACGCACGGCGGCTCGCAGCTTTTCGGCATCTCCCGCAGGGGAGAGCAGCTCGGGCTTCTTTATTTTTTTGTTCATAATGCAAACTACCTTTTACATCCGGATAAACCGATCATTCCGTATAATTTTATCACAAATGCCGCTTGCGGTCAAGCATGAAAAGGTTCACAATAATTTTATTGAAAAAACGCGTGGGATATGATAAAATATTAAGTGAAATTCAACTGACGGTGAAGGAAAGCTGCGAACGTGAGGGTATATTCCGTACCTTTCGGTAGCTGCCCGCCCGAAACGTCAAAAAGGGGTCATCATATGTATGTAAACGATCTCGCGCCGCACGATGATGTGCTGCGCATAAGGTGTGTGGGTCACGCTTCGGCAGAACGCTGCAAATCCGATGCTTTTATTATAACCTACAATGAAAACGTCTGGCTGATCGACGGCGGAATGCGCGGAAATTACGATTCGCTCTGCCGTATGCTCGAGCTGCGTCAGGCGTGGCTCGGCAATCGCCGTCATGATGTCGATAATGAAAAATACAAGCTGCGCTTTACATGGCTTGCGTCGCATTTTCACCTCGATCATGTTCAGGAGACTGTGGTACATATCCTCAAAAGCCCGTACTTTGAGCTCGACGAGGCTGTGATACCGCCTCCGACGCTACTGCCCGCAGAGTATCCCATGAACGACGACGCGTATTTCCGTCCCATGCTCGAAAATGTTATTGAAAAATATCAACCGAACGCAAAAATAACCGCTGTCACGGCGGGACGCGGCGGATACGAAAGACGCACGGCGGGCGGCATGACGCTTGATATCCTTCCGCCCGAGTGCGACTGGGGAACGCCCGAAAATATCGGTATCATGACCGAGCTTTACAGCGACGGTGTGCGCGACGACAAGCGCGCGTCGATAACGGTGATAAATTCAAACTGCCTGTGGCACGTATTCGGCGCTGCGGGACGCAAGGTGCTTTTTACCGGTGACACGATGAAGCGATTCGACGACAGGAGCGACGAGCCTTACGACAGAATGGCTGAGTTGTGGCGCGACGTGATAGGCGAGCACGTTGACGTTGCAAAATGGGTGCATCATGGTATAGCGCGCGACACCGCTGCGGCTCATATGCACGCGCTGACTCCCGAATACATCATCATCACGAGCGCCGAGCGCGAGACTGCCTCCGGCGTGTTTGTCGAGCGCTATCCGCATGACGGCGCGGAATTTGTGCGCATAGCACAGGACGATGTTACCTTCCGCATACATCCCGACGGGAATATTGAGGTGATCGTAGGCTCGGATGTGTATGCCGACTTCGATAAGAGCTGATGTATCTTCTGATAAAGCCCGCCTCCGGTGCGTGCGACCTCGGCTGTCGCTATTGCTTTTATGCCGATGAAATGTCCCGCCGCGCCGAAGCGTCGCGCGGGATAATGAAAAAGGAGACCGTCGCCGCGATACTTTCAAAGGCGCTTGAGCGCTGTGCGCGCGACGGCGCGCACGAGCCGTTGTCCGTCGGTTTTCAGGGCGGTGAGCCGTTGCTGGCGGGTATTGACTTTTTCAGGTTCGTCTGCGATTTCGTCGAAAAAAACAACACTCACGGTGTGTCCGTTTCGTATTTTCTTCAGACGAACGGAACTCACCTCGACCCGGAATTTGCCGAGTTTTTCGCCGCGCACGGCTTTCTTGTCGGGCTCTCGGTGGACGGCCCCAAGGAGTATCACGACCGCTGTCGTGTGACGCGCGCGGGCAAATCCTGCTTCAACGCCGTAATGCGTGCCGCATCCAATATGCGCTGCGCGGGAGTCGATTTCAACACGCTCACCGTCGTTACGTCGGTATCCGCCGCGCACGCGCAGGCGCTTTACGGTTTTTTTGCGCGTTCGGGCTTCAGATTTCAGCAATACATCCCATGCGTTGCGCCGCTTGACGGCGAATGCGCCGGCGAATACGGGCTCGAGGCTGAGCAGTACGGCGAATTTCTCTGCCGTATGTTCGACCTGTGGTATGCGGATGCCTGCCGCGGCGAAAAATATTATGTCTACAACCGCGACTTTGAAAACTGGGTCGGCATACTTGCGGGGTGGCGTCCCGAGGAGTGCGGTATGTGCGGAGTCTGCTCGGCGCAGTATCTTATCGAGTCGGACGGAAGTGTTTATCCGTGCGATTTCTACGCTCTTGACGCCTACTGCCTCGGCGATCTTTCCCGCGACAGCTTTGATGATATAGATCGCGCACGTGAGAGGATCGGGTTCATCGAAGCATCGCGCGTGCTTCCCGACGAGTGCCGCGAATGCCGTTGGCTGCCGCTTTGCCGCAACGGATGCCGCCGCAACCGTGTGGGAGGTGAAGCATTCCCGCTGTGCGGCTATGATATGCCGGGCGGCAAAAACCGCTTCTGCGCGGCATACCGCCGCTTTTTTGAGTACGCCTATCCGCGTATGCGCGGCATGGCCGATATGATCGCCCGCCGCGGCGGGACAGACTGATACACGGGGCTGCCGCACGTTAGTGCGGCAGCCCCGTCATTCGTTATTTTCGGCAGTATTTTATATATCGGCGGTACCGTTCATCGGCTGTGCACCAGTCAACGACCGAAAGCCAGCTGTCGATATAATCCGCGCGCAGGTTGTGGTGCAGAAGATAATATGCGTGCTCCCAGACATCGAGAGCGAGGATCGGAAAGCTGCCGCCCGTAAGCGGCGAGTTCTGATCGGCACCCGTTACGATCGAAAGCCCGCACGCACCGGCGGTCAGAAAAGCATATCCCGAGCCGAATACCGAGAGCGCAGCTGCTTTGAGCGCGGCGTAAAAGCCGCCGTAATTTCCGTAGCGCCTGAGTATTGCCGTGCCGAGCTCACCGACGGGCTCCGGCTCGCGGCAGTCGGGCGGTGTAAGTGTGTCAAAATAAAGGCGGTGATTGTAAACGCCGCCCGCATTGTTGCGTATCGTTCTGCCGAGCGGCTGCGCAAGCCGCGGCGCGCTGAAGATGAGCTCTGTGAGAGTCAGCTTTTGAAGCGACGGCTCTCCCGCAAGCGCGGCGTTGAGGTTTTTTATGTATGTGCCGAGGTGCGCGTCATGGTGCAGACGCATGGTCTCGGTGTCGATATACGGTTCAAGTGCCGAATAAGAATACGGCAGCGGCAGATTCACAAACGGGTATCTGTCGTTTTTTTCTGTGCACTGCAAAATAATGTCCTCCTTGTCGTACAGTACATTATATTCGCAATGCGGCAAAATCGTCCGCCGCGCGGACGCCGGTCATTTCTTTTTATTATCGAAAAAGCATTTTTCAAACAGCTCGCCGCCGAAACGGTGCAGCACGTCGGCACAGAGCCTTTCGCCTGCGGTCCCGAAAAAGCGGTAGAGGATGCTCATTGCGTGCGCGTCGGCGCCGCGGACTATAAGCGACCTCCCGCGCCGTATGCCCGAAAGGATGCTCTTTGCCATTTTTGCGGGTGACGACGCAAAACGCAGGAATACCGTGATGTCACCCTTCTGACCGTCAAATATCGGCGTCGCGGTGAAGCCGGGGCAGACCGATGCTACGTAAAGAGTGCCGCGATATTCGCAGGCGAGCGCCTCGGTGAATGCACGCGAGGCAGCTTTTGACGCCGAATATGCCGCGCTGCCCGGCAGGGCGCAAAGCGAGGCGGAGCTTGCCACGTTTATCAGTGCACCGCGCGGCGAGCGCAGCAGCAGCGGCAGCATTATCTCGGCGGCGTATACCTGAGAAAGAAAGTTCAGTTCGGCAGTTTTGCGCACGGCGTCCGCTCCGCCTTCGAGAGGAAAGCCGGCAAACGGCGGCAGTGTTCCGGCATTATTTATGAGCACGTCGGGTATGCGCCCCGCCGCCTCAAGCTCTGCGGCAAGAGAGCGCCATCCGCCGGCGTCGGTAACGTCAAACGCACGGTATTCGAACTTCCCGCCGTGTGCGCGTATCTTTTCCGCAGCTTCTGCAAGCTTCGACTCGCGCCGTCCTATTCCTATCACGGTGCACCCGCAGCGCACGGCAAGCAGCTCGGCAAGCTCAAAGCCTATGCCGGAGGACGCGCCGCTCAATATCACGAGCGCTCCGTCGATGCGGTAACCCTTTATGCTCACTTTTCTTCGGGTGCGTCGGTCTCAAAGGCGGAAAGGTCTATCGCCGCCAGCTTGTCTGCGGGTATTTTGCCCTTCGTGCGCTCAAAGTACTGGATATTGCCGCGCAGCATGAACATGAACTGGTTGTTCGGTGTGCGTCCCTCGGCTGCGCTTATGTAGAGGAGCTTGCGTGCAAGCTCTTCGGACATTCTGACTTCGGTCCTGTATGTTTTTTTCATTTTAAAATGCCTTTGCTTTCGTTTTTTCGGCTCAGCGGAGCCGTTCGGTAAATATTTCTATTGCTGCGGCTGCCGCCGCGGCTTTTTTTGAATATAAAGAGGTCTCCCGCAGGGCATCGGCGGATCTTCCGTTCAATATGCCGTCAGCCGTCAGTTCGCTGAACCCGCCCCAGTCGTAAAGCGCGGCGACGGAGCATACTCGCGACGAGAATATCAGACGGGCAAGCTTCGCGTTGAGCTTGTATCCGTCGGTGTTGTCACCGATCCATGCGTCGGTCCTGCCCGAGGATGCTTCAAAAAGTGCGAGCGTGATGTCCGCCGTCCGCTTTCCGTACCCGGTGCCGAGCGGAACAGCCCAGCCGTATGTCCCGTCGGGTGACGAAAAGCAGCGGTAGGGCGAATCGGCATCGGGCTTGGGGAGGGGAAGATAACAGGTGACCTCAGAGCTGTACGAGCCGAATTTTTCAACGATAAAGACCGAGGCGCTGTCGCCGCCCGCATCTTTTACTATCAGCTCCGCATTGCCGTATGCCGTGCGGAAGTCGGCGTTTTCGGCTGCAAGCCCGAGTCCGTTTTCGGTGCGTGCGAATATTTCGCCGCCCATTGCGGTGAAAAGCGAGAGCGCCGATTGTTCTGCGTTATTTTCGGGCAGACTGAGCACCGTGTCCTTCAGCGTTGAGGCAACGATAAGAGCCGAATCGTCATATACGCGCAAAAGCTTTTCAAGCGTCAGCTCGCCTGCCAGCGCCGCGTCGCGTATGTCCTTGCCGAATATCGCGTATATCTCGTTTGAAAGTGCCGCTTCCACGTCGCAGCGCAGCGCATACGTCGATTTAAGCGACGATGGCGTTATATCGCTGAAGGCTATATAATATTTCCCGTTGACCGCAAGGCTTTCCGCCATTGAGTTTTCGGCTCCCGCCGCCTGTGGGTCAATCCCGAGCGCGGCGAGGTTCTCAAGATATCCCGAGCGCAGCAGGACCGCAAGGTCTGTGAGCGGGAGGTTCATTGCGTCAAACGTCAGGTCGCCGGATTCAATGCTTTTTGATGCATCGCCGACGGGATTGTTCGAGAGCGTTACGCTTATCTTCGCGCCGCGTTCTTCTTCTGCCTTGGCGATCATATCCTGCGCGTCGGCAGCGGTGAGCGAGTCGGCGCCGTCGGTCTTTTCAAGTACACGGAAGGTATATCCGTCGTAAAAGCCGGGAGCGGCGCTTTCCACAGGTGTGAAAATGATCTTCGGGGGCGCCGAAGACACGTCGGGGGGACTGTCTGTCTGCGCGGGGCGTTTACCGGAGGACTGCGTGTCTTCACCGTCATGTGTTTTACGGCAGCCGAATGCAGCCGTCAAAAGCATGGCGGCGACGGCAAGTATCGCCGCTGCCCTCAGGATCTGTTTTGCTTTTTTCATTCTGAGCCATCCTTACCGCCGGTGGCGGAAATTCGAAGCGGAACGGGTAAGACCTTGCCGCCTCAGTCGCTGCCCCCGCCGCGCACCACACGCGGCACGCGTGCGGAGATAAGGCAGAGACATTCATAGTTTATCGTGTGTGCAAGCGCGGCAAGCGCGTCGAGCTGTCCCGGTTCGCCTATCAGCACGGCGACGTCGCCCTCGTGCGCGTCCGTTCCGCAGAGGTCGAGCATGCACTGATCCATGCAGATTCTGCCGATGATCCTGCCGATGCCGCGCCGTGTACCTTCCTTTGAATATATTACCGCCTCGGCGCCGGAGTATGCGCGGATGAAGCCGTCGGCATACCCGATCGGAACGGTGGCTATGCGCATATCCGCGGGAGCCGTAAATGTTCCGCCGTAGCTCAGCTGCTCGCCCGCGCGCAGTGTGTGTACCTGCGATATCTGCGCGCAGAGGCGCATCACGGGCTTCACCTCAAAGTCGAACATATCCGACGGTTCCGCACCGTAGAGCAGCACTCCGAGGCGGCAGAGGTCAAGGTGATATTCCGGAAAACGCAGAGTCGCCGCGCTGTTGCATATGTGGCGAACGCTTATCGGCGCTCCGAGTGCGCGTGAACGTTCGAGCAGCGCAAAATACCTTTCCGCCTGTTCGCGCGTTCTGGCGTCGCCTGCGGTCTCATCGGCGCGGGCGAAATGCGTGAACGCGCCCTCTACGATTATGCCCGGCAGGGCGGACACTGCGGCGATCTCATGAGCGGAGCGCTCGATCTCGTCGGCGCTGTGAGCGGGGAAGCCTATGCGGTTCATTCCCGTGTCGAATTTGATGTGAACGCGCAGCGCTTTTCCCGCGGCGGAGACGCGCATTGAAAGAGCGCGTGCGTAGTCGGATGAAAACACCGTTTGTATTATGTTGCAGCGTGAGAGCGTTACCGCTTCCTCTGCGGGCGTATAGCCGAGTATGAGGATATCGGCATCGGCATTCACCGAGCGGCAGACCTGCCTTACCGCGAGTGCCTCTTCAATGCTTGAAACGGCAAAGAAATCGCAGCCCTCGCCGAGCAGCGCGTCAACGCACGCGTCGATGCCGTGACCGTATGCGTCGGCTTTGACGACGCACATCGGGCGGCAGTCGGGAGTGCCTTTTTTCACTTCTTTGGCAAGCGCGCGGTAGTTGGATCTGAGGGCGTCAAGGTCGATCTCAGCCCATATTTTATGTGTGGCGAGGTCGGGAAGGGAGGAATAGAGCTTATATGAATGCATAATTGCACGGTCCTTTCAGAAAAAAGCTGTAGATTAATATGACAAAAAAGTATTTATCGGCAAGCGGAGCAATAAACAGGACTGATACGACTGAGATACAAAGTCAGTAATGGCAATACAAGTCATAAAATTTGCGTTGTCGTTTTAACAGGTGTATAATATGCGTCGAAATGTTTTTCAGCCCTTTGAGCATCACATCGGTACAATTATATCATATTTCCTTCGGTTTTGCAATATAATGTAGCAAGGTTGAGGTCCCGAAACGGTTTTGTGCAGGGCATTTATGACGGGAACTCAGCTTTGCCGCATCTGCCGACGCACACGGCGCGGCGATGCGGAATCAAAACGAAGGAAAGGCGGAAAGGGGAATGAAGATCATTTGTGCGGTGAGGCGCGCGTTATGCGCCGCAGCCGCGGGATCGGTGTTATTGTTGCTTGCAGGGTGCGCCCAGGCGCCCGGGGATGCGGATTTTACGGCTTATCAGAAGCCGCCGCTGCGTGCCGAGGTAACGGGAAGGACAAACGGTGTTACGTTCGGAGCGCGCATCGAGCTTTCGGGGCTTCCCGAGGACGGTTCACCGCGCGACGCGCGCATTGAGTATACGGCGCCCGAGACGCTGTGCGGTGTTGCGGCGGTGCGGAAGAACGGCAGCATATCGGTCACATATGACGGACTCGAGCTGCCCGGCGAGCCGCTTTCGGGGCTTCTTCGCGCCGCGGATGCGTTTTCGCTGACAGCGGATGTCGTCGGTGCTTCGCCTGAAAAGGCGGAGGACGGGACGCCGGTCACGGTGCTCGAATTTTCGGACGGTTCGGTGGTTCGCGTCGATTCGACAAGCGGTTATCCTATAATTATAGAAACGGGCGATATTTCGCTCAGGACAGTCCGGTTTGAGCCGGACACGCGTTGAATAATGGAGATAACATTATAAGATATAGATAAAGACAAAGAAAAATCTGCAGCAAAACTGAGAAAGGTATGGTAAACTGCAATGAAAAAAACGTTGGCAGCAGCTCTCATATCGGCTGTACTTGCGACATTTATCACGGCGGCGGGATTTGCATCGGCATCCTTCGGGGCCGAAAAAGCCGCAGCCGCGGCGGCATGCGCCGCCGAAGAAAGCGCCGCGTCGGATGACGCCGGCGAGGATGACTGTAAAGCATCGGATGATGCCGGATTCGACTACACAGTCGGTTCCCTCGGGGAATGCGAAAAGCCGCGTCTTTCCTATACATCGGAAAACGCCGTCACAGCGGAAAAAAAGTACAAAACGCCCGAATATCCCGACGGCAGCGCGCAGGTGTTTTTGAGCGTGAACGATGTGCCCACGCCGCACGGCAACGCCGCAAAGGTCGGCGACACGGTCTATCTCCCGCTTTTTGAATTCTGCGGGCTGTTTCTTGACACTGAGGCGACCGAAACGGCGGAGGACGGAACGGTAACGGCTGTCGGAGGCGACGGTTGGGAGATACGCGCCGCGGAGGGCGAAAGGTACATAACGTCCGGCGAACGGGTGGTTTGGTGCGGCGACGAGGCGACGGTGCAAAACATGGGCGGCATAATATGCGTTCCCGCCGAGCCTCTGTGTCACCTGTTGGGGATCGAATTCGTCGAGACGGATAACGTCATGTATATCACCGGCGAGGCGTCGGTGAAGAGCGCTGACGAGTTCTATGACTCAGACAGTCTTTACTGGCTGTCGCACATCATTTCCGCCGAGTCGCGCGGAGAGCCGATCGAGGGTCAGATAGCCGTCGGAAGCGTTGTGCTCAACCGTCTGCGCACGTTCGACTACCTCACCACCGTTTATGAGGTCATATTCGATCGCAGGTTCGGCATTCAGTTTTCGCCTGCATACAGCGGCAGCGTTTATGCGGAGCCTGCCGACTCGGCTGTTTTTGCCGCAAAGGTCTGCCTTGAGGGCTACAGTGTGTCGGACGACATAATGTATTTTATCAACAGCTCATATACGCCGTCCGAATGGTGGTCGTCAAGCTGCAAATTTGTGCTCAACATCGGTCATCATGATTTCTATTCCTGACAGTGTTGTATTTCTGTATTAATATAATATGAAGATCGCCCTTCGGCGCTGCCCGCTTTTGCGGACGTGACCGAAGGGCGATATGTTTATTTTTCGACCTTTGCAAGCAGCTTCCAGCCCGTGTTCTCGGAGTAGCAGGCAATGATTCCGCTTGATGGTGTCGTGATATCGGTGTATGCAAAGGGGATAACGGTGTTACCGGCAGTGTCAACGGCACCCTTGAAGCCGTCGGCGTCGCCGATGATGCCGATGCCCTCTACAAACGGCATGGCGTAGGTGTATACGGGCTGCACTATCCAGTAGCCGCCGCGGTGGTAATATCCGTATTTGCCGTCGCGTTCGAGAAGCAGGATGCCGTCTGAATACGAGACGAGCTTGTAGCCTGCGGGGATCTTGAACTCGTTGCCGTACGGGTCGATGAGAATGTCATCGTCCGCCGTGATATAATTTACGATATCGCCCTCAAGACGCTCGTGCTCTATCACGCGCACACGCATGAGACCGTGGTCGAAATAGTAATAGCCGAGGTGATATATATCGTTGTAGAACGGGCGGTAGTATTTGCGGTTCATGTATGTGGAGCCGTGTCCCGCGTCGGTGAGATATGTGCGGTTGAGCTGCGCCGTCACTCTGCCAGAGGTGCTTATGATCTTCAGCACGCCGTAGTCGTCCACTATGCAGGCAAAGCCCTCGGAGAAGGCGTAAGCGCGCGCGCAGCCGATGTCGAGGCGGATATTCTCAAGCGAGCTGCCGTAGTAGAAACGCGGTGCATAGAACGTTGTGGAAACCTCAAGGACCGGGTCGTAGGGCGGTTCGGTCGTTTCCTCGGGTGAGGTCGTCTCTTCCGGAGCGGTCGTTTCCTCTGGGGATGTGGTTTCCGTCGGTGCGTCCGTCACGGGATCGGTGACAGGTTCTGTGACAGGATCGGTAACGGGATCCGTTGCGGGATCTGTCACGGGATCGACCGTCGGATCGGCTGCACGTGCCGCAGACGGGTCAACGGCGGGATCTGTCGCGGGTTCCGTTACGGGCTCGGTGACAGGCTCGGGCTCCGGCTCCGTTACCGGCTCGGTAGCTGTGGCTGCCTCCTCCTGCTCACGCGCGATCTCCTCTTTGACCCTATCGAGCGCGACCTTGAACGGATAGTTGTAATAATGTCCGCTTCGCTGCTGTATCGCGACCAGCTCCGCATATCCGGGATCAAGCTCGTAGAGTGCGCGGGCAATGCGCGGATCGACCTTATAGCGCGTATAATAGCTGCTGCGGTCGAGATAATAGGTGAGCGTTACGGGCTCGGTCTGATAGAGAACGCCGAAGCGCTCGTCTGGGTGTTTGCCGAAATTCGGCGCATAGTCGAACGAAAGCCCTCGTCCGTCATAGGCGGGATCAAACTCCGTCTCGGTCATTTCCTTGGTATCGGCGTCAAGATAATAATACTTTCCGTCCTTGGTAAACAGGGGACGGTCGGATATGTCGCGCGCATAGGCGGGGACGACGTCGGCGGCGGGAAATACCGCTATCGGGCTGCCGTCGCTGTTGAACAGCATTATGTTGCCGTCGTTGCAGTCGATCATTATATATCCCATATAAAGCTCGACGGCGGCACGCGGGACGGTTTGCTCCTCATAGGATTCGTAAAGCTGACCGCCCTCCTCGAGTCTTGACGGAACGAGCACGGTCACGGTCTTTTCGGTGCCGAAATTCCGTACTCCGGGCAGCTCGACGCCGTCGGGTGTTATCTCGGCAAACCTCATGCCCTCGGTAAATGATGAATAAGTGAGACGATAACCTTCGGATATCAGCTCGGCAAGCGTCGGGTAGCTCACCGGTTCGTCGGGCGTAACGGGGGATGAGGTGTCATCTCCCGGCTTTGATGTGCCTGTGGAATCGGACGGGCGGCGCGTGCCGTCGGGCGCGGTCGTAAGGCTTCTGAGGTATTCCTCATAGGCAAGCTCGCCGGGTGTTTTTGTGTGCGTTGCATCGCCGCCGTCCCGCCACGGCAGATGGACCGAAACGACGCCTGCGGCAAGCAGGCATATAAACACCGCGACGGCGGCAAAGGGTATGACGGCTGCCGCGCGCAGCAGTATTTTTTTCGGAAAAGGTTTTTGATAATTATCCTTCATTTCATTCCCCCTGTGCGGTCGTGCATCCGTTATTTGTGGTACTTTGTACCCTTGATTATGTTGAACGAACGGTAGATCGCTTCAAGCAGCATTATTCTGAAGAGCTGATGCGGAAATGTCAGTTTTGAAAGAGAAAGGCGGAGGTCGCACGCCGCCTTGACACGTTCGTCAAGCCCGTGCGAGCTGCCGATTATAAAGCAGATGCAGCCCTTTTCGTCAGCGGCTCTGCCGAGGATACCGGCAAGTGCCGCAGAGTCGTATTCCTTGCCCTCGATGCAGAGTGCAACGGTGAATGCGCGCGGCGGAACGGCGGCAAGGATACGTTCGGCTTCGTCGGAAAGCGCCGCGGCAGCCGCCGAGGGTGAGCCGTCGTCATAAACGCGCGCTTCCTTCAGCTCTACGGTCTCAAGCCGGCAGAAAGCGGAAAGGCGCTTGGAGTATTCGGCTGCGGCATCGCGGAGATAAGCCTCCTTCAGCGAGCCGGTGGCAATGATCTTTACGTTTATCATTTTTCAGATCTCAAATGTAACGCCGACCGGCGCATCCCGGCGAGCCGCAAGAACGTCGGCTCGGCAGCCGACGGCTGCAAGACGCCGCAGGCAGGTGTCGAGCGCTATGTCGGGCAGATTGTTTTCTTTTGAAATGTGAGCAAGGATTATGCTCTCGGTGCCGCCCAGGGCAAGCTCGGCGGCGAGGGAAGCGCTGTCGTCGTTCGACAGGTGACCGCGCGCCGAGGATATGCGCTGCTTGAGCTGCGGCGGGTACGGACCGCTCATCAGCATGCCGACGTCATGATTACTTTCGAGCACGACCGCGCGGCAGCCGCAGAGCCCGCGGCGTATACCGTCGGTCACAATGCCCGTATCTGTGGCAATACCCACGGAGGCATGGCTGCCCTCGCGGGTATTTATGTCGATCCGGTATCCCACCGGGCAGGCGGCGTCGTGCGATGTGGGGAATGAGCTTATCGTCATGTCGCCTATATGTTCGCTGAACAGCGGCTGACACCTTTCGGCACCGCAGCTGCAAAGGGGAGACACGGTGTCGGCGGTCCCGGCAGCGGCGTATACCGGCACGCGGTATTTTTTTGTAAATACGCGCAGAGCCGATATGTGGTCGCTGTGTTCATGCGTGATGAAAACGGCTCTTACCGAGTCGGCGGCGATGCCTGCGGCGTCAAGCGCGGAGCCTATCGCCCGCGCCGAGCGACCGGCGTCGATAAGCAGCGTGTCGTTTCCGCACACAACGGCGGTGCAGTTGCCATCGGAGCCCGAAAAAAGCGAGATCACACTTACGCGGGTCATAAGCCGAGATTATGAAGGACGAACATATCGAGAAGGTCGATGAGCAGAGCGAGCAGGATGGGAATTATGAACGTCATCATCCATTTGGATCTTTTTTCGCGCTCGGCGGCATCGGCAATGCAGTCGTCCTTTTCTTTTTCCGTCATAGTGTCGGGGAGCATATCCGCCGTCACGCCGCGCAGCGAAAAGCCGCGATTGTAAATGACATAGACGAGGATGAGCACAGCGGCAGCCACCATGTATGTAATGACCACGACCTTCTGCACCGTAAACGTGAACGCGGTGCTGATGAGAAAGCGGTAAAGCCCTATGAATACGATGCAGTTTACGAGAAGAAGCAAAAGCAGCTTCTTGTTAAGACGCGCGAATGCCTCACGCACGGTCTTGGGTCTTCCCGCGGGTGCGGGAGAGCCTGCGGCACGGCGGGATTTCTTTTCGTTTATCTTCATATGCGGGAATGTTCCTTTCTTGCTCCCTATCGGAGCGCGGAGCCGTTCAGAATACCTTTACGGCGCCGCTGCGTCTTATGCGCAGCACATAGCATGAATCGGCGCCGAACACGGCGTTCATTGCCGCGGCATAGTCCGCCGCACGGTCTGCGGGCACGTATGCCTGTATCGTTCCGGCAAAGCCGCCGCCGTGTACTCGGCAGACGCCGCGCACGCCCTCGCGGTCAAAGAAATGCTCGGTCAGGCAGAGTGCGAGAGAGAGCCCCTGCTCTGCGACGTTTTTGTTGGTGTATACATTTTGGAGGTATCTGAAGGAGGAGAGCCCCGAGGCGCGCACGCCTTCGAAATATGCTTCGAGATCGTTTTCGGCAAGCGCCCTGCGCTGGCTGTCAACGCGACGGTTTTCGTCAAAGAAATGTATCGCACGCAGCACCGCGCGGTCGCCGCAGGCGGTGCGCAGCGCGGGTATCGCGGCGTAGAATTCATTTTCGGGAACGTCGCGCAGCACCGCTTTGCCGAAATGAGCCGCCACGGCCTTCATTTCGGCGGGAACGGCGGCATAGTCGTCGGTAAGATCGGCATGGTTGCCGCCCGTATTGACGATGCAGAGGCAATAGCCGAACGAGCCGAGGTCAAAGCCGAGCTTTTCTATAACGGGCTTTGAGGGATCGGCAAAATCTATCGAAACGATACCGCCCGCAGCGCAGGCGACCTGATCCATAAGACCGCAGGGCTTTCCGAAGAATGCATTCTCGGCATACTGCGAGTCCTGTGCGATCTCGACATATCCGACCTCGCCGTCATTGTAGAGGTGAGAGAATATCGTTCCCATCATGTTTTCAAATGCGGCGGAGGACGAAAGCCCCGAGCCCTTGAGAACATTGGAGGAGGTGCATGCCGAAAAACCGCCGACGCGGTGTCCCTTTTTCACGAATGCATCGGCAACGCCGGCGATAAGAGCATCCGACAAGCCGAAAAACGCGCTGTCGGGCGTGGTGTATGAGCCGAGATCGACAACGTTTTCGTCGTGTCCCGCGCTTTTGACACGCACGATGTTGTCGGAGGTGCGCGCTGCGGCTGCGATTATGTCAAGATCGATCGACGCCGCGATGACCTTGCCGTGGTTGTGGTCGGTGTGGTTTCCCGAAAGCTCACTGCGGCCGGGAACCGAGAACAGTGAAACGTCGGGTGACGATGCGCCGTAGCGCGTGATGAAGTCGTCGAGCACCTCGGTGTAACGGCGGCGGGCGTCGGCTGTTCTGTCCTCGCCGTAGAGAGCCGCAAAGCGCATATCGAGCGAACCGTCCGCAATGTGCCGGCGGAGTATTTCTGCTGTCATATAGATCTGATCCTTTCGGTTATATAATGTCAATATAATATAAATATTATATCATTGGCACGCCTGTTTATAGTGTAGATTTGTCCGTTCTGATGTAAATTTAGTGTAAACAGCAGAACGGGGCTCCAAACCTGCCTGAGCCCCGCCCGTTGTCGTTATGTGTATATCCTCACTGTCAGGCGCAGCCTGCCCTTGCGGGTGCCGCCCGAGATGCCTGTATAGATGAATTTTCCCTTTCCGCGCACCGAGACAGTGCAGCCCGGGCGCAGACGTGCATCGGGAGACGTGACGAGCCGTGCGTCGGCAAATACGGTACCGGCAGCGAAAAAACGTTCGCTTTCGCTGCGCGACAGCCCGAAAACGGCTGCAACGATCGCGTCTGCGCGTTCCGAAGCGGCGATCACCGTGCTCTCATCGGGCAGCTTTACCGTTATCGGCGGCAGCGCATCAAGCCGTCTGCATTTAACGTCGGTGTGCCTGACCTTTTTGAGATTTTCGATTATGAAATCGGCTATTTCGTCGAGGCAGACCGCATATGCCGTGCTGCCGCACACCTGTATGTCACCTGTCACGCTGCGGTCGAGCCCCAGACCCAGCACCGAGCCGAGGTGATCGCGGTGTGTGAGCGGTTCGGCAAATTTTTCGGAGACGGGAGCTATCTCAATGAACGCAAGCGGCGGCTCGGCGGCATATCCGAGGTCATCCTCGCTGCCGAACACCGCAATGCGCCGCTCGGCGCCGTCATATCCGCCGTCAAGCGAAACGGCGATCGGGAATGTCATGCCGAGCAGTGTGTTTTGTTCGGCAAGTGTGAGAAAGCGCGAATAGGTGTAATACGAGCCATCGTATGCTCGCGCTGCAAGCTCCGAAAAGCTGTTTTTCAGTGCCCTTTCTTCATCCATCGGTCAGTTACCGCCGTTCGCCGCGACCGTCAGCTCGCTCCAGAGCATATAATGGTCGGAATGCGATTCGCGTACCGTACCGCACGCTCCGGGCTTTATATCCGCGGAAACGACGATGTTGTCGATAGCCGTGGAAGCACCGGGGAAGGTGACAAGGCGGTTCGCGCGGTTATTTACGAGCGAGCCGTAGCCGAGCGCGTCGAATTCGCCGAAATCCTCGGTGTTGAAATCCGCCGTGAGTATGTATGTGCCGCAGTCGTCGAGCATCCCGCGCAGCTCGCCGAACTGCACGCGGCGCAGCTCGCGCGATTCATATGAAAGATGGGTGTTGAAGAAATCTATCCTTCTGCCGTTCACGTTTATCACGGTATGACCGACGGCTCTGCCTTCCTTTTCGCCCGAATAAAGCTTCGTTGCGGTGAATTCCTCTATCGGGTAGTGCGAAAGTATCAGCGTGCCGTACTCGCCGCCGCGGTAGTCTATCGAGCGGGTGAATCTGTAATATTCCATTCCCGCAGCCGCGGCGAGAAGAGCGGGTTGATCCGCGCCGTTTACGCGGGCAGTGCCGAGATCGACCTCCTGGATGCCGCATATGTCGAGGCGGGCGTTTTTTATCACGTCGCCTATGAGCGTGAGGTCGCCCGATGCCAGTGCGCCGTGCTGTATGTTGTATGAGCCTATGCGCAGGGTGAGTGGGGCTTCTTCGTTTGCAGTGGTTTCTGCGGGCGGCGTTACGGGCTCGGTGACGGGAGCTGCGGCGGTCGTGCCGGGCGCTGCGGGTGTGGTGACAGGCGTTGCCGTTGTGGTTTCGGGGCTCGCTGCCGTTGTCTCCGGCGCGGCGGTCGTTGTACCGGAAGTGTCCGCCGCTGTGCTTTCGGGCATATGTGCGGTCGTGTCGGGAGACGCGTCCGACGTGCCGGGTGCCGGCGTCGCTGTGTCGTGAGTAGATGCGGGAGCATCGGAGCCGTTTGTTTTATCGTCTGTTGGCCCCGAGCATGAGGCGAGCAGTGCCGGAGCCATGCCCACTGCCGCAACTGCGAGAGCAAGGGAGATCAGTCTTTTGTATTCCTTCTTCATATGCGTATGCCTTTCACGGTATTTATTAATGTCAATTATATCACCCGCGGTGCGTCGGTGTCAATACAAAATGCGCTTGATTGTTGACGTCTTGCGCGCGGAGTGGTATAATATATGCGGTATTTTCGGCGCCGGATCGGCGCTTTGTGCGGGAGGTTTATCATGGATAACGGCAGGAGCATTCTTTACTCACGCAGGATCCCCGTAATGAGGGACGAATTCGACGTTATCGTCTGCGGTGCGGGACCCGCGGGAATATGTGCGGCGGTGTCTGCCGCAAGATACGGTGCGCGCGTGCTGCTTGCCGAGCGCTACGGCAGTGTCGGCGGTATGCTGACTATGGGGGCGGTGTCTCCGATCCTCGGCTCGGTCAGCCGAGGGACTATGTATGACGAGATATGTCACCGCATACGCGCCGGCGCTCCGGTTGATGCGGCTGCGGACAAGCACACGCGCAACGGGCGCGAGGTGGCTGTGGACCGCGAGGCTGCAAAGGCTGCGCTTGATGCGATGATCGCCGAAAGCGGAGTTACGCTCTGGCTCGGCGCAGCGGCAGCCGACGTGCTTACCGACGGAGAGGGAGACAAAAAGAAGGTCGGCGGCGTTGTGTTTGCCACGGCGCGCGGTCTTTGCGCTGTAAGGGCGCGCTGCGTTATCGACTGCACCGGCAACGGCGATGTTGCGGCTGCCGCGGGCTGTTCGTTTGACATAGGGCGCGGCGGCGACGGCAGACTTCAGCCGATGACGCTTGAATTTGCGCTCGACAATGTGGATGCCGACGCAATAACCGTGTGGGGCGGCAGCGACCCGATAAAGATCCCCGGCGGCGAATTTGCGGGAATGGAATTCAGAGAGCTTTGCAAGCTCAAAAACCGTGAGGGCGAGCTGCCCGAAAACGTGACTATCGTCCGTCTTCACCATGCGCTGCGCCCCGATGTGAGGATCGTAAACGCCACTCAGGAGAACAACGCCGATCCGCTCGATCCCGCCGCGGTGGCTGGCGCAGAGCTTTCACTGCGCGCACAGATCGGAGTTTGTGCCGCATTTTTGCGTAAATACATACCAGGATATGAAAATTGCCGTGTCACCGATTCTGCCGATACGGTCGGTGTGCGCGAATCGCGCCGCATAAAGGGGATGGATTCGGTGTGCGACGCCGACGTTGAGGACGGCAGGATGAGAGAGGACGCCGTTGTGCACAACGCATGGTTCCTCATTGACATACACAATCCCGCGGGCAGCGGTCAGGCGGAGGGACATTCGCACCCCGCGCAGCCCTATGACATTCCCTACGGTGCGCTCGTTCCGTGCGATGTCGGCGGTCTGCTCGTTGCGGGCAGATGCATTTCGGGAACGCACCGTGCACACGCATCATACCGCGTGATGTCCATATGCATGGCAATGGGCGAGGCTGCGGGAGTTGCGGCGGCAATTGCCGCCGAGCGCCGCGTAGATCCTGCCGATATTCCGGCTGAGGATATCCGTGCAGAGCTGTGTTCGCGCGGAATAGAGCTTTAAAAAAGTAAGACGACCGTCCTCTGCGGCAGCAGAGGACGGTCATCCTTTACAGATAAGATCATTTGTTTTTTGCCATGTCGGCGAGCATATCGCAAAGCTCGTCGTAGCCGATGCCGACTGCGGCGGCTTCCTGCGGCAGAAGAGAGGTAGGCGTCATTCCGGGCAGGGCATTTGCCTCGAGGCAATAGAAAACGCCGTCCTCGCCGTAAATGAAATCCACTCTGCCGTACTGCTCCATGCGCAGCGCGCGGAATGTCCTTACGGCAAGCTCCTGAACTTTGCGCGTTTCGTCGTCGGTAAGCGGGGCGGGACAAAGCTCGGTCGTCATGCCGCTCTGATATTTGTTTTTGTAGTCGTAAAAGCCCGCTTTCGGTATGATCTCAACGGGAGGCAGCGCCTTGCCGTCAAGCACACCGACGGTGAGCTCGCGTCCCTTTATCATTTTTTCGACGACGAGCTTCGATTCGTATTTTTCGGCTGCGGCAAGCGCGGCGTCAAGCTCATCGGCGCTGCGTACTATCGTCACACCGACGCTCGAACCGCAGGAGGTCGGCTTTACAACGCAGGGAAGCCCGACATTTTCGGTTATATCCGACTTTTTGCCCGTTGCGGTGTCAAAATATATCCAATCGGCGGTCGGAACGCCCGCGCGGGAGATAAGCTGCTTTGTGAGGTCCTTGTCCATCGAAAGCAGTGCGCCCGCGTAGCCCGTGCCGGTATAATGCTTTATGCCCGCGCAGTCGAGCGTCGCCTGAAGCTGACCGTTTTCGCCGATGGCGCCGTGCAGCCCGAGAAATACCACATCGGCGGCGGCACACACCTCGAGCACACCGGGGCCGACGAGAGCATCGCGGTTCCCGTTGCGGCGGCGCACCGCATCAAGGTCGGGTTCTGCCTCGCCGACGGGGCTTGAATAGCTTTTGCCGCGCTCGAAAACAGCCGTGATGTCGTCGGGCAGGTCGCATATGCCTTCGTACACGTCGATGATCTTCACCGCGTGTCCGCGGCGGGAGAGAGCGGAGGCGATGAGCGCTCCCGAGGAAAGCGAAACGTCGCGTTCGGGGCTGAGCCCGCCCGCAAGTACAACAATGTTCATAATCAAAAACCTTTCAGAAAAAAGTGTGGTGTCATGTCAGCGCCGCGAAAGTATCACGGTGCGTTCTATACCGCCGAGATCGCACAGTATCTCGCTCGAAAAGCCGGCGTCGGCGCCCATTCGTGCGACAGCACACGCCTCGCCCGCGCCTACCTCAAACAGCACAAAGCCGCCGTCTGTGAGAACGCCCGTTTCCGCCGCGCGGGGGATGAGCGAACGGTAAAAATCAAGTCCGTCATCTCCGCCGTCGAGCGCTCCGCGCGGCTCAAAGTTGAGCTCGGGCTGAACCGCGCCGGGCAGCAGATCGCTTTTCGGGATATACGGCGGATTTGATATGATCGCGTCGAGCGGGTGGGGGAGTGAGTCGAAAAAATCATCCGCAAGCATATCCGCGTGAATAAAACCAATGCGTCCGTCGGTGCCGTGCTGCGCTGCATTGAAGCGTGCGACCTCAAGCGCCACGCTGCTGATGTCAACGGCAACGGCAGTAACGTCGGGACGGTTTTTGAGCACAGAAACTGCGATCGCACCGCTGCCGGTGCCGAGATCGGCAAAGCGTGCGCCTACGGGGAGCATTTTTATCGCCGTGCTCACCGTTATTTCCGTGTCGGCACGCGGGATGAGGCACGCTGGCGTTACTTTGAATCCAAGCCCGTAAAATTCCCATTCTCCGAGAATATATTGCAGCGGTTCGCGCCTTATGCGGCGCGCGAGCGCCTCTGCCAGTGCGGGGCAGGTCATGTCCTCACCGCGCCTGAAGGGAAGCTCGGCGGCTTTTATGCCTCCGAACCGCTCGGCGAGCAGCTTGGCTTCAAAGCCGCATTCGTCCGGGCTACCGACGCCCGCGGCGATGAGAGCGTTTTTCAGTTCATTATATGTCATATCGCTGCCGTTTGTGTCGTCTCAAACATACCGTTTGCCGTTGTGCGTATCCACTCCGCAAGCCTGCGGCGGATGAGAGTTTTGTCCATGCCCGCTTTTTCGGAGCGCGCACGCTCCTCTGCGGTCATTTCACCCCAATACTTCCCGGTAGCAATGTCAACGGATATGCTGTTGACCGGCCAGCCGGGCAGATTTAACGCGCACGGTGTGTCCACTATCAAAAATGCGTTCGGCTCAAGCATCTCGCGGTCGAAGGTGAAGGTATGGTAATTTGACGGCTCCCGCATCAGGCAGTACGAATCCTGCCATGCCGCGCGCAGCCTGCCGCCGTGGCGATGCGCCACAGCCGCAAACCATGCGAGCATTTCAGCATCGTCCATGGTGTGTCCCGCTGCACGCCTGACGTGAACACCCGGCTGATCGGGATGATCGGCGGGCAGATCGAGAAAAACAAGCCCCGCGTCAAGCGCAAATACCGGCATTTTTGCCGCGCGGTACCACGACGCAGCCTTTTCTATCGCGTTTTCGCGCGCCGTTCTGCCGTTTTCGGCAGCTTCGAAATCTGCGAGCCCCAACGATGCGGGGGAGACACACCTGATTCCGGTGCCGTCAAAAAATCCGCAAAGATACGGGTATTTGCTTGGATTGGCGGTGCCTATGAGTATGCTTTTCTCCATTTGCAGCCCTCCGTGTGCGCTCTGCGGATATCTTCACAATTATATCACGGCAGTATGTTCTTGTCAATATTGCCGCGCGTTTTTCGGGCGCGGGTGAAAAAATAAAGTTTACATATTATTCTTTATTAAAGGGGTTGCATTTCGCCGAAAATATGTTATACTATAATCGGCTTTGTAGCACAATTACAGGAGGATTAAAACCATGTGCTTTTTCAGAAAACCCGAAAAACCCCATTACGGTAAAGTTATCGCCATCACGGTGGGCGTCACCCTTGCCATTGCCGCCGCTGCATATGCTGCGTACAGATTCTTTGCTGACCGCTGCTGCTGCGACTATGAGTGCGACGATTGCTGCGATTGCGACGACGACGAGCTTTTTGACGATGAAGACGACGATTCCGACGATGTTGAGGTAGAGGTGGAGGATGCTCCCGCTGCCGATGCCGACAAGGAATAAGCCTTCAGGACGTCGGTGTAAAAGAATAACGGCAGTATGACCGTGAGGGCGTTTATCGCTTCCCGCAGCCGTACTGCCGTTATTTTGCGAACGGGTCTGCCGCGCGTTGCGCGGCAGACCCGTAATGCTTTTGAAAATTTATTTGTTGAAGGTGTTCCTTATCTTTTCAAGACCGGATTCGATAACGGGCTTTGCGGCAGAGTAATTCGTGGTGTAAGATGTGCCGTTCATCGCAGCCTTGCGGAAGAGGTTGGCGGTGTGGTTGCCGAATGTCTCGGCAAACAGACGGCCGAGGTCGAAGCTGATGCCGCCGCGGATGAGGTCGTACATCTCGCCCGCCTCGGAGTCGCTGGCATAGCGCACCTTCATGGCAACTTCAAATACCTTGGGGGTTACGCTGCGGTAGTTTTCCGAGCCCATTGCCTCAAGCAGCGCGGAGCAGGCGTCGATCTTGGAGGAAGCGGCGTTGATGGCGTACATAGTATAGGGGTGACCGACGTTGGTCATGTAGCTTTCCTGATCGGCGGAATATTTGGGCTGGGGAACGATGCCGTAGGAGAATTCGATGCGGTTTTTGTCGTCTCTGTTATCCTTGCCGGCGACGATGAACACACGGTCGGTTATCATAAGCGCGCGCTCTTCAAAGAAGACATTGCGCACCTTGATGCTGTTGGTGTAGTAAACGCCCTGAGAGTTGAGGAGCTGGTTGACCTTGGATACCATATCGATCTGGCGCTCACCTGAGAAATCGGGGGAGATGGTAAGATCGCCGCTCTCGTCCTTGCCGATGGAAACGATGCCCGCGGCAGTCTGGAACGCGTCGATGTTTATATCGTAAATAACATATCCAAACTTGTCGTCGGCACTCTTGGCGCCGTCGCCTGCGTCCTCATATATATCCTTGACGATCTCAGAGAACTTGTCAAAAGTCCATTCGTTGCTCTTTACGAGCTGGTAGGGAGTCTTTTCGATGTGATAGCTTTCCATGAGCTCCTTGTTGTAGAACGTACCGATCATCATCCAGAGCAGGTTGGTTGAAATGTCGCCGGAGCAGAAGAAGAGCTTGCCGTTGATGGTGCATTCATTCATGAGAGCCTTGGGCCACCACGGTTTTTCGGCATTGAAATACTCGGTGTCGAGCAGATTGGCTGTGTAGCCCTGGATCGCAAGCTGCGCGGGGGTGCGGCTGTATGTAGCGTATATATCGAATTCGCACGACGGGGCTGCTGCCGCATCGGCGGCGACCTTCTGGATATACGCCTTCTGCGCCGCGCTCGTCGAGCCGGCAATGTCGGTGAATTCGATCTTTACGCCGAGGCGCTCCTCAACCTTTGCGTTGCGGTTGGTGATAGCCTGACCGACAAGGTCGCCGTTGCCGATAACATCGGTGAACTCGGTCATGGTGTAGTCGTTCCACGCGAGGATGTTGATGGTCTCACCTTTGAAATCCATCGTTGTGGGCAGGTCGTCAAGCTCGTAACCGTCGGCATCGACATTTGCCGTCGGCTCCTGAGTCACATTGCTGCCGGCAGTGGTCGTGCCCGCGTTGTCATCATCATTGGGTTTTGTGCAGGAAACAAGAAGAGGTATGAGCATGAGACACGCGAGGAAAAGCGCTGAGATTTTTTTCATGACTGAAACTCCGTTTCCGACCGTTTCCGTCGCATTTGTGAGCGAAACGGTCAAATTATAATTTTACAAGATGATTATATGCCGTTTTCGGCGTTTTGTCAAGTGTTTTTTGCTGCCGCGTCAGCTGATGTCCGCAGAGTAGAGATGTACCTTGTCGGCGCCCCATGTGCTGTCGAATCTGACGCTGACTCTGCGCGCGGATCTGTCGAGCGGTATACGGACAAGGGAATTGTGGCATTTGTCGGTGCTGTAAACGACCTTGCCGTCGCATTCGACCGTGAACGCTCTGACAAGCGTTTTTGCGACCTTCATCGGCTCAAAATCAAGCCCGCGGTTCGTGCGCTGTGCAAAAACGCGCATTTTTGCGTTGGGCGAGACCGATTCACGCGTGAAATCGGGGTCAAACACGAGCCTCAGCGTGCCGAGAGCACGTTCCTCGCCGAAGTCGAACTCAAGCGACGAGCCGACCGGAAGCTCCGCATAGTTGCGGTTCATGTCCGCGTCGGGACGCTCGACGCCGTTCATGAGCAGCGCCAGCTCATCTGCGGGAAGGTTTATCGCGGCGGATGCGGTAAGGGCGGGTATTTTGCGCGGGAAGCCGGGCAGATAGCAGCCGTCGTCGAGCAGGCGTTCCTGAAGCAGACCGACGTATTTGTCAGACACATCTGCGGGCAGGATGTCGTTCGCAACACATATCGCGGCAGCCTCTCCGACTGCCTGACCGAGCAGCGAGCAGGTCGCCATGACGCGCGTCGAGGATATCGCCGCGTGGGTCGCACTGATATTGCGCCCCGCAAAGAAGAGGTTCTCGACGTCAGCCGAGTAAAGCACGCGGTAGGGAATGCCGTAGGGCGAGGGAGCGGGGTAGAGCGTCGAGGCGGACTCGGTGGGAGCAGCCTTGAATCCGCCGGGATTGTGGTCGTCCATCGGCCAGCCACCGTAGGCTATCGTGTCGTCGAATTTTCCGCCGGCTTCGATATCGTTTTCGGTCAGCGTGTAGGGACCGACATATCTGCGCGACTCGCGCTTGCCGGGCAGAAAGCCCACCCATTCAAGCTCCCAGTTCTCCGCATGGTGGTTGCCGTAGTTCTTTATGTGATCCCATACGCCGAAGGCGATCTTCAGAAGCTCGTCGCGCAGCTTTTCGGTATCGTGGATTGAATCATCCTCACCGCCGAGCTCTATCCACCAGAAGTTGCCCTTTGATGTGCCGAGATCGTGCGTGCGGATGCAGGAGGAGGTCGTTTTTATCTCTATGCCGGAAATGCTCGCGCCCTCGGCAAGGAGCTGCTCTGCGCTCTTTTCGCCGGGAACGGTCTTTTCGTCGTCGGGCAGAGAAAATCTCTTCTTTCCCGTGCCGATGAAATCGGTGTCCTCGGGGTATACATATGCCCATTCGGGCGGTGTGAACTTTACGGGGCGATCGGTCTCGCGCGCCTGGAGCAGGCACGACATACCCATCGTCTTTTTGTCGGCGACCTCATGCCCCATGCGCTCGCCGAATTCGCTGCGGCTCTCGCGGCCGACGCGCCATCTCGCACCGGTGAGTGTTGCCAGCACCGAGTCGCCGGAGCAGTCGGAAAAATATTTTGCTTTTACCGTGTGCCAGGTGTATGTCGTGAGCTGCCAGCCCGTGACAGAGCACACGCGCGTTCCGGTGGAGGTCTTTTCGGTCACCGCGTCAACGCATGAGCAGTTGAGAAGCAGCTCTATGTTCGGTTCGTCCTTCACCTTGCCCCAGATAACGCTGTCCCATATCGAATAGCAGAGCGTGGGGTTGCGGTAGATGTTTTCCTCTTCAAGCTCGGATATGATACCCGTTTCGCGGTTGTGCAGCCCCTTGGCGCCGCGCACCCACATGCGTATCTCGCTTGACGCGTTGCCGCCGAGAACGGGTCTGTCCTGCATGACGAGGACCTTCACACCGCGGCGCGCTGCCGAAAGCGCCGCCGCAACGCCGGAAAGACCGCCTCCGATTATGCAGAGCTCGGCGGTGTGGTCTATGCGGCGCATGCCGGATGTTTTTACGGTAAGAGATCCATCATTCATTTCATTCACCCATTATAAATGTGACTTTCGTGTAGAATTCGCGGCGCTCGTGCATCATGTCAAGCGCACGGTTGCACTCGGAAAGCGGGAAGCGGTGTGTGATGAGCTCCTCGTATTTTATCTCGCCAGACGCCATAGCCGCGATGGTGGCGCTCCAGTCATTTACGGTCTGATTGTAGGAGGAGTTCCATGTGCCGCGCAGCGACAGCTCTTTGCGCAGAAGCTGCGAATAAACGCTCTGCTTTATCGTCATATCGCGTGCGGGGTTGCCCATGAGGACTATCCTGCCGTGCGCCTTGAGCGCGGATATCGCATCGCAAAGCGCGGGAGCCGCGCCCGTGCCCTCAAGCGCGCAGTCGCAGGGACCGTCTTTTTCGGGATCGTAAGGTTCAAAGCCGAATTTCTTTGCAAAGGCAAGCTTTTCGGCGCTTATATCGACGACGCGTACGCAGGCGGCTCCGGCGCGGCGCGCCCACTGTGCGGCGATAAGACCGATGGGTCCCGCGCCCCATATGACGCAGAGATCACCGAGCTCGATGCCGAGGCGGCGTATCGCGGCGCGACCGACGGCGCCCGGTTCGCAGAGAGACGCGCAGGCGTAGCTGAGATCGTCGGGCGTGATGACAAGATTGCGCTTGTCAACGGCTATGTATTCGGCAAACCCGCCGTCGCGGCGCGAGCCGTAGTAGTCGTAGTTCTTGCAGTTGGCGTATTCGCCCACCTCGCAGGAGGCGCACTTGCGGCAGGGCAGGAGCGGAAAGACCGCGGCGCGCTTGCCAACGAGCTCGGGGTCGCCGTCAACGATAAGTCCGGCAAATTCGTGACCGGGGATAGTGGGAAAGTGGTATGTTCCTTTTTCGAACACACGCGGGATATCCGAGCCGCATACGCCCGCTGCCATGACCTTCATGAGCACCTCGCCCTCGTGGACTGTGGGCATCGGGACTTTTTCGTACCTGAGGTCGCCGACTGCGTGAAGAACAGCGGCGTTCATCATTTTTTCCATGATAAGTACCAGACCTTTCTTTGTGAAAGCAAAATTATACACATTAATTATAGCACATTCACGTGGGAAAAACAATAGAACGGGGCAAAAAAACACGCCGCCGGTCGATTTTTTGACCGGCGGCGCGGTTATGTCAGCCGAGATCCAGCTTTTCGAATTTCTTTACGGAAACGGCTCGCGTCACGATGAACGAAATGATGTAGAACGCGCCCCCTGCTCCTGTGAAGAGCAGCTTCTTTCCGATGAAGTCGGGGTCTGGCGTGTCAAGTATGTCCCTGAAGAGGGGCACGGCATATGTTGTCACAATGTCAAGCGCCGTTATAAAGAATACCGCCGCACTCGATACCGCAAATGATACGCCTACGCGGTTCACGTTTCCGTAATACATCATGAAGAACACAAGGTTGAACACACCGTAGGTTATGAAGCCCCAGCCGATGAGGGCGAGGTTGGGGTCCATGCCGGCAGCGTTTGCGTGATACGGTACAATAAGTATCGCGGCGGCGGTCAGTGCAAGGCTAATGAGCTCGATCAGTGCGGCAAACGAGATCCTTGCGGTCACGATATCCCGCTTTGCGACAGGGAGGCTCAGTGAATATGCAATGTCGCGGTTCTCGCGCCCGAGCAGGCAGGTGAAGAACAGCCCCATCGTCACATAAAAGAAACTGACGGTGTAGGGATAGTTTGGGATAGACACCATAGCCGCGGTGAGCAGCATGAGCGGCACCGTAGGGTGCATGGCAAGGATGAAATCTTTTTTGATAAGCTTTGCGACGTTTTTCACGGTCATACCCCCTTTTCAAGATGGACCATGATCGATTCAAGATCCGGCTTTTCGCATTTGCGCCCGATGAGCGGTGCGTCGGCTGCGCGCACGAGCGCGGTAAAGCCGTCGCGCTCGCGGCGCTTGCCGAGAAAGTATTTTTCATCTTCGGCGCCCTCGCCGTCACGGTATGTGACCGTGCGGTATGAATCCTCAAACACACGCGTGGGTGCGTCGGCGACTATCTTTCCGTCGCGGATGTAGATTATATTGTGGGTGCATTTGTCAAGGTCCGAGGTGATGTGTGTCGAAAACAGAACGGTCTTGCCCTCGTCGCAGAGTGCGAGGAGCACGTCGAGCAGATCGTCGCGCGATACGGGGTCGAGTCCGCTCGTAGGCTCGTCGAGCACGAGGAGCTCCGCGTTGTGCGAGAGTGCGAGAACGAGCGAATATTTTACCTTCATGCCCGCCGAAAGTTCTGAGGGCGTTTTGCGACCGTCGAGAGAGAACATCCCCATATAACGGCGGTATGCGGCATCGTCCCAACCGGGATAAAAGCTTTTCGTGACCGCGGATATCGTATCGAGTCTTTTTTTGAGGTAAAAATCGACACCGCCCGAGACGAATCCCGTGCGCCGCTTGATCTCTGCCTCGTTGCCCGAAAACGGCATGCCGAAAAAACTTACCTCTCCGCCGTCGGGATGAACAAAGTTGAAAAGGGAGACGAGCGTCGTCGATTTGCCGGCGCCGTTGCGTCCGATAAAACCGGTTATCTTTCCCGCTTCAAGAGAGAATGAAATCCCGTCAAGCCTGAATGCTGGGTATATTTTTGTCAGATCTCTGACTTCGAGAATGCTCACTGTGCATCCTGTCCTTTCCGGGCATCGCCCATGTGATATTATTATGATATCACATTGATTCAGAATTGTCAATAGAAAAGGAGAAATTTTCCGAGAAAATTTCCCCTTGATCCGTTCATCCCTTCAGCTCCAGCCCCAAAAGGCGCGGTTGTCTCCGAGCGGGTCTATCCCGAAGCGCACGAGAAGGATATTCCGCACGGCGCCGAAAACGAGCAGACAGGCGACGAACACCCACACATATACGAGCTTTACTTTACAGATGCGCTTTTCGTGCCGCAACAGCGCAATGAATGCGCGCAGGTCGAAATACGCCGCCGCGAGCACGAACACGAGCATACATATGTTCTCGCGCGCGGCTTCGAGCAGCCGCAGATGCAAAAGCGAATCAAGCATGCGTGTTATGCCGCAGGTGGGGCAGTAGAGGTGCAGGCAGCGGTTCCAGAAGCAAAAGATGAACGGCTTCAGCACGCCGTCTGCAAGGTGACGGTACGGCATGAGCAGCGCAGCGCCGAGAAGTATCGCACCGTTGAACGCAATAAAGTACACCCACTGCATCCGTCTCTTGACTTCGGCTCCCGATATATCATCCGGTCTGTTTTTTGTCTGCTGCATTTTGCTAACCTCTTGTTTTTTGTATATTGCACTTGAAATTCAAGCTGGAATGTGATATTATAAATGTAATATCTGATTTGATACCGAAAGGAATGACCTGTCGTGAGATTACTTAAAACCGTTTCTCTTGCGCTTGCCGCCGTGCTGCTTGCCGGCGCATTTGCAGCGCTGTCCGTTTCCGCATCGGCGGAGAAAAAGTACGAAAGCATGCTTGTCGTCGGCGATTCGATATCTACCGGCTACGGGCTTGAAAACTACACGCCGGGCGGCTCGCCCTACGAGTGCCGCAGCTACTGCAATATACTTGCGGAATCGCTGGAGCTGAAGGGCGGCGAGAGCTACATCAACCGTGCCGTCAACGGCTACACGTCGTCCGACCTTCTTGCGCTGATCCCCTCGCTCAAGGAGCAGGTCGCAAAGAGCGATCTTGTGGTGATCTCCATCGGCGGCAACGATCTGCTTCATATTGCTCCGAAGGTCGTTGAAAAGATCACGGGCACGCCGGTCGGCAACATACAGGAGGCCGCGGGCGCGATCCTCAAGGCAGACAAGGCGACGCTCGACGCCGCGCTGACCCGCACCGACATATCGACTCTGCTTCTCACAACGGTCGCGTCTTATTCGGCAAACGTTGTAAAGATCATGAGCGCCGTTCACGAATACAATCCCTCGGCGCGCGTGATATTCCTCGCGCAGTACAACCCGATGAACAATGTTCCCGAGGCAGGTGCCTTCGGCGGCTTTGCGGGAACTGTTATCGACTCTCTCAACGTCGCTCTGCGCGTTGCGGTGGCGGGCGCCGGCTTCGGCTATGAAGTCGCCGACATCCCTTCCGTTATAGACCCGAATGCGGACGGATACACGAATATCGTCAATATGGACATCCATCCCAATGCCGAGGGGCATAAGTTGATGGGCGAATACATGATAAGCCTTGTCGGCAGCGACCCGCAGCCCGTGACCACAAGAGAGGAAACGACTCCGGCTGCTCCCGAAACCTCGACGGAGCCGGAGAAGACTACCGCCGCCGCGCCGGAAACGACCGCGGCTCCCGTGACAGAGACGCCCGAAACGACGGCAGCACCCGCAAAGAAGGGCTGCGGCTCGTTCGTCGGCGCGTGGGCGCTGATCGCAGTCGCGGCAGGCGCGCTCTGCATCACGAAAAAGAGAAAGAAATAACACGAATGCCGAAACTTACGGACCGGACGCGACAGCGCCCGGTCCGCGTTTTTGGTATTTTTGTCGTTATGCCGCTTATCCTATGTCTTTTACAAGGTTATCAAGCAGTTGCTGGAGCATTTTGCGTCTGCCGGTCGCAACGGACATATAGGATCCCGTATTGCCCGAGCAAGCCTGGCGGAATACGTTGTTGACCTCACCGAGGGAGGAATAGAATATTCTGCCGAGGTCAAACGTTACCGACGAGCGGATTATATCGTAGACATTTGCCATCTTGCCGTCGCTGGCATAGCGGGTCTTCATGGTAGCTTCGAAAAGCACGGGGGTTATCTTGCGGTAGCCCTCGGAGCCCATCGCTTCAAGCACCGCACCGACCATCGGGGCATCGTCGCCGATGTTTGCTGCCGCAACGTAGAGAGAGCAGGGGAACGCAAGGCAGGAAACATAGCTTTCCTGGTCGTTGTCATACTTCGGAACGGGCAGCACGCCGTAAACGAGCTTATCGGAGTATCTCAGCTTTTTGAGCGCCACGTCGCAGCGCGAGATTATCATCATTGCCTTGCCGTCGGACATATGTCCGCTCTCGGTGAAGTCGGTGATGAAGAACGCGCCGTTGCGGTTCGCAAAGAAGTTGCCCACCTTGTCTGCGAGAGTCACGGCTTTTTCGCTCGTGAAGTCGTCTGAGATCTTCGGCTTGCCGTCCGCGTCGCGGTCGACTATGAGAAGGTCGCTGGCATAGTAGAATACGTCAAAATAGTTGTCGCAGATGTAAAGACCGAACAGGTCGTCGCGGTCCTTCTTGCCGTCGGAGTTCAGATCCTCGTACACCTCTGCGGTCATTGAGAAGAGGTCGTCGAGCGTCCACTTGCCCTCGAGCGCGTTCGCGTAAAGGGTATCGGCGCTGTATCCGTGGTTGTTGCACATATCCTTGTCAAAGAAAACGGCGTGCATCTTGTGGAGCATATTGGTCGAGATATCGCCGGAGCAGAGATAGATGTTGCCGTTTATTTTCGACTCGGACACAAGGCGGTCGGGCCACCACGGTTTTGAAAAGTCAAGAGTGTCGAGCGTGTTGAGCTTATATGTGAGGCCGTTGGCGACAAGCCCGGCAGCCGTAAGCGAATAGGCAGCCATTATGTGCGGTCCGGTGGAACCGGCTGAGATGCGCGATTCCGCTGCGGAGATGAAGCTCTTCTGGTTGCCGTAGTTGCCCGGGATGGCATCGAATTCAAGCTTTACGCCAAGGCGGCGTTCCACCGTCTTGTTGCGGGTGTATATCGCGTTGTCGATGGCGTTGTCGCTTTGTTCGGTGATCTCGAATTCGGGATTCTCGACGTCGCTCCAGACGAGGAAGCGGACGGTGGAATTGTTGAAATTCACGGTCTCGGGGATATCGTCAAGCAGAAAACCGTTTTCATCGGTGCTTGACGGGGTATCGGTCGTTGCGGTATCTGTCGTCGATGACGACTGATCTTCGCCGTTTCCGCCGTCGGGCTTTGTGCAGGCAGTAAGAACGGAGAAGAGCATCATGAGAGAAAGAAGCGCCGTGAGCGCACGAAGCGCAGTTGTTTTTTTCATGTCATTCTGATCTCCTTGTAAAAGTAATTGTGATATATGCGCAGAGGCTTTTGCCTCAGTACGTTCCTTCGGTGTCCGAGACGACCGATCCGGCAAATGAGGTCTTTCGTTTGGATGTCGCTATATGCTCGCCGAGCTTGACACGGAACAGTTCCTCGTCTATCGGCAGCGAGACCTCTTTGCCGAGCCATGCGGAGAGGTGCATGGCGTTTGAGAGCATAAGTCCGTTTATACCCTCGCGCCCGTCCGCGACGAGCGGCGTGCCGTGCAGGACGGCGCCCGCAAAGGCGTTAAGCACTCCCACGTGCTGAGGATTCTTGCCGTCCGTTTCGGCTTCGTACTTTTCCGACTTCGGCGCGCCGAACGCAGCCGTGCGGTTTTGCTTGGTGAATACCGACTCGGGCATCTCGAGCTTTGTCACCCAGAGCTTTTTGGAGTCGGTCAGCAGCGTGCCGCCGTCGCAGACTATCTCAAAGCGGTTGGTGCCGGGAACGTCGCCCGTTGAGGTGATGAATGTTCCCGTTGCGCCGTTTTTGTATTCGCAGAACACGCTCACGTCGTCCTCGACCTCTATATCGTGCCACTTGCCGAAATACATTTTGGCTTCAAGCTTTGCGGGCATTCCGCATATCCACTGCCACAGGTCGAGCTGATGCGGACACTGATTGAGCAGAACTCCGCCGCCCTCGCCGCTCCATGTGGCGCGCCAATCGCCCGAGTCGTAATAAAACTGCGGGCGGTACCAGCTCGTGACTATCCAGCTCGTGCGGCGTATCTCGCCCAGCTCGCCGGAGGCGATGATCTCCTTCATTTTGCGGTAAACGTGGTTCGTGCGCTGATTGAACATCATGCCGAACACGAGCTCGGGGTGACGGTCGGCCTCGGCTATCATGCGGCGCACGTCGAGAGTATACACTCCCGCGGGCTTTTCGCACATTACGTGCAGTCCCGCGCGCAGGGCCTCCACGGTCAGTTCGGGGTGCTGATAATGCGGTACGGCGATAAGGACCGCCGCGCACTTTCCCGACGATATCAGCTCGCTGCCCTCGGCAAAGCAGGCGATGTCGGAAACGTCCGCTCCGTTTTCTCTTGCTTTTCCGAGCGCCGCGTGTACCGCCTCAAGCTTTGCCGGATCACGGTCGGCAACGGCGGTGACTTCGATCTCGGGGCACTTGCCCGCAAGTATGTTCGAGAGGTGCTTTGAGCCCATGTTGCCGGCGCCGATTATGCCGAGCGTCAGTTTTTCTGCCATCTGCCGTCTCCTTTATCTGCAGCCGAGAGAAGCAAGGTAGTCGTAGCTTCTCTTCATGCATTCAAAGTCGTCGTCCTCATAGCAGCGGTCCTGCTCGACAAAGGCATATTTGCACCCCGCTTCTTCGGATGCGCGGACGATGGCTTCATAGTTCATATTGCCGCTGCCGACGGGCGCCATGCGTATGGCAAGGTCGGCGGGACTCCAGCACATATCCTTGAAGTGGATGCAGTCGAGTCTGCCGCGGAGCTTTTCGATCCACTGCACGGGGTCGCCGCCGCCTGCCTGCACCCAGTAGCAGTCAAGAGTTATGCCCATTTCGTCGGCGGGTATGCGGTCGCATATGTCTTCGATGAGCAGCTTGCCGCTCGCGAGGCGCATAAATTCCATGTTGTGGTTGTGATACATCAGCTTCATGCCCGCGTCCTTTATCTTCTTTGCGGCGGGAACGGCGTCGGCAATGAATTTTTCGTATATCGCAAGGTCGCAGCCGCTCTTTTTGAAGTTCGGTATGGAACCGATGCCTATATATGGGGAGCCGAACACGCGGTGGAACTCTATCGTCGCCTCGGTGTCCTGCATTATCCTGTCATAGTTGAAGTGCGTCAGCGGCGCGATGATGCCGCATTCGCCGAGAAGATCCTTCATCCATTCGGGGTCGTAATCGCATACTCCCGAAAGCTGAACGGCGGTATAGCCCATGTCGGCTACGCGCTTTATCGTCTCTGCGAGGTCTTCCGGGGTTTTGCAGTGGTTTCTGAGTGTGTAAAGCTGTGCTCCGATTATCATTTTTGTTATCACAACCTTTCTTTCAATTATAAAGTGACCATTATCGGCGGATAAAATCCCGTTTCCGCCGGGGGATCATTTTTCAAGCAGTCCGCGCAGTGCGGATACCGCATGGTCAAACGCCGCGCGGTTATTGGCGAATTGCAGACGCCCGCCGACGTGATGCTCCTCTCCGTCCTCGAGCGCCGAAAGCCCGACGAATGCGGTGAGGTGCGGCTCAAGCGTCAGCACGTCGATGCCCGCATCGCGGAAGAGGGGAAGAAGCTCGGGGATGCGTCCGACGCCGCAGCCGGCTGGAACATTTTTGCCGTCGGCGGTCGCATCTTTTATGTGTGCGTAGTATACGCGGTCGCCGAGAAGCTTCCATGCCGCGAGCGGATCGGCGCCGCACTGTACAAAGTTGGCGGGATCGAACACCGCCGAAAGCCCGGGTAGAGCGTCAAGCAGCATACGGCAGCGCTCGGGCGTGTCGCCGTATATTTTTTTCTCGTTTTCGTGGCAGAGAAGCGCACCGCACCCGCGTGCGGAGGACATGAATTCATCAAGCCTGCGGCACACCTCGTCAAAAGCGCTGCCGCTGCCGTCGGTGCCGTAAAAGCTGAAGAGGCGTATGCACTTTGCACCGGTGATCTCAGCCGTTTCGCACACACGCATGAATTCGTCGCGTGCGGCGGTGAAGTCGTCTCTTATATTGCTTTTTCCGACGGGTGAGCCTATCGACCATACCGAGATGCCCGAGGCGTCAAGTCTTTTTCTGACGTCCTGCGCCTCGCGTGCGGTAAGAGACGCGACGTTTTTGCCGTCGATGCCGCGCAACTCGATAAGCCCGATACCGTTTGCCGTCAGCGCGTCGGTCTGCCCGGCGAGCTGCGGCGACGCTTCGTCGGCGAACGCGCAGAGTCTGAAGTTGTGAGTCATCGCAATACCTTTCCTTTCGATCTCCTGTAAGGCAATTATACCACATAACACAGCCGTAATCAATCGCTGTTTACAAGTTTTTGCGGGACAATTCGGCGTTTTTTGTTGCATTAAGGTCAAAAAAGTAGTATGATATATTTATCACAGCAGAAGAAAGGCAATAAATTGAATTTCAAGACCGAACTGCACTGCCACTCAACGACAGTGTCAAAATGCGCCTCCGCCACACCGGAGACGATAGTTGAAACATACCTTGCGCACGGCTATACGACGGTCGTGCTGACAGACCATTTTTCGCGCTTCACCTTCAACAACAAAAAGCACGGCGACAGGCGCGGGCACACTCACGCACAGCGTGTGGATTTCTTTCTCGGCGGCACAGAGGCTCTGCGCGCAGCCGCGGGCGACAGGCTCTTTGTGATCCAGGGCTGCGAGCTGAGGCTCAATACCGATGATAACGATTATCAGATATACGGCGACTCGGGCGATTTTCTGTATGCCAATCCCGATATAATGGATATCGACATTGCCGAGCTTTCGAGAAGGACGCACGAGGCGGGGCTTCTGCTCATTCAGGCTCACCCATTCCGCAACGAGATGCGGATAAGCGATCCGCGCCTGCTTGACGGCATCGAAGTCTACAACGGTGCCGTGGGGCATGATTCGCGCAACGACATCGCGCTCAGGTGGGCGGAGAGATGTCCTCACCTCATCAGGACGTCGGGGAGCGACTATCACAGAACGAGCAACGGGCTCGTTTCGGGCGGCATCGTGACCGATGCGCCGATAACGTCAAACACGCAGCTCATCTCGGTGCTCAGGTCGGGGGGATACACGATCCTCGGCGACCCGTATCTGCTTCCCGCAAAGCGGTTTATCGCAGAGGGCGGAACGGTCAAAGAAGAAGAAATGCGCCGCGTGGGGCTTATCGACTGAATTCATACAATACATAAATTTAGGAGGGTAACATGGAGCTTCTGTTTCTCGGCACCGGAGCTGCCGACTGGAACATTTCAAAGCGCGTCGAGGGCGAGTTCTTCAGGCGCTTTTCGTCGGCGCTCGTTGACGGAGTGCTGCTGATCGACCCCGGACCTCACATTTTCGATTTTGCCGAAAAGAACGGCACGCCGGAGCTTTTCCGCAAAGTCCGCTCTGTCGCGGTAACGCATTCGCACGGAGATCATCTGAACGCCGGGAGCGTTATGCGCCTTGCCGCAGAGACGGACGGAGAGCTGACGGTATATTGCGATCCCGCAGTCGAAAAAAAGCTGACCGACGCGGGCGTGACCGGCGTGACTTATGTTCGGCTCACCCCGTTTGAGAGCGTCACGACGCCGGACGGGTATGAGATAATTCCGTGCCGTTCGAACCACGGCCCCTATCTTCCGGGTGAGAACACGCTCAATTTCATTATCGGACGTGAAGGGCGATCCTTCTTTTACGGGCTTGACTCGGGCTGGATAATGTACGACACATGGCTCCGTATCAAAAAGGAACGACCGAATGCGGTGATATTCGAGTGCACGCTCGGCTTTTGTCCGGGCGACGACCGTATGTTCGGTCACACCGGTATCCCGATGATAGAGATCATGCTCGAGACCATGCGCGCACAGCACGGCCCGGCAGACGATGCAAGGTATTATACCTCGCACATGGCAAGGACGCTGCACGGCAGCCATGCGGAGCTTGAACGCCAGCTCGCGCACCTTGATGTAACACCTGCATATGACGGCATGATGATAACCGTCTGACGGCACGGCACATCAATTTTTGTCCCTGTTTCCGCTAAAGATGACTTGAAAAAACACATTAGTTGTCTTATAATAATATTACAAAATAAAAAGGCAGGAGATACCCAATGGAAAAGATCAAGGTAACTATCTGGAACGAATTCAGACACGAAAAGACCGATGCTGCGGCAAAAGCCCTTTATCCCAACGGCATTCATGCCACCATCGGCGATTTTCTTTCAAAGGACGAGACGCTTGAGATCCGCCTTGCCGCGCTTGACGATTCGGAGCAGGGTCTGCCCGATTCGCTGCTTAACGATACCGACGTGCTTATCTGGTGGGGACATATGGCTCACAAGGAAGTGAACGACGAGCTGGTGACAAAGATACAGCGCCGCGTTCTGCTCGGCAGGATGAGCTTTATCGGTCTGCATTCCGCACATCACTCCAAGCCCTTCCGCGCGATACTCGGCACCACGGGCAATCTCCAGTGGGGACGCAATCAGCGCGAGATAATGTGGAATCTGCTTCCCACGCACCCCATTGCGGCAGGCATTCCTCAGAGCTTCTTCATTGAGGAAGAGGAGCTTTACGCCGAGCCCTTCTTCATCCCGCAGCCGACAGAGCTCATCTTCGGCTCATGGTACGAGGACGGCTACATATTCCGCGCGGGCATGACCTTCCTGCGCGATGCGGGCAAGGTGTTTTACTTCCAGCCCGGCCACGAGACCTGCCCGTCCTTCCACAACCCCTATGTGCAGCGCATCATAAACAATGCCGTGCACTGGGCAAAGCCGGTCAATCCCGGATATGACATTCACGATTTCTGCCCTCATCCCATCTACAACTACGATGAGGTCGAGGCTGCCGGCAAGCTCAAAAAGAACTGCTGCCGCCCCGTTGAGCAGGTGCTGAACATCAAACTCAAATAATTTATCCGGCAAGCTGCCGCGTCACGGCGCGGCAGCTTTGCTGCAATAAGCAATGATAATGTCGCGGAGGATACCATGCTTGAAAAGATGATAATGACCGAGACGACAAAGAAAGAAGCGGCGCTTGAGAGCTGGATGACGAAGCACAATGCCGAAAATCCGCTGCCGCGGGACGTCGTGCCGACGGAAAATGTCGATTATATCGGCGACGGCGCAGCGTGCCATATGATGGACATTTACCGACCATCGGATGCACCGGGCAGGCTGCCGGTGCTCGTTGATATACACGGGGGCGGCTTTCTGCTCGGCAAAAAGGAGGCGAACAGGCTATTTGCCGCCGATATATGCCGCCGCGGGTTTGCGGTATTCTGCCCGGAATATCCGCTCGTGCCGGACACCGATATTTTCGGGATATTCCGTGCGCTCATAGCGTGCATAAACAGGATAGCCGATATTGCCGGTGAATACGGCGGAGACGCGTCGCGCCTTTTCCTTTGCGGCGACAGCGCGGGCGCTCATCTTTGCGTTTATCTCGCCGCAATGCAAAAAAACGCCGATATGGCTCGCGCCGCAGGCGTGGAGCCCGTCACGCCGCCGATAAGGGCGCTGGGGCTTCAGAGCGGTATGTTCTACACAACGCTGCCGGATCAGGTCGGACTGTTCCTCCCGTCTTTGATTTACGGCAAGGACCGCAAAAAAGACCCGTTCTTCAAAAAGTACGCCGTTCCGGATGTGCCCGACATCACGAAAAGTCTGCCGCCCTGCTTTGTCGTGACGGCGCGCGGCGATTTCCTGCGCAATTACAGCCGCCGCTTTGCCGCCGCGCTCGAAAAGAGCGGAGCCGAATACACATTCCTTGATATCGACGAAAAGAAAAAGCTTCCGCACGCCTTTGCTGCCATGCTTCCCGAGACCGAAGCGGCAAAACGGGCAAACGCGGCAATGACGGAGTTTTTCACGGGAAAATAAGCCCGATAAAAGAAAAAACAGCATATCTCCGCATACATGGCGGCGATATGCTGCTTTTTATTTTTTATTCCGGCTTCTTTTTGTTCCACACGAACCCGGCGATGACCGAAGCGGCAACGGCTGCCGCGGCTGTGGCGCACCATATGTACACCGTTGCTGTCCACCCAAGTCCGGCGCCCGATCTCCCGTAAAGCTCGGACGAAAGTGCGGAGCCGAAGAAAATAAAGCAATTGAGCGTGCCCGAGACAGCCGACGAAATGCCCATCCCGCCGAAGTGATAGCAAAGATATGTGAGGAACGCGGTGTTGACGCCCCACATAGCGGCAACGGAGACAGCTATCAGTATGACCGACGGCAGGGTGCGGTGAAGCCCGGTGAGCGACAGTATGAGCAGCCCCGTAAATGAGATGCCGTAAAGCATGGCGGCGGTGAAACACTCATTGTGCGTGAACCTTCCGTTTATCCATATCGCAAGATACGGTCCGGCAATGCCGAGCAGCGGCACGCAGGTGGCAATGAGCGCCGCCGTCGAATCCGACATTCCGAAGCGGCTCACGAAAAGCTGCGGTATCCACTGTATGACCGCTTCCTTCAGCGCGCCGTTGAACACGGCTGCAACGGCGACCGCAGGCAGTCCCGTTGCAATGAACACGGCGGGTGTCAGCCCGCGCGTGCTGCGTCCGGGCGCCGCGGCGCGTTTTTTGCGTTCCTCGGCGGCGTTTTCATCCATTTTGGCGATATATCCCGAAAGACTGCCGAGCCCCGCGAGCCATACGACGCCGCAGGCGGCTATGAGCGCGCCGGTTATGTAAAATACCGCGCGCCAGCTTCCCGCGGCAAGTGCCAAAGAGGGGATTATGTAGCTTCCCACCGTTCCGAGAGGGATCGTGAGCGATATATCGGCTCCCGCACGCTGTCTTGACGGCTCATCCAGCCACTCGCTGAAGGCGCGTATTATCGGAGACCAGAGCATGGAGTTGAAAATGCCGTTGAGTCCCCATATCACGACGAGCCCCGCGCGCCACGGACAGATGCCCATCAGTGCATTTGCCGCGCCGACGCCGAAAAGCCCGCAGGCTATCATGTATTTAGGCGAAACGCGGACGCCTATGGCGCCGTTTATGAGCTGCCCCGCGCCGTAACAGATAAAATACGCCGACGACATGAGGCTTGCCGATGCAAGGTCGATGATACCCTCGGTCATCATGGCGTTCTGGCAGGCGGAAAAGTCGTATCTTCCGAAATACGAGAACATATATGCAATAAAGCAGAGTGAAAACAGCCTCCCGGCTTCTTTGCCGAGCTTGCATCTTTGGGACTTCATAGTTTGACCTCACGCCGATATGATCGCATAACATGATACCACCGTTCGGCAAAAAATGCAATACCAATCCGCAAAACAGTGCGGGAAAGCAAAGGATCAGTCGAGCAGCACGAGCTCGTGCAGAGCCTTGTAGTATGCAGAGGTGCTGCCGAAACCCGCGGCGTATACCGCTTCGAGGATATTGAGCCCCTGCGATTCGGTAAGCTCGCGCACCGCGCGCAGGCGCAGAAGACGTATGTACTGAGGAATGGTCATTCCCATGACCGCTCCGAAAATGCGCGAAAAGTGCGAACGGCTCATTCCCGCGTCGGCGGCAAGTCCCGCTGCCGAAATGTCCTCAGAGAGATGCTCCTTGATGTTCACTATCGCTTCCCATACCACCTGATAGCTCCCGGCGTTCGGTATGCTTTTGGCGCCATGTGCTGCTTCGGGCAAACGCCCCATTGCCAGTGCCGATCGGTAAAGGCCGATTATCAGCACGCGCACGAGCGCAAGCATTGCCGAATCCTTTTCATATCCCGCGGAATCAGCCTCCGAGCGCAAAAGAGACATCACCTCCGCAAGGCGGTCATATCCCGCGCAGCCTGGAGTAAAAACGTGCGAAAATCCCGTGCCGCGGTAAAAAAACAGCGGAAAACACGCCGAAACATCCGAAAAAGCCACGGGCATGAACCTGACGACCTCCTGTATGACGGGAGCGTCGGGAGAAATGCCGGTCTGATATCTTTTTTCGGTGTTGTTGAGGATAACTATGTCTCCCGCGCCCACGCGATATTCACGCCGCGAGATCACCCACGTGCACGCACCCGAGACGATGCGGACTATGCGCAGCATTTCGGGCGATATCGGATGCGGCGCGGCTGCTGCGGGAGTGACCTTCTGCACGGTGCAGCGCAGTGCCTGTATATTCCCCGAATGGTATACGGTGTATTCGGATATTCTTTCCATCGCATTTCGCGTCTCCTTGTCTTTCTGCATCAAGTATAGCACAAAAGTGGAACTTTTTCAATCCGGGAAGGGCGAGAGGGATGAAAAAAAGATTTATAATTAAAATCAACAATATCCCGAAAGGAAATGTGATAAAATGAAAAGAATCCTCTGCTTTTTTGCGGCAGTGCTTGTAATTGCCGCGTTGTTCGTTTCCTGCGCCAAGGATCAGGGCGATCCCGCGGGAACCACCGCGGCACCTGCCGCGACCGACGGTACATCGACCGAGGCACCCGCCACCGAGCCTGTGGACGAGAACGGTTACCGTCTTGACAACCTCGGCACGCTCGATATGGGCGGCAGAACATTCCGCATACTTTACTGGAGCGACGCCGAGCACGTTGAGTTTGACGTGAAGGACCCGAACGGCGACCTCGTTGACGAAGCGATAGTCGCGCGCGACGCACGCACTATGGAACGCCTCAAATGCAATATCGAGTATATCGGTATTCCCGGCAATGTGAGCAATATAGCTGCGTTCGTCAAAGCGGTGGAGACCGATATGAAGTCGGGTAACCCGCAGTATGACCTTGTCGGCTCATACAGCTCGACCGCCGGAACGCTGGCGTACAACGGATATTCCGCCGACCTGCTGACTCTCGAGCACATCGACCTCGATATGCCCTGGTGGCCCTCCGAGCTTATCGGAACGTCCACTCTCAACAATCACCTTTATTTTGCGACGGGCGATATTTCGACCAACCTGCTTTATATGATGTATGCCACATTCTACAACAAGGCATATCTCAACGAATTCGGACTCACCGACCCCAACACGCTCGTGTCCTCGGGCAAATGGACGCTTGAGGAATTCGAAAAGATGACTAAGGGCATTTACAGCGATGTTGACGGCGACGGCAAGAAGAGCGACGGCGACAGATACGGCTATGCAACATACTGGCTGCACCTTGACTGCCTCTTCGGCAGTGTCGGCATAAAGAGCGTCGAGAAGAACAGCGACGACCTTCTCACCGTGTCCGACAGCTATTATTCCGAAAAGACTCAGCGGATGCTCGAGTATCTCGTAAACAACTTCACCACAAACGACGATTGGTATTATGCCGGTCAGAACGGCGCTGCGGGAAAAATGCAGCAGAAGATATTCTCCGAGGGGCGCTCGCTCTTTATGACCGAGCGTGTCCGTGTGTGCAAAAATGTCCTTGCCAACACTAATATCGACTACGGAATCCTGCCCGTGCCGAAGTACGACGAATCTCAGGAAAACTACATAACCACAATGGCGATGCCGTTCTCGATGTACAGCATCCCCGTGAGCGCTTCCGATCCCGATGCCTCGGCAGCCCTTCTCGAATGCCTCGGTTCCGAGGGATACAGACGCGTTACGCCCAAGCTCTTTGAGGTCGCGATGAAGGTCCGTTATTCGAAGGACCACGTTTCTTCCCGTATGTATGACATCATAAGAGAGAGCGTTACCTTCGACCTCGGCAGGATATTCAACGAATCTCTCGGCAAGATCCCGAACGCCACGCTCCGCAACCTTGTAAACAGCAATTCGTCCGACTGGACCTCAAGGTACCAGACGATACGCCCGCAGTTTGAAAAGTATATTTCCGATATAAACGCAGTTCTTAAAAAGTAAAATGAGCTTTAACGGCACATACGTATATGATTTTATTTTCTGCGGCGGCAGCTTTGCCGCCGCAGGCGCTGCGGTAAGGCTCGCCGATGAAGGGAAGCGCGTGCTGCTGCTCGAGTCGGCGAGAGCGCCCGGCAGCGAATACACGCTTGCATACCGCGGCGGGAAGATCCCGTGCGACGCCGCAGCCTCCCGTGCCGCAGAGCTGTGCGGCGAGCTGCGCGGTCTCGGAGCCGTCACGTCAGACGGACGGATCGACCACACGCTGCTGTCTCCCGCGCTCAGCCGCATACTTATGCGCCGCGGCGACAGGATATCTTTCTTTCCGTCCTCCGTTCCGCTGTCGGCTGAGAAGACTCTGGACGGCTGGCGGGTATGCTTTGTCACGAACGGCGTGCGTCACACGGCAGAAGCCGGTCGGCTCGTCGGCGCCGACTTTTACGATGCGCTAGGCGGTGGTGCCTCCGGGCATATAAAGAAAAAATATCTCATAGGGCTTGCACTCTGTGAGAGCGAAAAGGTCGTTGCCGGAGAGCTGCCCGGCGACGCTTCTTTGCCGGGCGGCTGCCGCGTGACGGTCGACGGAGACGGCGGAGATGTAACGGTGACATTCAGCTTTGACGCCGCGGCGAATATGTGCACGGCGCGGCGCGCGGTGCGTTCCTATGTAACGGGCGGATCGTTTGCCGCCTCGGGACTGCGGCTTGCCGCACTTGCCGATGAGTTTGCCGTTGAGTCGGATGAGGAAAGTGTGTTTTACGGGGACGGCTATGCAAGGCTTGCGCCCGTGCGCTTTGCCGACGCGGTGTCGGCATACGGCGACGGCGTTCTTTTTGCGGAGCGCCTCGACGGGGAGACCTGCGGAAGAGCGCCGCGTATAAGAGCTTCCGAGTGCAAAAGCGCGGGTGAATATGACCTCATCGTTGCGGGGCTCGGCGCGGCGGGCAGCATAGCGGCAATAACCGCCGCAAGGCTCGGGCTGCGCGTTTTTGCGATAGAAAGGGGAAGTCAGCCGGGCGGCGTCGGCACCTCCGGCGGAATATATACATACTATCTCGGCTACGGCGGCGGCATTTACTGCGAGGCTGACGGGCTTGCCGCAAAGCTGTGCGAGAACGGCTTTGCCCGTGAGCGCGGGTGCGGTCTGCTCACCAAGGGAATGGCACTTGACGCCATGCTCGATTCGTGCGGCGCCGATGTCGTATACGGCGCCTCCGTGTGCGGCGTGCTGCATGACACAGACGACACGGAGCGTATCGACGGCGTAATCTTTCGCACGGGAGCCGGGTTTTTTGCCGCTCGTGCGCCGCTTACGATCGATTCGACGGCAGACTCCGCCGTCGGTCTGCTTGCCGGCTGCACAATGCTCGGCGGAAGGGAAAGCGACGGTGAGTTCCAGCTTTTTTCGAATGTTTCCTGCTTCCTCAACCGCGAAAACGGCTGCGCCGCGTCCGAAAACTGTGACGACGGGACGGTGGATCAGTATGATCCCGCAGATCTCGGCATAAAGACGCTTGCGTCCGAAGCGGCGGGACCGCACCTCGGCAAAAGATACGCCGACGCGCGTTACCGCAGGCTTGGCACGGTCCCGTATCTCGGCGTGAGGGAAGGGCTGCGCATAAAGGGAATCGACACGATGACTCTTGAACGCGCCGCCTCCTGCCCGACGGATAAGGCGATATTTTTTGAGCTTGCCAATCTCGACAGTCACGCAAAGGACTTTCCGTTTGAATCGCGCGGGTACCGCGACGTGGTCGAGCTTTGCTCGCTCTGGGATTGCCGCATATCCATACCGGTGACGAAGGGCTGCCTTATCCCCGCAGGCGTGCATGGCCTTATTGCCGCGGGAAGAAATATTTCGACAGATCACGATATAGCGCTTGCCTGCCGCATGATGCGCGCGATGCAGAAATGCGGTGAGGCGGCGGGCGTTATCGCGTACCTTGCGCACCGCGACGGCACAGATCCGCATAACGTTTCCGACGCCGAGCTGAGAGACGAGCTGATCGGGCGCAATGTCCTTGACCCCGCGCAGCACTACGCCATGTATTTTTACACCGCCGACCCTGCAACGCGGTACAAAAAAGATATTCTTGAACTTACGGCGGATGAGATCGCCGCGATGCTGGCATCGGATGCACCGGGCGCTGCGGTGTATGCCTGTTCGGTCAACCGAAAGCTCGGCAGCGATGCGCTCGTGCGAATGCTGGACGATCCCGCCTCGCGCCGAGGTGCCGCGCTTGCGCTTGCCGTGAGAGGCGAAAATGCTGCCGCACGCGACGTTCTTATCGGCATGATACGCGACAAGAGCGGCGAGATGCCGTGTTCGTCGCACACCTTCTGCCTGCCTTATGCCGTAAGCGCTATGTCCGCGGCAGGGAAATGCGGGATGACCGAGGCGCTGCCGGCGCTGCTTGATATCGTGTGCGATCCGGACTACGCGGCGGATATCCCGAACCTTGACAAGGTGGAGGACAAGACCAAGCTCATCTGCGACGGAGATGATGTGAAATATCTTTACTTCGTCGGTGCGCTCGGTGCTGTGTATGATATTTACCGCGCGTATCCCGACGCCGCGCGGCGTGCGGTCGCCGAACGCCGAAAGCCCGACGTGAAAAAATACGTCACCGGCGCTTCGATGATCGGGCGCACTGACGGCGTGCGCAATAGTTCGGAAAAGATCGTGCGCCGCATGATCGACGAGCTTTGGAAATGAGCGCAGCGGCTCGATGCCCGTGGTTTTTATTTCAGGTCGTTTATATCAACAATAAACGGGCACGGAACGCGAATTTTTTATTGACTTTTACCCGTCCGTACCTTATAATTAAGTAAAAGAGCCGGATCTGTCGGCTGACTTGTTTATGGGGGTATTTTTATGAGGTTGTTCGGAACAGAACGCAGAGCGTGCGCCTTTATTGCGGCGGTCGCACTGCTTGCTCTGCTGCTTGCAGCTTGCACGGGGCACGGCTCCGGCACTGAGACCGACGGTCCCGACGGGACGGAGCGGGAGCCCGAGGACGTTATCACCGCATCCGAGCTTGCGGGATACAAATTCATCCGTGCCGAGGATTGCGGCAGCGAGCTCGGCAAGGCTTTTGTCGCGCTTCACGAGAGCTTTAATAAAATTGCGGGAGTTGCTACCGAAAAGAGCGACGATTTTTACCGCGAGGGCGTTCCCGAGCTTGAGATGAAGGAGTGCGAGATACTTATCGGTGGCACGAACCGTCCCGAATCTAAGAAGTTTCTTTCGGGACTGCGCTCGGATGACTACGGATATGCGCTGATCGGCAAAAAGCTGGTCATTGCGGGACGGACGGAGGCAAATACCGTAAAGGCGATAGAGGCGTTTGAGGAAAACGTTCTTTCACGCTTTGAAAAGAACGGCGCCGCCGGTACTTTCATGTCGTCGGGCGACAATTATACCTTCGGCGCCGAATATTCGGTCGATTCGGTGGATCTGTGCGGAACGGATATAGGAAAATGGACCGTGGTCTATCCGAAAAAGGATACGATGGGCGAGGCTGTCGCCGCCGAGCGCACACGCGATATCATTGCGTCGCACTGCGGATTTACCGTTGATGTTATAAGAGACGATATGGCGCCCGCCGATCTTGAAAACGTGATATCGGTCGGAATTACGGCATTTACGAGCGATGCGCTCGCCGACGGATTAAAAAAGGCTGGATCGGGAGCAACATCATCGGCTTTCATCGGGTATGACGGGAAGACCGTTCTCGTCGGTGGAAAGGATTCCGCGTCTCTGCTCGCCGCCGTTGACAGCCTCGGCAAAGAGCTTTCGGATGCCGCCGCGCGCGACGGCAGGAGAGTGACGCTCACGCTTGATGCGGAAAAAACGTACGATGTCGCCGATACCATGCTGACCGCAATGAGCTTCAATAATCTTGTCAGTTCAAAGAGTGCCGAGCGCACCGAGCGCGTTACGGAGATGGTGCTGAAATATATGCCCGACACGATAGGCTTTCAGGAAACGAGCTCCGATTGGATGAACAGCCTTATCGCAAAGCTGAAGGGCGTGTACGCGTGGGTCGGAGAAGGGCGCAACGGCGGCAGCAGCGGCGAGTACAATCCGATATTCTACAACAAGTCGAAATTTGAGCTGAAGGAGAGCGGCACGCACTGGATGTCCGATACACCCGACGTCGCTTCAAAATTTCCGGAATCGACATATAACCGTATTTACACATACGCGCTGCTCGAGCGCAAAAGTGACGGTAAAAAAATCATGATCGTCAACACGCACCTTGACCACAAGAGCGAGCCGGCGCGCGTGAAGCAGATAAAGGTGCTGCTTGAGTTTATCGAAAAATACCGCGACTATCCGATAGTGCTGAGCGGAGACTTCAATACCACTCCGTCCTCAAACGTTTACAGCACGGTGACAAAGTCGTTCATGAAGGACTCGGCGGATGTTGCGATGCAGGCAAAGCGCGCGTCAACGTTCACGAACTACGGAAAGAGCGACAAAACGCTCGATTACCTGTTCGTTAATCCGGCAAAGATGAGCGTGGCCGAGTATTCGGTCTGCAACGAGAAGATAAACGGCGACTACCCGTCCGACCATCACCCGGTGCTGATAAAATATTCGGTGCTTGACTGACGCGGCGGCTCAGAATATACTCTCAAACGAAACGCGTTCGAGGCGGGCGGCGTGCTCGATAGCCGTTATGAGCTGCTCGCGCTGAAGCTCGAATTCGGAGGCATCGGAGGCGAGCGCCGCGACCTTCAGCAGCCGCACCTTTTCGGTTATCCTTTCAACGTCGTCGTATGAGACGCTGAAAGACACCGCGGTCTTCTTTTCGTGCCAGTATACGTCAAACGCGCATACCGCTTCATAGCTGCCCTCGGCACCTGCCGGGGGCAGTTCTTTCGTCATGCGGACGGCAGTGTCGTAAAAATCGTTGATAATGCGGCTGTTTACGGCGATGCCGGCAAGCAGCGCCGCCAGAAGCAGCGAGGCAATGATTATTTCCTTCATTTTTCGTTCCGCTCCTTCGTGCTTTTCTGCGATTTGAAAAATCTTATGCCGCCGCCGTCGTCCGCAAGCAGCAGGAATACGTCCTCGAGCCGTGTGTTCTGCGTGATGAGAAACTGCCGCAGCCAGTTTTCGTTTTTGTTTGTGGCGTCAAGCCCGTGTCGGTTCGGCTTCCCGTTTTCGACGAGGATATGATATATCCCAGTTTCGGCGGGGGATCTGCCTACGTCGTTTGCCGTCGCGGGGCGTTCGGGCGCTGTGGGGATGACCGATATGCTGCCGTCCTGCTCGAGTATCGCATAGGCGACCGCCGATATGTCGGTGCTACCCGCCCGCCGCAGCGCCACCATCAGCTCATCTGCGGATATGCGCGCGCGCTTCAGCTCGTCCTCGCGCGGCTTTCCCATTTTCACGAGCACCGTCGGGCGCGTCGAAAGGATGTTTTTAAGCCCCGGAAAGCGTGATAGCAGCGCTGCGGAGAATACCTCGGCGGCAAGCACGAGGATGATCGGGATTATTGCGTAAACGAGCGGGATGCTGTGATTTTCGATCGGCAGTGCCGCTATTTCGGACAAAAGCAGGGTGCTTACGAGATCGGAGACCTCAAGCTGACCGAGCTGGCGTTTTCCCATCAGCCGCATCGCCCCCACAAGGACAACATAAATTATTACCGTTCTTATCAGAATGATCGACATATACCGCACACCGTACCTTTTCCCGGCCGAGCCGGGCTTTTTTTATATTATCGGCACGGCGCGCCGAAATATACGCGGTCGGCCGACAGACAGCCGACCATACCGAAACATCATTAATACAACAAAAATGCAAATACGAGGTAATGATTACAGCGAGCAGGCGAACAGGCGTCTCCGAAATGCCGTTTCGGAGTGCTTTTTGTACCTGTTTGAAAATTTTTTTTGATTCTTTTGGATTTTCCTATTGCATTTTCGGTGGGAGTTATAGTATAATAACATCACGGTGGAGCAAAATGGAGCCAAAAGGTGCATGATACCACGGTTTTGAGGCTGAAAAATAGCCTGAAGGTGGAGCGGCACCCGGTGCACGACGTTGCAAAACGCAGCGCGGATGCCACCGAACCTTATTTTTCACGCTGCGGAATTAAATCCAAACGGAAACAAAACTTACACGTGGAACGGCGCGGAAAATACGGAATACGGCTCCGACAGCACCGCAAAATAACAGTGGAGACACGGAAAGGAGAGCACAATGGACGAAGAAACCAAGGGTACGGCGGCAGAGCAGCAGCTTCCGCTGATGGGTGTGTTCCATCACAATGTTGACGGTAAAAACCGCCTCTTTATCCCGGCAAAGCATCGCGACATTCTCGGTGCGAGCTTTATCATTTGTCCCAGCATACGCGACAAGTCGCTGAAGGCGTACTCTCTTTCCGAATGGAACAAATATATAGCGCCTATCGAAAAGCTCGACCGCAAGTATCAGGAAATGCTCAAGCGCTTCTACAACAGCAACGCCGCGGCGGTGACTCCCGACTCGCAGGGCAGAGTCGTGCTGACTCCCGAGCTTGTGGAGTTTGCGGGTCTTAAGTCGAGCGGTGCGGTCATAGTCGGGTGCGGCAACTACTCCGAGATCTGGTCGGAGGACAACTACCGAGCCGAGCAGGAGACCGTCAACATGGCCGATCTGCTTTCGGTCATAGAAAGTCAGGGGCTTTGATATGGGCGAGGAGAGCAGAGTGAGTTTTTCGCACGAGCCGGTACTGCTCGACGAAGTGATAGAGTCGCTTGCGATAAAGCCGGACGGGGTATACCTTGACGGCACGGCGGGCGGCGGCGGGCATTCATCGGCGATAGCGGCACGTCTTACGACGGGACGGCTGATAGCGATAGACCGCGACCCCGAGGCCGTCGCGGCGGCGGGTGCAAGGCTCGCGCCATTCGGCGACCGTGCAACGGTCGTGAGGGCGAACTTCTCGGAAATGGAGCGCGTGTGCGCCTCTCTCGGCATCGGCGCGCTTGACGGGGTGCTGCTCGACCTCGGCGTGTCGTCGCATCAGCTCGATACACCCGAGCGAGGATTTTCGTACATATCGGATGCGCCGCTCGACATGAGGATGGATCCCGCATCTCCCCTGAGCGCGGCTGACGTTGTAAACAGGTACCCGAAGGAAAAGCTCGAAAAGATAATTTACGAATACGGCGAGGAAAAATTCGCGCAGCGCATTGCAGCAAGGATATGCGAGGCGCGCGCGGAGGCTCCCATAGGCACGACCGGCGAGCTTGTCGCCGTCATACGGTCGGCAATACCCGCGGCGGCACTGAGAGCTGCAGAGCATCACCCCGCGATGAGGACATTTCAGGCAATACGGATCGAGGTCAACGGCGAGCTCGACGTGATCGAGCCGACGGTGCGCAGCGCCGTATCGCTGCTGGCTCCCGGCGGCAGGTTGGCGGTCATCACTTTCCACTCACTTGAGGATCGCAGGGTAAAGCAGACATACGCCGGTCTGGCACGCGGCTGCATCTGCCCGCCGGATTTTCCGGTCTGTGTCTGCGGGCACAAGCCGGAGATAAAGATAGTTACAAAAAAACCGATCACGGCATCTGCCGGGGAGCTTGCAAGAAACACGCGCTCGCACAGCGCAAAGCTCCGCGTGGCGGAAAAGCTGTAAATAAAAAGGCTGTTTTAAAAGTATGGAGGTAAAAAATGAACGCATATGCTGACACGAGCGCATCGGCGTCCTTCAATATCGCATACAACTCACTTGAGAGACGCTTTATGGAGCGCGGAACATCGGATTCCGTGCGCAAGCTCATTGCGGAGCAGGAAGATAACGAAAGAAAGACTGCGTCGCTCGCGCCCGACGCTTACCGTCTCGGTGAGCGCAAGGAGTGCCGCGAGTGGAATGCAAGATACAAGACCGGTGTCTCCGACGACGGATACTATATGACGGTAGACGATTTCAGACGCTGCTTCAGCGACGGCATGGGCTATCGCCCCGACGTTAAGGTCGCGCGGCGCGCAAATGCGGTCGGCGAGAGGTGGAAGCCCGATCATCCGGCAGCCGCCTACGAATTCCGCGACGACCGCGCGGAGCGTGCGCTCACTCCGAGCGGCGAGAAGAGACTCACATCATCCGAGGCGTACCGTGACGCGGCTGTCGAAAGATGGTTCCCGCGCGAGGAGATCGCGCCGATAAAGGGCAGAAGGTTCCGTACTTTTCCGCTCGGAGCCGTTGCTCTGGTGCTTCTTTTCACGCTTGTGCTCGCTCTCCCCGTTACGCTGAGCGTAATGATAAAGGAACGCTCTGACGCGGTAGCGGCAGCCGAGGCAAAGCTTGCCGCGCTCGATGCCGAGATCACGTCGCTTGAAAACGATCTTGAGGTCAAAAACGACCTGGGCGTAATCAGAAAAGCGGCAGTGGACGAATACGGCATGATAAGCATGGATCTTGCCACCTCGCATTATCTCATGCTCGGGGGCAAGGACAGGATAGAGGCGTTCGGCGACGAAAAGGAAAACGCAGGCGTTATGGCGCTTCTGAGTGCGCTCGGCATACGTCGCGGCGAATAAAAAAACGGTTTTCGCAATATCATTAACTGATAAATAAACAGCTGACGCCGCGGGACGGCGGAAGGAACGGAGAGAATGAAGGAAAAAAGAGCAAAAATCAAGATCAGCACCAAGCTCGTCAAGCGTTCATATGTCGCCTTTGCTCTTATCATCGCCGTGTTCGCCCTGCTTGCTTACAGGATATTGACCATCCAGACCGTCAACTTTGATTATTATCAGCAAAAAGTCATAAATCAGCTCACGACCGAATCAACGATATACTCCCGCCGCGGGGTGATCTACGATTCCGAAGGAGCGCAGCTTGCCACAAATATCTCGGCATACCGAATTTTCATTGCGCCGTCAAACATACGCGCCGCGCTGTCCGAATCAACGGGAGCGGACGCAAAGAACTACGACGATATTATCGCGCGCGGGCTCTCGGATATCCTCGGCGAAAAATACGGCGTGACGTATGACGACGTTGCCGATATGATCGAAAAGAAAAAAGGGAGCCTTGACGCAACGGTTGTCCGCCTTGCCGACGGCGAAAGTGCCGATCTCGTGCTTGATTTCGTTTCGCAGAACAAGCTTGAGAACATGGTGCTCGTCGAGGCGTCGAGCAAGCGCTATTACCCTTACGGAAATGTTGCTTCTCACGTCATAGGCTTTACCGGGACGGACGGAGCCGGACTTTACGGGCTTGAATACCAATATAACAGCCAGCTTTCGGGCACGCCCGGCAAATACATCACTGCGCGCGATTCCTACGGCAGGGAAATGCCCTTTGAATACAAGAGCGTTATCGACGCCGTGGACGGATACGACATTGAAACGACGCTTAACGTAAAGCTTCAGATGATCCTGCGCGAGCAGCTCAAGGCGACATTCGAGGAATGCCAGCCCGAATGCGGGGCGGCGGGGCTTGTCATGAACGTCAAAACGGGAGCGGTGCTCGCGATGGCGACATATCCCGACTTTGACTGCAACGATGCGCGCACGCTCGATGATTATTATCAGGGACTGCTCGATGTGTCGGGCTACTCCGTAGGCAGTGCCGAATATAACACGCTGAAAAAGGATCTTCAGACAAAGATGTGGTCGAACAAGGTGCTCACCGATCCTTATATGCCCGGTTCGACATTCAAGATACTCACTACGGCGATGACCCTTGAGCAGGGAGTCGCCAAGCCGAACGACCCGTTTTACTGCGCCGGTTATCTTCAGGTCGCAAACCGCAAGATACACTGCTATCGCACCATAGGTCACGGGCACCTCACCCTTGCGGAGGGACTTCAGCAGTCCTGCAACCCCGTCATGATGACGGTGAGCGCGCGCATAGGGCAGGAGAAATTCTATAATTATTTCCGCGAGTTCGGATATCTCGCAAAAACGGGGATCGATCTGCCCGGCGAGGGTGAAACTACCTTCTGGGATGAGGACAAATTCGGTGTGGTCGACCTTGCCGTCGCATCCTTCGGACAGAACTTCCGCGTTTCGATGATACATCACCTCACGGCGCTTTCGGCGGTAGCCAACAACGGCAACCTCATGACGCCGTACCTCGTCGAAAAAATGACAGACAGCGACGGCAACGTCGTTTACAGCCACAAGCCGGAGACGCGGCGCCAGGTCATAAGCGCGTCGGTGTCAAAAACTGTGTCCGACATTCTCGAAAAGGGCGTTTCGGGCAACGGCGGTGCAAAAAACTGCTATGTTCCCGGCTACAAGATAGCCGCAAAGACCGGTACTTCCGAGAAGATAGGTGATCTCGACAAGCTCGCGCGTATAGGCTCGTGCGTTGCATATGCACCTGCCGACGATCCCGAGATCGCGATACTTATAGTCGTTGACGACCCCAAGGTCGGCACGCGCTACGGTTCGATGATCGCCGCGCCCTATATCGCGAACTGCCTTGCCGAGATGCTGCCGTACCTCGGATACGAGCCCGAATACACAGACGCCGAAAAGGCGGCTATGGATGTTACGGTAGGCGAGTACCGCGGGCACAGCCCGAAGGTCACGCGCAACCTCATAAACGCGCTCGGCGTCAAGTGTGAGTTCATAGGAGAAGGCGACCGCGTAACGGCACAGGTCCCGGCAGCGGGAGCAACGCTTTCGAAGGAAAACGGGAAGATACTCATCTATCTCGGCGACAGCGCTCCCGAAAAAAACGTAAAGGTGCCGGATGTAAGCAAACTCACGGCGGCAGCTGCCAATAAGGCAATACTGAACGCCGGTCTGAATATACAGCTTGAAGGAAGCAAAGGTCACTCACTCGGCAGCGAGGCGCTTGTGGTGTCACAGTTCCCCGCGGCGGGCGAGGTGGTCGAGAAGGGAAGTGTTATAAAGGTTACTGTCAGATTCACCGACGGTGATGATTGACGTATACGCGATGAAATAACCGTGCAGCCGGGCGCACCGGCAGGATGTTCAACGATATCTTGGCCGGAGGCGCGTATGAATCTTGAAAAGCTGCTTTCCGACGCCGGTATAGAGTACCGCGCCGTCGGACCGACGGATATTGAAATATCCGCAATAGTATCCGATTCCCGCAGGGTATGCAACAATTGCTTGTTTTTGTGCATTCGGGGCATCAAGAACGACTCGCACCGCTATATCGGCGACGTCTGCGCGGCAGGCGCGGCGGCTGTGGCGGTAGAGGACGACGGGGAGCACGCGCTCCCGCATACCCCTGCGGGTGTGACGATAATTTACACGAAAGATACCAGAGCCGCGCTTGCAAGGCTTTGGTACGCCCGGTATGAGCTGCGGACGGCGGGACGTATGCGTCTCGTCGCCGTAACCGGGACGAACGGTAAGACCACTGTAAGCTATATGCTGCGTTCGATATTCGGCGCTGCAATGCATCGGTGCGGTATCATCGGGACCGTGAGATGCGAAACGCCGCTCGCGGTGCTTGACACACGGGGCGACGCGAGGTTTAGTCCCGATGACGAAAACGCGAATATGACGACGCCCGACCCCGGACAGCTTTACCGCATGCTTGCGGCAATGCGCGATGACGGGGCGGAATATGTGTTTATGGAGGCGACGTCGCACGCGCTCGCGCTGCGCAAGCTCGATCCGCTGCACTTTGCCGCCGCCGTCATCACCAATCTCACACCCGAGCATCTGGATTTTCACGGTACGATGGAGGATTATTTTCTCGCCAAGGCGCGCATCCTGCGGCAGTCTGAGGTCGCCGTGATAAATGCGGACGATCCGTGGTGCGAAAGATTTGTCGCATATGCTGAGGAAAACGGGTGCCCGTGCGCCGTGAACGGCAAGATGATCCTTTGCAGCGCGGGGCGTCCGCTGTTCAGAAGCACGCGCTGTGAGTGCTTTACGGCAGAAAACGTGCGCGACCTCGGCAGCGAGGGCATTTCGTATACGCTTTGCACTCCGCACGGGATACGGGCGATACGCTGCCCGACGCCGGGAACGTTCACGGTCATGAATTCGCTTGAGGCAGCCGCGTGTGCAATAACGCTCGGCGTGAGCGGCGGGTTCGTTGCCGACGCGCTTGCCGCGTCCTCGGGAACTCCCGGCAGACTTGAACGTGTGCGTCTCGGCGCCGGTTTCCCCGCGTCGGTGTTCATAGATTACGCACATACTCCGGATGCGCTCGAAAATCTTCTCAGAACGGCAAGGGGCATCCTTGATGCGCGCGCGGCTTGCCGCGGGGTGCACGAGGGCAGGCTCGTTCTGGTATTCGGCTGCGGCGGCGACAGAGACCGTCGCAAACGCCCGGAAATGGGGAGGATCGCCTCGCGCATGGCGGACTACACATATATAACCTCCGACAATTCCCGCACGGAAGACCCGGAGGAGATAATCAAAGAGATAATGAGCGGCTTCGATCCCTCGGCGCCGCATGAGACGGTGACCGACCGCCGCACGGCGATACGGCGCGCCGTCATATCGGCGGAGCGGGGAGATATCATTCTTCTTGCGGGCAAGGGACACGAGCAGTATGAAATAGATGCCTCCGGAAGGCATGAGTTCCGCGAGGCGGATATCGTCCGCGCGGCTGCGGCGGACCTGAAAAGAACAGGAGTCAGTGACGATGAAAGTGAAGATAAACGTAAATAACGGCAGCATATCTGCCGCCCGTGTCGCTGCCGCGTGCGGCGGCAGGCTGATCGGAGACGGCAGCGCCGAGATCGGCTTTGTATGCACAGACTCGCGCGAGGTGTCGCCCGGCACGATGTTTGCCGCGATCGTCGGCGAGCGCGTTGACGGACACGATTATATAGGCGCGGCGGTGGTGTCGGGTGCGGCGGCGGTGCTTGCCGAACGGATACCGGACGGCGCGGAATTACCCGTGCCGGTAATACTCACCGACGGCACCGTACCGGCCCTGTCAAGGCTTGCGGGCAGCTTTTCGGATGCCGTAAGGGCGCGGCGTGTTGCCGTTACGGGCAGCGTCGGAAAAACAACGACAAAGGAATTCATATCGTCGGTGCTTTCGACTGCGGGCAAGGTGTACCGCACAGAGGGCAACCGCAACAGTGTCATAGGCATGCCGCTTTCGATGCTTGAGGTGGGGGATGATGCCGATTATGCCGTTTTTGAAATGGGCATGAGCGGATTCGGCGAGATAGAGTCGATGTCTCTTGCGGCACGCCCCGATATCGCGGTGATAACGAATATCGGTTCGTCGCATCTTGAATATCTCGGGACACGCGAGAATATCGCAAAGGCAAAGCTTGAAATAAGAGCGGGACTGGCGAAGAACGGAATGCTCCTCCTCAACGGCGACGAGCCGTTGCTTGCGGGCATTCGCGCAACAGACCAGAGAGCGGTATATTTTTCGGCATCGGGACGCAGCGACGCGGATTATGCTCTCGTCGGGCTGCGCGACGGTGCGGACGGCTGCGTGTGCGATATCCGCACGCCTACCGGTGTGATGAAGGATGTAAAGATACCCGTTCACGGTGCGCACAACGCGCAGGCTGCTCTTATCGCAGCCGCCGTCGGCACCGTATGCGGTATTTCGGAGGCTGATATACGCCGAGGGATAGCCGGATTCAGACCGGTAGCGATGCGTCAGAACTTTGTTTCCGCCGGCGGGCTGAATCTCATAGAGGACTGCTACAACGCAAGCCCCGAGTCTATGCGGGCGGCGATAGATGTGCTCATACCCGCAGCCGAACGCGCAGGCGGCATCCCCGCTGCGATCCTCGGCGACATGGGCGAGCTCGGAGCCGATTCACCCGCGATGCATCGTGAGGTCGGCGCGTATTTTGCCCAAAAAGGCGGACAGTTCCTTATAGCTTACGGACCGCGGTCGGCAGATACGGCGCGCGGTGCTGTCGATGCGGGGCTTTCGCCCGATAAGATCGTAAGGATCCCGGATATCACATCGCCCGAAGCGCCGGCGATAGCAGCCGAGGCTGCCCTTCTGACGCTCGGGAAAAACGATGTGCTTCTTATAAAAGCAAGCCGCGCGGTGAGGGCAGAGCTGATCGTTGACGCCCTGCGCGGCACGGAAGAAAAGACAACGGAGCAAAGGCAGAGCTGAAAATGAAAACGAGAATGATGATCGAATTTTTCGCGGTATTGGTTGCGGTATTCGTGCTGACCGTGCTTATACTCCGCAAACTGATCCCCGTGCTCAAGAGCCGCAAGATAGGTCAGAAGATATACGATATCGGACCCCGCTGGCACAAGGGCAAAGAGGGAACGCCGATAATGGGCGGCGTCGGGTTTATCATCCCGTCGGTGCTGGTGCTCGGCGTGCTTGCCGCAGTGTATGCGGCGATGGGACGTGCGGCGGAACTGATACCGGCGGCGCTCACTCTCGGTCTTGCGCTTATGAACGGGCTTATCGGATTTTTTGACGACTACACAAAGCTCATCAAAAAGCAGAACGAAGGTTTTCTCGCATGGCAGAAATTTTCGCTCCAGCTCATTGCGGCGGGCATCTATCTCTGGGCTATGAGCGCCTGCGGCTGCATCGACACGACGCTTGCTGTCCCGTTCTGCGACCTGAAATTCGAGCTCGGCGTATGGTACTACGTCATAGCGATCCTGCTTATCACCGGCATGGTCAACGGCGTTAACCTCACCGACGGTATCGACGGTCTTTCGAGCAGCGTGACCGCGGTCGTTGCAGCATTCTTTGCGATAGCCGCATTTTCAAAGGAAATGCCCGAGCTTTCCGCTCTCGCCGCTACCGTTATAGGCGGTACGGTGGGCTTTCTTATGTACAATTTTTACCCCGCAAAGGTGTTTATGGGCGATACGGGTTCGCTCTACCTCGGCGGTATGGTCGTAGGCATGGCATTCATGCTCGGCAGCCCTCTGATAATTATCGTTGCGGGCTTTGTTTACATCTGCGAGATCGCATCCGATATACTTCAGGTGGGATATTTCAAGCTGACGCACGGCAAGCGTCTCTTTAAAATGGCGCCTATACATCACCATTTTGAAAAATGCGGATGGAGCGAGGTAAAGATCGTTGCCGTTTTCGCATCGGTCGCCGTGCTGTTCTGTGTTCTTGCGTGGTTCGGCATTCGCTGACGACGGTACAGAGCCGTCCTCGGGACGGACGAAAGGTATGGTTTATCTGATAAAATGAAGACCGGTATTTTTGCGCGCGGGACGCGCCGCGAGCTTGGCGGGCGCGGGCTTTTGCGTGAATATATTGAAACACCCGACTATATAGCCGAGTCCGAAAGACCCGGCAGGCTGTTTGCGCGCGTGCGCCCGGATCCGGTTTATCTTGTGCTTTTTCTGATACTCCTTTGCGGTGGAACGGTCATGTCCTTCAGCGCAAGCTCGGCATATGCCGAGCGGCAGTACGGGGACAGCTTCCACTTCTTCAAAGAGCATATGCTCCACATGGCTGTCGGAGCCGTTGCAATGGCGGCAATGCTCTTCATTACGCCCACTACCATGCGCTATATGTCGGTGGCGATGTACGGCGCGGTCATAGTGCTGCTTCTTCTTGTGCTTGCAATGGGTGTTGTGGGCGGCGGAGCGCAGCGCTGGATAAATGTTTTGGGACTTTTCAACTTTCAGCCCTCAGAGGCGGCGAAAACGGCTATAATACTCCTTCTTTCCCTTTATATGAGCCGTTGGGAGCGCGAGATAAACTCAAAAGGGCTGAATAAAAAGTCCCTCATACACGGTTTTCTTGTCCCCGGTGCGATAATCGGCGTGATACTGGTCCTTGTCGGGCTTGAGAAGCATTTCTCCGGCGTCATAATCATCGGTATCATCGGCGCTGCCATGATGTTTTTCGGCGGTACGAACATTCTTTGGTTCCTTTCGGTCGTCCCGTTTGCCGGGGCGCTCGGAGTGATAATCATGAACACCGATTATGCCCGCAAGCGTATCGAAAGCTGGCAGAACCGCGGCGCCGACGCTCTCGGCAGCGACTGGCAGTCAACGCAGGGGCTTTACGCCATCGGAACGGGCGGGCTTTTCGGAGTCGGGCTCGGGCAGTCAAGACTCAAATACGGCTATGTTTCGCAGCCGCAGAACGACTTTGTGTTCACCATCGTGTGTGAGGAGCTCGGTTTTTTCGGCGCGGCGGCGGTCATGCTGCTTTTCCTTGCAATAACCGCGCGCGGCTTTGTGCTTGCGGCGCGTGCATCGGATAAATTCTGTTCGCTCGTTATTTTCGGGCTTTCCTTCAAGCTGGCGCTCCAGGTCATGCTGAATATCGGAGTCGTCAGCGGCGTGTTGCCCAACACGGGCATATCCCTCCCGTATTTCAGCACGGGCGGCACGGCTACCATAATGCAGATGTTCGAGGCGGGCATCGTCCTCGGACTGTCGCAGTTCTGTACGCAGAAGCGCGCGTGACGCGTCATGTTTTCTGTCTATTATCAACCAGATCCTGAGAGGTGACTTGCAATGCGAGTACTTATGACCGGCGGGGGCACCGGCGGACACGTCAATCCCGCAATAGCGATAGCGGATACGATAAAGGCGCATATTCCCGATGCGGAGATCGCTTTTGTCGGAACAAAGCGCGGTATAGAGAACAAGCTCGTTCCCGCCGCGGGATATGAGCTTTACCATGTGGATGTCCGCGGCTTCAGACGTTCGCTGTCTCCCGCAAACATACGCGCGGCTTTTCTGGCTCTCGTATCGCCTCTGGCAGCAAAAAAGATAGTAAAGAAGTTCAGACCCGATGTCGTTATCGGCACCGGCGGATATGTGAGCTGGCCGCTCATCGTTGCGGCGTCAAGGCTCGGTATACCGTCTGCCGTTCACGAGTCGAATGCCGTGCCGGGGCTTGCGGTGCGCAAGCTCGTGCCCTATGTTGACAGGATATTCGTGAATTTCGAGGTCACCGGCAAGGCGCTTGGCGCGCCGGAAAAGACCATGCACGTCGGCAGTCCGCTGCGCAGCGATTTCGGCATGATACCGAAGAGCGAAGCGCGGGCAAAGCTCGGGCTTTCCGATGATTGCAGACGGTATATCGTCTCGTTCGGCGGCAGTCTTGGCGCCGAACGTGTGAACGCGGCGATGATCGAGCTGATGAGGGATTATCTTTCCGCTCACCCGGATATTTATTGCACGCACGCCTGCGGCGCGGGCGGATATGCCGAGACCAAAAAGGCTTTTGACGACGCGGGGCTCGGGAAATTCCCGAACCTTGAGCTTGTCGAATATATTTACGATATGCCCGTGCGGATGGGAGCCGCCGACCTTGTTATAAGCAGGTCGGGCGCGATAACTCTCTCCGAGCTTGCCGCCGCAAAAAAGGCAGCAATCCTCATTCCGTCTCCGAATGTGACAGACAATCAGCAGTATAAAAACGCAAAGGTGCTGGCGGATGCCGACGGTGCGGTCCTCATTGACGAAAAAGACCTTGACGCCGGACGCATATGCCGCGAGACGGCGGCGATACTTGAAAATCCCGCGCGTCTGCACACGCTTGAAAAGAATATAGCGGCTTTTGCCGTGCCGGATGCGAACGAAATCATCTTCCGCGAGATATCCGCGCTTGCCGGAAAGAAAAAAGGCAGCGTCGGCAATGGGTGAGCTCGGCGGGCGTCCGCAGCGCCCGACACCTCCGCCTCGCCGTGCGGTAGGTGCGGCAACGGACGGAGCGGAGAAGCGCGCCGCCGATGAAAAGAGGCGCGCCGATGCCGCGCGTGCGAATGCGCGGCTGCGTGAAAGACGCAGAAAAGCAAAGTGGCTGCTCGTGTTTGCGCTGCTGTGCTTCAGTCTTATCCTCATATATGTGATATCAAGGTTCCTCGGCTCCTTCTTCGTCGTCGGCGAGGTGAAGATAAGCGGCGAGTCTCCGTATACCGACAGCGAGATCATATCCGCTGCGGGGATATCCTTCGGGGACAGGCTGTACAGAACAGACAAAAAGACCGCCGTAAAGAATATCACCGAAAAGCTGCCCTATATCGAATCGGTGAGTGTCAGAATAAAACTTCCCTCATTTGTGTATATTACGGTCAGTTCGGAACGCGCGGCGTTTTACGCGCGTATATCGGGGAGCTACTATGCGGTCTCCGGAAAAATGAAGGTGCTTGAACGCGCAGATACCGCGGACAGGTTCGAAGCGGACGGACTTCTCTGCATAGAGCTGCCTCCGGTAGGCAGCGCCGTTGTAGGCGCGGAGCTTACGCTTGCCGACGGTACCGATCCCGGCTATATCGGCACATTCGTGAGCGCGATAGAGGAGTCGGAGCTGAGCGGCAGGATATCAAGGCTTTTCATGGACGAAAGGTTCGACACGGTCATGAGCGTTGACGGCAGGTTCCGAGTGAGGTTCGGGTCGGATGCCGATGTTGCGACAAAGGCGCTTGCCGCGGCACGTGTGATCGCGGACGGCGATCTCGGCGATTCGGGGACCGTCGTCATAGATGTTTCCGATCCCTCGGCGATCGTCACAGTGCGGCGCGACGGGCTCGATCTTGCGACCAAGGACGGGTGACGGGCGCTTTTCGGTGGCCGAAACCGTCGTTTTCGGTCAGGAAATAAATGTTTGTGATAAAAAAACAAGAAATTTTCGCAAAACCCCTTGAAAAAAAACGAAAAAGATATTATTATATAATAGATGTAATGTATTGCCCATGCCGATCTGCGTTTTTGCGGCGTTGGGATTGATTTTGAATGTACAAACCGGAGGAAATAAAAATGGCATTTGAGCACGATGATTTACTCGAAAGCGGCGTAAGCATAAAGGTAGTAGGCGTCGGCGGCGGCGGAAACAACGCCGTGAACAGAATGATCAGCACCAACATCCGCGGTGTTGAATTCATTGCAGTCAATACGGACAGACAGGCTCTGCGTTCTTCCAACGCACCCAATCAGATAGTGATCGGCGAAAAGATCACACGCGGTCACGGCGCCGGCGCGAACCCCGAGATCGGTCAGCGCGCAGCCGAAGAAAACACCGAGGAGATCAAGTCTGCTCTTGCCGGAGCCGATATGGTATTTATCGCGACCGGTATGGGCGGCGGCACGGGGACCGGAGCCGCTCCGGTAGTTGCACGCATAGCGAAGGAAATGGACATTCTGACCGTCGCTATCGTGACAAAGCCCTTTATCTTTGAGGGCAGCCGCCGTATGCGTCAGGCAGAGGAGGGCATACGCCAGCTCAGCCAGTACGTCGATTCGCTCGTTATCATCCCGAATGAAAGACTGAAGCAGGTATCCGATACGCGCATCACGCTGTTCAATGCCTTTGAGATCGCCGACGACGTGCTCCGCCGCGGTGTGCAGAGCATTTCCGAACTTATCAATGTGCCCGGATTCATCAACCTCGACTTTGCCGACGTGACCTCCGTCATGCACGACGCGGGCTTTGCTCACATGGGCGTCGGCAGCGCAACGGGTAAGGACAAAGCCGAGCTTGCCGCAAAGGCTGCCATCTCCAGCCCGCTGCTTGAAACTTCCATCAAGGGCGCGACCGGCATACTTGTCAGCATTTCGATATCTCCCGATGTCGGACTTGAGGATGCGGACCTTGCCTCTACCATGATAGCAAACGAAGCGAGCCCCGATGCGAATGTTATCTGGGGTGTTGCGTTCGATCCCGATCTTGACGATGAGATGAAGATCACGATAATCGCGACCGGTTTTGAAAAGGATGCCGAGGCGGCTCTTCAGAACGGCGCAAAGCAGGAAAACGCGGCAGCGGCACAGCCCGCAGCCGAAAAGAAGGCTGAACCCGCCGCGGCAGCTCCCAAGGCTGAGCCCGCAGCTCCCGCCGTCGAGCCTCAGCCCGTACGTCAGCAGCCTGCCGCGCAGCCTGTACGCACCGAGGCTGTGAGACCGCAGCCCGCAGAGTCTCAGACTGTTCCCGACAATGCCGAGGAGCTTCCCAAGGATGCCGACGGATTTGACGAGATCATGTCCATCCTCCGCAGCAGAAAGCGCCGCGACGACTTCCGCGGTTCGGGACGCAGATGATCGGTCGCTAAGAAGATCAGTATATCATTGCAGCAGGGACGTCCCGGTCTTTCGGGGCGTCCCGCGCGGTTTTTAAACCGCATATGTTAAAAAAGGTATAATTCGGGAAATTGAAAAAGCTATTTTTGATATGTATGCTGCTTGCCGTCGTCTGTCTTGCGGCAGTCTCGCTGTGCGCCGAGGATATCACCGACGCCACGGATTTTCTGCCCGCAGACGGTATGATAACCGACGGCGATGAGCGTACGGTCGTTACTTATCCGCAGGGGAGCACGCTCACGTTGAAGTCCGACGATGTGATCTCCGCGGTATACATTAAATTTGACCGCCTTCCATCAGAGTGGACGCTTTCCGCCGGGGGCAGGAGTGTGCGCTGCGGCAGATACGGTTTTCTGCATGAGTACTGTGATGTTGCCGCTCTGCTCGGCGAGACGCATGAGGTCACGCTGACCTTTGACGGCGCCGATACCGAGGTGTGCGATATATTCGTTTTTTCGGGAGACGATATTCCCGATTGGGTGCAGCGTTGGGAGCCTGCCGAAGGAGACGCCGATCTTGTGCTGCTGTCAACGCATGCCGACGACGAGCAGCTCTTTCTTCTCGGAGTGCTGCCGTATTATGCCGGCGAGATGGGATATCAGGTGCAGGTCATTTACTTCACAAATCACTGGGCGGTGCGCGATCGACCGCACGAGCAGCTAAACGGTCTGTGGACGGTCGGCGTCACGCGCTACCCTGTCATAAGCGAGCTGCCGGACGGCTGGAACGGCGTTGCGCGCGACATGAAAAACGCTTACCGTTCTGCAGTTGCAAACGGATTTACAAGAGACCGTCTCGTTGAGCTTCAGGTGGAATATCTGCGCCGCTTCCGTCCGCAGGTCGTGGTGGGGCATGACCCGAACGGCGAATACGGTCACCCGCAGCATATCATCAATACGGAAACGCTGATGGATGCGTTGACTCTTGCCGCCGATCCGACATACTCGGAGGAGACAGCCGCCGATTACGGCGTTTGGGATGTGCCGAAGACCTATCTTCACCTTTACGGTGAGAACCGCATCACGATGGACTGGGACAGACCGCTTGCAAGATTCGGCGGCAAAACGGCGTATGAGATGTCAAAGCTCGGCTTTGCCTGCCATCGCTCACAGCATTACACATGGTTCAGTGACTGGCTGAGCGGCGCCCGCGGCAATTACACAAAGGCGACCGATATAAAGAAATACAGCCCTACCGAATACGGGCTTTACAGAACGACCGTCGGAGCCGACACGGGCGTCGGCGGGTGGGATTTCTTTGAAAATCTCACCGTGCGCTCGACCGAGACGTCGGAGATCGACGGCTCCGAGACGGTGCCGTCGGTAGGACCCGTCAGAGTTCCCGCAAGGGATACAGCGCCCGCGACCGAGCCCGACAGCACTCCGACGACCGAACCTGTGCCGGATCCCATGACGGACGGGCAGACGACGGCTGCGGAGACGCTGCCCACAGCGGATACGGAGAGCGAGACTGCCGGTACATCCGATAACGGTACCAAGGGCGGAACGGCTCCCGCAACGGGCGACGAAAGAAAGACCGCCGCAGTATTTGTGGCGGCGATAATGATCGTGTCCCTTGCCGCTGCGGCATATGCCGCGGCAGTCAGAACGGGGAAGAGCGGAAAAGCAAATAACCGTTGAAAAAAAGCACGGACGTGTGCGCGGTATTCGTCCGTGCTTTGTCTTTTCGGCTGCGCACGGCATCTTTGATGGTTGACACGTCATTGCATTTATGTTATACTGTTCTGCGAAATAAATTTGAGAAAGGCAAGCCTATATGACAAGGAGACCCGATATTTTCGCCGATCTGCCGACGGTATACGCGGTCGGAAAGAACTACATAATTATCGTTCCCGTAAACGAGCCGTGCCTTATGTGGGTGCGTGTGGGAGACGAAGAATTTTATGACGATTCAAACGGAATACTGCGTTCGGCGCGTTTGACGCATAAAATGACGGTGCCGATGCCGCTGCTCGACAGCGCGGGCGGTTATACGGTGCTATGGCGTAAGATGACCGAGCGCAAGCCCTATTTTTCGGTGGCGGGGGATGTGGAGGAATATACCTCGTGCTTCCGTCCGCTCGATCCGAAAAAGGAAAAAATAAATATTTATCACATCGCGGATGCCCACAACCGCGTTGAAGGTCCCGTGAATGCGGGGCTGTATTTTGAGCGTGCGGGCGAGCAGCTCGATCTGTTGATACTTAACGGCGATATACCGAATCACAGCGGCGATATTGCGAATTTCGAGGCTATACACAAAATAGCAGCGGGCGTGGCGCACGGTGAGATACCGGTGGTCTTTTCGCGCGGGAATCACGATATGCGCGGCGTCTGCGCGGAGTTTATAGAGGATCACACCCCTACCGACGGCGGCGTGTCATATTATACTTTCCGTCTCGGTCCCGTCTGGGGGGCGGTGCTCGACTGTGCCGAGGATAAGCCAGACAGCAGCGATGAGTACGGTCATACCGTGTGCTGCGAGAATTTCCGCCGCCGCGAAACGCGCTGGCTTGAGTCGCTTTGCGGAGAAGCCGAGCCGGAATTTTCGGACGAAGGGATAAAATACAGGCTCGTAGTGGTGCATAATCCCTTTACCGAGCGGAGAAAGCCGCCGTTTGACATCGAAGAGGACACGTTTACGCACTGGGCTGAGCTTCTGCGCGAAAAGGTTAAGCCGCAGCTTATGATATGCGGTCATGTTCACAGGTGCTATGTTTCGTATCCGGGCGGCGAACGTGACGCGTTCGGTCAGCCGTGTCCGATAGTTGCCGCATCGAGGATCGTCAAAGATGATCCCGCGTTTTACGTCGGCGGCGCGATAACGCTTGACGGAGATCATGCCGAGGTCAGATTTACCGACAACAACGGAAACGTTGTCGGCGGTGAGAGAGTGGATTTTAAATAAAAAGCCCGGCTCCGCATCGCGTGATGCGGAGCCGGAAATTTTATCCGATCGTCATTGGAAAAAAAACATACCGCCGCAGTCGTAAAGGCGTCCCGGGGTCAGCGCACGCGGCAGAGCGCCGCACGAGCGGATGAACGCGGCGATACTTTCGCCGTCGGGGTGCGTCATGGGGTCGCCGGTGAGCCACACCTCGCCGCGTTCGGCGCAGAAGGCGCATGAACCGCCGATAAAGCCGTATCCGTAGCCGGGCAGGTCAATGCTGCCGGGTGATATCACAAGCCGCGGGATGCCCGCTTTGGAGGCGGCACACGCTATGCCGGTATCGGAGGTGATGATGCCGCAGCCCGCCGCGGCAGCCGAACAGGCGGTATATCCCTGCTTTGTTGTGATGACGTGCAGACCGAGCCCGGCTGCGGCGTCGCACAGCTCGGGCGCCGTCGCGCGTGAGACCAGAAAAAAGTCGCCGACGCGCTTGGCGCACAGCGGAACGTCGGCGGGGTATACGCTCCCCGCGTCGGCGCCGATAAAGCGAAGCTCAAGCCCCGCGCCGTCGCATATCCTGTTTATTTCTTCTTCGGCAAACGAACGGTAGTAGTCGCCGAACGTGTAAAGTGCGCCGCCGAGCGGATGGATCAGCAGGTCGGCGTGCGAGGAGACGGGCGCACCGAGTCTCGGATAGGCGGGAAGAGTTATCACCTTCGCACCTTGCGCCGCTGCTGCGTTTATGACGGTCTGCGGCGCTCCGCAGCCGATGGCAAGAAGCATTTTCTGTCCTTTCTGCGAACCGCGTCGGTTTTGCGGCTCATTTGCGGATAAAAACCGAGGGGCTGCCGCGCCAGTGCGCAGCAGCCCCGTCCTGAATAATTATCAGGCGTTGTCGACCTTTTTCAGAGTACGCAGACAACGTGCGCACATGCTGACTGTTTTGACAGTGCCGTTTTCGGAAACTTTGACCTTGCGGATATTGGGCTTCCAGGCTCTGTTTGTCTTGCGGTGTGAGTGGGAGACCGAGTTACCGAACACGACGCCCTTGCCGCAAACGCTGCATTTTGCCATAAGTGACACCTCCTCAATATATAGTAGCGGATTATTTACATACAACATCCGATATTATAGCATACTCGGGGCGAAAAAGCAAGAGTTTTTTTGAATTTTATATTTTTATTACTGCTGTTTGCGGCAAATCACGCTTGTTTTATGCCGAAACGGTCCTTTTTCTTCTCCTGACGGAGAAAAATACGATTGCAAACGCCGCACCGACGACCGCGACCGCCGCCGCGATGACTATTGCAACGGTCGAAGCGCGTCCGGATGCTCCTCCAAACAGCCCGCCCGATGCCTTGCCGAAGCTTTTCGAAAGTATATCGGCAGCCTCGCGTGCTGTGTATTCCTTTCCGTTTTCAAGACCGGTGAGGTCGGGGCGGCTTCCGAACGGGAGCACGCAGGTCTCGTCGTTTGCCGAGAAAACTATGAACGAGGTGTGGTATTCGGGAACATCGACGCAGAAGGCGTCTGACGGCATGGCGGAAAGATGCTCGTTTAGCACCGAAGGAGTAAGCGCTCCGTCCGATGCGGCTTTGCCGTCTACGGTGCTTCCCGTCACTGTCCATTTGCCGTTGATTTTTTGGGCTTGCGCGATATTTCCGCCGTCGGTAAATATGTACCAACGGAGGTCCTCGTCGTTATCCGACATATTGGCATCCTGCGCGCGTCCCGAGGCAAGAGCGCGGAACTCAGCGGGTGTCATCGAATGCACTTTATAGCAATCGGCAGGCGAACCGTCTGTCAGGGCGCTGCCCGCGACGTCCGCTCTTACAACGTCAGCTTCGCTGCTGCTGTATATCGCCGAAAAATCGTGATACGTTTTGCCCGACTCGGCTGATGCGCCTATGACCGAACCCACGTACAGCAGCACGACAGATAAAATTATGCTCAGAACTTTTTTCATGTCCCGACATCCCCCTTTTGAAAATGGTCTTAAGGGCGCATTTTAATGGTCTTGCGCCCTTTAATACAAAGCATATCACATTTTATGGCAGATGTCAAGGCGCTTTGCAACAAATTCCGCGTTTTTGCTTTTATGCCGTCAACTGTGTTACAGCGCTTTCCTGCGTGCGGCAACGAATGCAAATACGGTAAGGCGGGAGCTTTCGGTAGGTGCCGGCGTAAAGTCGGCTGCGACAGTGCGCGGAGCCTCGCTCCTCACGTATGCGTCGATCCCGAGGATCAGCGGGACCGCAGAGCCGTCGCGCGGTGAGAGCTTTCCGCATACGGCAAAGCATATATCGCCTTTCGGCGCGCCCGCGAGGATGAGCGGCTCGGCTGCCGTTTTGAATGCCGAGCGCACGGCGCTGACGGGATCGTCTTCGGCGGCTCGCGCCGCAGATACGAGCAGCTCCACGTCGGGGAAAAATGCCGTTTTACCGCATTCCGCGCGCAGTGACGATAAAGGACAGGCGATCGTGTCGAGCGCCGCGCTGCCCGGGAGTGGAGCGGACGTCGCCGCGATATCTGCGTTGAGGTAAAAGCGGAGCCTTTTCAGCAGTGCCGCAGGCAGCCTTACGGCGGTCTCGGGCACCGGGATGCCTTCGTATACAGATGCGACGGTAAAGTCGCTGCCGCCGGTGGTGCCGAACACCGCTGCGCCAATGCCGTGAGCGGCTATGGTCGGAAGTATCGCTTCTGCGGTGTCGGGGCGGATCGCCGAGAGAGCGCAGCCGGCAAACGGTGCGCACAAGCTTTCGGAGCAGCCCGCAAAGCTGCCGCGGAGAGGCAGCGCGGGAGCGGAAAGATGACCGCCGCCGCAGAATGCTTCAAGGTCGAATATAAGCCCGCTGCCCGAGGTCGGTCCGAACGACGGCGCGTATCCGGCTCGATAAAGCTCCGAGGCGGCACGGGAAAGGCGCGCTGAAAAATCGTCGGCAAGGCAGCCGTCGGGCGGTGAGAGCAGTACGAGGAGATCTCCCGGACATGCGCGGGTGCGCAGCGCCGCGTCTTTGCGTGACACCGCGATCCGGAATCCGTCGGCGGCGGCAAACGCGGCAGGCTGAGTGCTTACCGCGGCGGCGGGAGCCGCTTCATCCGAGATCCCGACGGTAAAGCCGCTTTCGGTGACGCCGGACGCGAACACGGCAAGAGCCGTAAGCTCTGCGGGCAGTGCTGCCACCTCACGTGTGAGCGACGCTCTGAAGCGCCCGTCAAGCGAGCGGAAGAGCTGTATGAGCGACGGATCGTCCGAACGCACCGAGCCGATGCGCAGCGCGGATGGCAGCGCCTTTGCCGCGTTTATATATGCGGCGGTAAAATACAGCTCGTCGGCGGTCGGCTCGCGCCCGAGACGGCGCAGTATCCCGCAGGCGGCGGCAAATTCCGCAGGTGTGAGGGAGAGCCCGAGGTCCGAGCGCACGGCTTCGAGATAATCACCGCCGGCGGTCAGAAAGCCGCTTACCGTGCCTCGGCGGCGCGGGCGGGCAGAGCATCCGTTCATCTGTTTCCCTCCTTTATCATCTTGCCGAGGCAGACCGAGCCGTATTCAAACGACGGGTCCTCGGCGGTCCCCGTCAGCCGCACGGGCAAAAGCCTTCCGTGCGGGTTTTCCGTGGCGGGAACGCGCACCTCGATGAACGAACCGGTATGCCCGACGGCAGTTGCGCCGTCAAAGGTCTCGAAAAGCACCGACGTCATCGGGCTGTTATTTACGGCATCTTCGAGTATTTCTTTTCTTATCCCGCGCTCAAGGTCGGAGAGCACCGCCGCGCGGCGATGCTTTTCCGGTTCGGGTATCTGCCCGGGCATTACCGCGGCAGGCGTGCCTCGGCGTGGCGAGTACGGAAAGACATGAGCTGCGAGAAAGCGTGCGCGGCGCATGAAGTCGAGCGTTTCGGCAAAGTCCTCTTCCGTCTCGCCGGGAAAGCCGACGATGACGTCGCAGGTGAACTGCACGCCGGGTATCGCCGCACGCAGGTCGTCGAGCACCTTCATGGCGCGGTCGGCGTTGTATTTACGGCGCATTGCCGCAAGCGTGCGCGAGCAGCCGCTCTGGAGCGATATGTGAAAATGCGGCGCAACGGAGGAAAGGCGTGATATTTTTTCGATGAATCCCGGACGCAGGAGCGACGGCTCGAGCGAGCCGAGACGGATCCTCACGCCGTACCGCCGCACTTCGGGCAGCGCGTCTGCGGCGCAAAGGAGCTCCTCAAGACCCGTGTCCCCGAGGTCGCGCCCGTATGATGCGACTTCTATTCCCGTAAGCACCACCTCGCGCGCGCCGCCGCGCACGAGCCCCGCTATTTCTTCAAGCGCCGCGTCCTGCTGCTTTGAACGCACGGGACCGCGCGCGTCGGGAATTATGCAGTAGGAGCAGCGGTTTTCGCAGCCGTCCTCTATCTTGACGTATACGCGCGTGCGGGAAAAAGCCGATATCGCCATAGGCTCAAATGTGTTGACGCCGAACGCGGGAACATCCGAGAATGCCGCGGCACTTCTGCCGCGCGCGACAAGGCGGTCAAGCTCGTCTATCGCCGCGAGCTTTTTTGTATTGCCTATGACGGCATCCACGCCCGCTATCGCCGCGAGCTCGTTCGGGGATGTCTGAGCCAGGCAGCCCGTTACTATCACAAATGCGCCGGGGGAACGTGAGCGCAGACGGCGTATCATCTGACGCGATTTGCGTGCCGCCTCAGCCGTGACGGCGCAGGTGTTTATAATGTAGGCGTCGCAGCGCTCCTCGGGCGGGAGCACGGTGTACCCGCGGCGGCGAAGCTCCTCTGCGGCGGCTTCGCTCTCATATTGATTTACCTTGCAGCCGAGGGTGAGAATACCCACGGCGGGCTTTTTTTCGTTCATCCGGACACCTTCCGTTTTTTGCGTTTCTTTGTTTTTATATTGTATCATAAAAAGCGCTCCTTGTAAAGATTTGCCCCGCTCGGGAAACGCTAAAAAGCCGTGCCGAAAGAAAAAATCGAAAAATTCGTGAGTTACGACGAAAAAATGCTTAAAAAGTATTGCAAAATCCGATTTGGTGTGATATAATGTAGCGTAATTGCGGTAACAGGCAGCATTTTATATAAAGCGAGGTGTTAAAAGTGAAAGAGGGTATCCATCCTAAATACGAGGAAGTCACTATCCGGTGCGCATGCGGTGAGACCGTTCGCACCCGTTCGACCAACCCGAAGGGCGGAGATATCAGAGTCGAAATTTGCTCAAAGTGCCATCCCTTCTTTACCGGCAAGCAGAAATTCGTTGATGCAGGCGGCAGAGTTGATAAATTCAAGAAGAGACTTGAGGCAAGCAGCAAATAAGCTTTGTTACGAAAGTGGGGGCAAGTTGTGCGCAGAAATGTGACGGCTTGCCCCGTTTCGTTTTTTCTCCGTTTTTCATTCCACAAGAAAGGAAGCGGAAAAGACATGATATTGAATGACATCAAAAGCGATGAGAGCGGCGTGCGCGCGGTGCTCGTGGGCGTTGATACGTCCGATATGAAGGAGGGCGAATGCGACGTTTCGCTCGACGAGCTTGAAAGACTCGCCGACACCGCAGGAGCGGACGTTGCGGCGCGCCTCGTGCAGGCGCGTGAAAAGCCCGATGTGAGGACTGTCATAGGCAGCGGAAAGCTCGCGGAGCTCAGAACGGTCTGCGACGAATGCGGAGCGGAGCTGTGCGTTTTTGACTGCGAGATGACGCCGTCGCAGATAAGAAACGTTGAGGACGAGCTGGGCGAGGTGAGAGTCATAGACCGCTCCATGCTCATACTTGATATTTTTGCGCAGCACGCGGCGACTGCCGAGGGCAAGCTGCAGGTAGAGCTGGCGCAGCTCAAATACACCGCGCCGCGTCTCGTCGGCAAGGGCAAGCAGCTCTCAAGGCTCGGCGGCGGCATAGGCACCCGCGGTCCGGGCGAATCGAAGCTTGAATCCGACAAGCGTCACCTTGCAAGGCGCATAGCGTCGCTCGAGGCGGAGCTCGACGCGGTGGAAAATACACGCCGCACGACACGCGCGGCACGCGAGCGCAGCGGGCTGCCGCGCGTTGCGATAGTCGGTTATACGAATGCGGGCAAATCCACGCTCCTGAACCGGCTGACCGATGCGGGCATTCTTGCCGAGGATAAGCTGTTTGCCACGCTTGATCCCACAACACGCAAATTCACGCTGCCGGGCGGCGAGAGCGTTTTGCTGACCGACACGGTCGGGTTTATCAGAAGGCTGCCGCACCACCTTGTAAAGGCGTTCCGCTCGACGCTTGAAGAAGCGGCGCTTGCCGATATACTACTGCACATTGTCGATGCATCCGATCCGGAATATCCCGATGAGATGAAGGTGACGGAGGACCTGCTCACCGAGCTGGGTGCGGGCGGAAAGCCGGTACTTACCGTATACAACAAGTGCGACCACGAGGCTGAGGGCATACCCGCTCCCACGGTGGTGCCGAACGGCAGAAACCGCGCCGTCTGCGTTTCGGCGCTGACGGGACAGGGGATAGACGAGATGGTCGCAATGCTCGAGAAGATCGTGCGCGAGGGAAAGATCCGCGTGAGATTCAGATTCCCGAACAGCGACGCCGGGCAGCTTGCGGTGCTTTACAGACTGGCGGCTGTCGAGGATGTTGAGTACGGCGACGAATATATCACCGCCACGGCGGTAGCAGATGCGAGAACGCGCGGCGTTCTTGAAAAATACGAACTGAAATAAAAAATACCGCGGTGATGCGGGAAAAGGAGGCAGCTATGGAATTAAAGCCGTATAAGACTCTCGGCAAAAAAGGCGAAAGCCTTTACGAGGATCGTCGTTCGGAATTTCTCGGCTGCGCTGTTCCCGTGTCATCCGAGGAAGAAGCTGCGGAATTCGTGCGCAGCGTAAAAAAGCAGCACCCCGCGGCGCGGCACAACGTGTGGGCATATGTGCTGCGCGACGGCGCCGAAAGGTATTCCGACGACGGTGAGCCGCAGGGCAGCGCGGGGATGCCTGTGCTTGAGGTCATGCGCAAGTCCGGTATCTGCGATGCCGCGGTAGTGGTCACGCGTTATTTCGGCGGCATTCTGCTCGGCACGGGCGGGCTTTTGCGCGCTTATTCGTCGGCTGCAAAGCAGGCGATAGCCGATGCGGGAACGGTAAACATGATACCGCTTGTGCTGATGACGTTTTCGTGCGGATATTCCGACCACCGGAAGATAACGCTCGAGCTGCAGCGCTTCGGCGCTGCGGTCGAAAAGACGGAATTCGGCGCCGAGGTGGAGCTTACCGTTTCGGTGCATACCGAAAATGCCGATCCGCTTGCGGCACGCGTCACCGAAATGACCGCGGGCAGAGTCGTGGCGGTGCGTTCCGGCATGAAATACGGCGCCGAATAATGCCGATATGCTCCATTATCGAAAATTTTTTAAAAAAATGTGCCGAAAAAAAGCATTTCGGCGTTTTTGTGCGTATATTATACATGAGAGCCGAAATTTTGCCGTCCGTGCGGCAAACAACTAAAATAAAAAGGAGGAACGGAGATGATCCCTCGTGAAGTCATCGAAGATGTCGTTGCGCGCAGTGATATAGAGCAGATCATAGGCAGTTATGTGACGCTGAAGCGTGCCGGCTCGAATCTTGTCGGGCTCTGTCCGTTCCATAATGAAAAATCACCGTCCTTTACCGTTTTTCCGAATGACCAGCATCCGCATTTTTATTGCTTCGGCTGCGGTGCGGGCGGCGATGTGGTCACATTCATAAGAAAAGCCGAAAACCTTGATTATGTTGCCGCAATAGAATTTCTTGCGGCGCGCGCGGGTATAGAGATACCTCACGACGAGGCAACGGCGCGCGATTCGGTTTCGAGAAAGCGGATACTTGAAATGAACCGAGCTGCGGCGCTCTTCTTTCACAAGTGCCTTTACGACCCGCGTTACGGTAAGGAGGCGCTTGAATATCTTACCGGAACGCGGCAGCTGACCGGGGCGACCATCAAGCACTTCGGTCTCGGGTATTCACCTAATGACTTCGGCATTCTGACCTCATATCTGAAGCGTCTCGGCTACACCGAGGAAGAGATGACTGCGGGCTTTCTCTGCGGTATAAGTCAGAAAACGGGACGGCCTTACGATTACTTCCGCAACCGCGTCATGTTCCCGATAATCGACGTGGCGGGGAACGTTGTGGCGTTCGGCGGACGCGTGATGGACGACTCAAAGCCGAAATACCTCAATACATCCGACACTCCGGCATTCAAGAAGAGCCGCAACCTGTTTGCGCTTAACTTTGCAAAGGGCAAATGCACCGAAAAAATGATCCTTTGCGAGGGATATATGGATGTGATCGCGCTCCACGCCGCGGGATTTGAAAATGCGGTGGCGACTCTCGGTACGGCCATAACCGAGGAGCACGCGCGGATAATGGCGAAATACACGAAGGAAGTCATCATCTGCTACGATTCGGACGAGCCCGGCATAAGGGCGGCAAACAAGGCGATGCGGGTGCTCGGCAGCGTAGGCGTCGAGGTGCGCGTGCTGCGGGTCGAGGGCGCGAAAGATCCCGACGAATTCATAAAGAAATACGGCGGGCCGCGTTTTTCGCTTTTGATTGACAAGAGCAGGACCGGGTTTGAGTTCAAATCCGAATCCGTGCTTTCCAAATACGATGTGAAGGATCAGCAGGGACGGCTGCGCGCAGCCGAGGAACTTGTTAAGATCATTGCCGACTACTACTCAAACGTTGAGCGCGAGATATACATATTCCGCGCGGCGGAAAAGCTGTCGCTCCCCGCGGACGTGATACGAAATGATGTTGAGCGAGAGCGGGCACGGCGAAGAAAGGAAAATGCCGCAGAGCTCAGCCGCAGGGCGACGGCGTCGATACGCGATTTCGGCGACAGGGTCAATCCCGATGCCGCCAAGAACCCGCGTGCGGCGGTCGCCGAGGAGACCGTGCTGGGGCTTTTGCTGCTTGACGACTCACACCGTCGGCTCGCGGCAAGCGGAAAGCTCGGGCTGACGGCAGACGATTTCTTTACGGCTCTCGGCAAGCGGGCCTACGGTGATATCTGCCGTATGGAGGAGAGCGATCACGGCTTTGATTTTTCAATGCTCGGCGAGGACTTTTCAGCCGATGAGATGGGACGGCTCGAGCGCTGTCGCAAACGGCGCGAGCAGCTCTCGGAAAACGGAACGGATGTTCTGATCGCCGCGACGGATGTACTGCGCGCTGAGCACGCCAGGGACGGCGGCTCCGGCTCACTTTCGGGCGATCTTGAAGCAAAACGGCGTGCATTGGCACTCAGCAAGGATAAAACGCCCGGAAATGGAAATAATTAAACCGTATGATCCGCTGTATATTTAATTTGTACAATATATAATTGACATATACTACCGCGCGGCGGAGCCGCACACATACCGAAAGGAAAACAAAATGGACGAAAACGAAAAGAAAATGGACGTGAACGAGCTTATCGAAAAGGAAAAGAAGGACAGCCTCGGCACCGGCGGGTTCGACGACGGTCTTGACGATCTCGACTACGATATCGACAAGATGGACAAGGTCTACGATGCGCTTGACGAGGGCGGCATCCCGACAGGCGGCGAGATATCAAGCTCGGAGATCGACAAAATAGAGAGCGAGGTCGAAAATTTCGGTGTCGGCGAGAATATGGAGCGGATACTCGAGCAGGAGGGCGTGACCATTGACGACCCCGTGCGTATGTATCTCAAGGAGATAGGCAGAGTGCCGCTTCTCGATTCCGACAGCGAGCTTGAGCTCGCAAAGATCATGACCGACGAATCAAAGCCCGCCGAAGAGCGTCAGGCGGCGCAGGACAAGCTCGTTGAGGCGAACCTGCGTCTTGTCGTCAGCATCGCAAAGCGCTATGTCGGTAAGGGAATGTTCTTCCTTGACCTGATCCAGGAGGGTAACCTCGGTCTGATGAAGGCTGTCGAAAAGTTCGATTACACCAAGGGCTACAAGTTTTCGACATATGCGACATGGTGGATACGCCAGGCGATAAACCGTGCAATTGCCGACCAGGCGAGAACGATAAGGATCCCCGTCCACATGGTCGAGACGATCCACAAGGTCAACAGATATCAGCGCCAGATGCTCCAGGAGCTCGGGCGAGAGGCTACCGCCGACGAAATAGGCGAAAAAATGGGCATGAGCGCCGATAAGGTGCGCGAGATAATGAAGATCGCACAGGAGCCCGTTTCCCTTGAGACTCCTATCGGCGAGGAGGAGGATACTCACCTCGGCGACTTCATTCCCGATGAGGACACCCCGGCTCCCGCCGACGCCGCATCGCAGACCATACTGCGCGAGGTGCTAGACCGCGAGCTGCACACGCTCACGCCGCGCGAGGAGCACGTCATAAAGCTCCGCTTCGGGCTTTACGACGGCAGATGCCGCACTCTCGAGGAGGTCGGCAAGGAATTTGACATTACCCGTGAACGTATACGTCAGATAGAAGCAAAGGCGCTGCGCAAGCTGCGTCACCCCAGCCGTGCAAGGCATCTGCGCGGATTTATAGACTGATATCCGCGCTGTTTGTGTCATGTCGGTGCTGTAATTTTGCCTATTGCACAAAAAATCAGAATCAAAAACGTTGTGTTGCACAAAAAAATCGTGGTAATGCAAAAAACGGGAGTGATGTATTGGTGTATTGTGCACAATAAAAATGTCGTCGGAACGCGTCATAAGGTCCGTTTGACATTTTGTTTACAAATACCGATGAAATTCCGACTTGACACTATTCGGATTTTGATGTAAAATAATTATAATTCACAGTAGCAGTGCGCACGGCGGTGCGCGCCCCTTGCAAGGAGGACACGCAGTTATGAACAAAAGAGTAATAAGTCTCTTTCTCTGTTTTCTCATGCTGGTAAGCGTTGCGGCAACGGGATGCTCTCTTGTCAATACCGGTAACGGTGAGGATACCACAACGAGCACAAACACGACCCCTGCCGAGAGCGGTAACCCGATCACGCTCACGATGTACATACCGTGCGAGAAGCCCGTGGCTGAAGAGGACCGTGCGAAGGTCGAGGAAGCCATCAATAAGATAACAAAATCAAAGTTCAAGACCCAGATCAAGCTTTATCTGCCCACTCTTGACGAGTACTACAGCACCATCGAGGGTGTCATGAAGGCTCGTGTTGAGGAAGAAGAGCAGAAGACTCTTGCGGAATCCGAGCTCAAGAAAGCCATCCGCGCGGCAAAGGCCGAAGGCATCGACGCTGCGGTCGCAGAGTCGAAGTTCTATGCGGAGCACCCCGAATGGGTCAAATATCAGGAGACCGAGGCATCCTCCGACACTGAGGAGACCGTGCCCGAGACCAAACTCAACGAGCTCGGCATGCCCGAGCTGAAATATCCCGACGAGCGTGAGAATCAGCTCGATATAATCTGGCTCGGCGGCTACGACCGTCTGATGTCCTACATCAACGACGATTTGCTGCAGCGCCTTGACGAGGAACTTTCCAGCTCCTCCAAAAAGCTGAAGCAGTATATCTACGGCGGCGCTCTCGATGCCGTCAAGACCGCCGGAAACGGCACCTATGCCATCCCCAACAACACCGTTATAGGCGAGTACACCTATCTGCTTCTTAATAAGAGACTTGTTGACAAATATAAATACACCCCGGCCGATCTCACAAACATCGTCAATTGCGAAAACTTCCTTGCAGATATCAAGAAGTACGAGCCCGACGTTCTTCCCATCGTCGGTGATGTGCCGGTAACTCTTGCAAAGTACTGGAGCATCGACCCCGACACCCTTGCCGTTGATTACGACAAGTTCAACGTCATCGGTCACTGCATAAACGACAGCGCGACGCTCGGCTCCATGTTCAGCTTCGCGGGTGTGTTCGGCAACAAAGCCGACGGTTCGAACACGACCGAATTTGCAAAGCAGCTTCTTGCCATCCGCAAATACAAGGATCTCAACTACATCACCACCGACACCAACACCACTAAGGAATACGCGGTGCGCATCGTCAAGGGCGGCGGAGAACTGGTCGAGACCTACGGCGATAAGTATTACATGAATGTTGTTGAATCTCCCCGCGCCGGATACGACGATATCTTCGGCAGCATGCTCGGTGTTTCCACCTACACCAGAAGCCTGAAGAGAAGCATGGAGATCATCACATACCTTAACACCAACTCCGATCTGCGCAATGTTCTGCAGTACGGTGTTGAGGGCGTCCACTATGAGCTTGACGATGACGGTCTGCTTCACAGACTCAATCAGAACTACATGATGGACATCAACAAGACCGGCAACGTGTTCATGGCTTACCCCGAAGAAGGTATGCCCAAGAATGTCTGGACCTACGGCAAGACTCAGAACACCGATGCCAAGACCCTTATGACCCTCGGTCTGCGCTTCAAAGAGGATGATTTCACTGTCTCGGAAAACGCGCAGGCGGTAGATAATCTGAAGGCTGCCATCAAAGCGGTCAACGATTATTCCGCGCAGGTCGAAAAGAGACTCAATGAGGCAAAGACCATTGAGGAGCTTGAGACGATCATGGCAGAGGTCGCCGACTGGTTCGGCAGCGATCCCAATGTAAAGGCGATAACAAAGGCGGCAAGTGATATGGATCCCACGCCTTCTCCCAACTCCGTATACTTTACATGGCTTAAAGACAATAAGTTCATTCAGGACGAATAATATCCGCATGGATAAAAGAAACGCCCCGTGCCGCAATCTTGCGGCGCGGGGCGTTCGTGCTTCGACCGATTTCGCAGAGCGGAAGAGAAACGGGCTTCAGAAAACCGTTTCAACTACTTTTTTTGATTCGGCAGGGGAGTATCGCCATATGTCCATGTGCGGAGTTTTCTCGCAATCAACAAAATATTTTATCGGAGCCGGAGCTTGAGGCAGAGTGTGTGCGTCAATGAGCACGAGCTTGACTTTCATCCTTTCGGGAATTATACTTTTTATGTAAACGGCTGCCGTGTCGCCGATATTCAGCTCATCTTCGGCGCTTCCGATGCGCGGCTCCGCAAGCCCGGCAAGATTAGGCGTCAGCTCAAAGAATACGCCGTAGTTTTCTATGCTTCTGACTATTCCGGGCACTGTTTGCCCCACCGCAAAGAGCGCCGCATTTTCTTCCCATGTGCCGAGCAGCTCCTTTTGCGAAAGGTATAGCCGCCCCGTGTCGGGATCGACCGTTTTTACCACAGCGTAGGCATAGCCGCCGCAGAACAGGCGGTCACGCGGGTGAGATATCCGCGAAACGGACAGGCTGTCTACCGGCAGGAGCGACGATATCCCGCAGCCGATGTCGGCAAACGCTCCGAAGCTTTCAAGATGTGTGATCTTGATCTGAATTATGTCGCCGGGGATAAGGTCTGCGATATAGTTCATCGCGCATTCGCGCTGCGCTTCACGGCGCGACAGATGCGCCACCGTTTTTCCGCCTGCGGTATCGACGGACATTATTTTGAAGCATACGGGCTTGCCCACGCGTGTGATGACGGCTATGTCCTTCAGCTGCTCGCCGGGCCGGCACCAAACAGCCTCCTCGCGCGGTATTATGCCCTCGATCCCTCCGAGGTCAAGGTGGAGGTTCATTCCGCTGTCGCACATCAGCGCGCTCTCCTCAAGTATCGCTCCTGTTGCCATGGCGCGTTCAAGCCCCGCCGCCGAGCCGAGAAACAGTCTGTTCTCGGGTGTGTGTATGAGCATTCCTTCGGGTTTGTACTTTCGTGTCATATCCGTATATCCTTCCTTCATGATCAATTGATCCGGTCCTTTGCTAAATGATATTAACAAATCGGCGCAGATATGCCGGGGCGGATAAGATATCTTTCCCATACACAAAAAATGACGTGCGAGATATGGGGGCAAAAAGGGGCAAAATCGTGAGAAAACGTGAGATAATACGGTGCTAAATTAAAAAATCGAAAAAATGCGGAAAAAGCTATTGACAAGTCGGTGCCGGCATGGTATAATATGCGAGTTGAAAGAACTCATAATATAAAAACGGAGGAAAACATCAATGTCCACCTATATGGCGAAAGCCGAGACCGTTGAGCGCAAGTGGTATGTGCTGGACGCCGCGGGCAAATCCCTCGGACGTACAGCTGTTGTTGCCGCTAACATACTCCGCGGTAAACACCGTCCCGAATTCACCCCTCACACCGACTGCGGTGAATTTGTTATCATCGTCAATGCTGACAAGGCGGTCCTCACCGGTAAGAAATCGGAACAGAAATTCTACCGCCGTCACTCCGGATACATCGGAGGACTGAAGTCCGTACAGTACAAGCAGATCATGGCCGAGCGCCCCGAGTTTGCAATGGAGCTTGCCGTTAAGGGCATGCTTCCTCACAACTCCATCGGCCGCAAGTCCGCAACCAGACTCTTCGTCTATGCGGGTCCCGATCACAAGCACGAGGCTCAGCAGCCCGTTGCTTACGACGCCTGATGCGGAAAGGAGACTGAATCATGTATACAAGTGCAAAGCCTTATTTCTACGGAACAGGCAGAAGAAAGAAATCGGTTGCCCGCGTTCGCGTTTACCCCGGCACGGGTATGATCACCATCAACGGCAAGGATATCAATGAGTATTTCGGCCTTGAGACGATGAATCTCATCGTCAACCAGCCGTTCGAAGTCACCGGTACCGCCGGTAAGTTTGACGTTGTCGCGACTGTTGTCGGCGGCGGCTTCTCCGGTCAGGCCGGCGCGATCCGTCACGGACTTTCCCGTGCTCTCGTTCTTGCCGACGAAGCAAACAAAGCTCCTCTGAAGGCTGCGGGCTTCCTGACCCGTGACCCTCGTATGAAGGAAAGAAAGAAATACGGTCTCAAAGCTGCACGTCGTGCGTCGCAGTTCTCCAAGAGATAAGTTTTTATTTCGGGAGATCGTCGCTGTCAGAGCACAGAGATCGCTTCACAAAAGCGCTGCCGCGTTATGCGGCGGTGCTTTTGTGTTATTTTGAAAAATGCACAATTTCGATGATAAAAAGTTCTGCGAAATCGGTTAAAAGTATAGACTTTTTAAGAAAAATGTTGTATAATGTTATGGTATGATAACTTTCGCGGCGCGCGTGCGTCGTATCGGTACGGTTTATTCATAAATATATGTATCAGGAGGAAGGATCCAAGACATGAAAAAGAAATTGACTGCGGTCGAATTTCACGGAACTCCGGAACAGGAGGCGCGGCTTCTCGAAGTCATCGCCAAATATGACGGTGTGAAGGGAAAAATGATGCCTATACTTCAGGAGGCACAGGAAATTTACGGCTATCTGCCGATCGAGGTACAGAAGATCATTTCCGAAAAGACCGGTATCTCTCTTGAGGAGATCTACGGCATTGCCACGTTCTACTCCCAGTTCAAGCTCAATCCCGACGGACAGATCGCTATCGCGGTATGTCTCGGCACTGCATGCTACGTAAAAGGCTCAGGTGAGGTCATAGAGGAGATCTCAAAACAGCTCGGTGTCCCCGTAGGCGGAATTTCCGAGGACGGCAGATATTCTCTTGACGCCACAAGATGCATAGGCGCATGCGGACTTGCCCCCGTGCTTACCATAAACGGCGAAGTGTACGGGCGTCTTACCAAGGCTGATGTTGCCACCGTTCTGGCAAAATACCGCGACTGATAAAGGGCGAAAGGAAGAAAGAATATGGAACACGTGATCAGAACAATAGATGCCCTTAACGAGGTTAAGGCAGGCTGCCTCAAGGAAATGGCTCTCCGTACAGGCGGAGACGCTACCGGCGGCAAGCTCAAAAGAGAGATCCTTGTCTGCGGCGGTACGGGATGTACCTCATCGGGAAGCCCGAAGATCCGCGAACAGCTCGAGGAGCTGCTGAAGGCACGCGGCATTGAGGATACCGTTGAAGTCGTTATGACCGGATGTTTCGGTCTTTGTGCTCTCGGCCCCATCATGATCGTTTATCCCGAGGGTACCTTCTACAGCATGGTTACTCCCGATCATCTTGAAGAGATCGTTGACTCTCACATCATCGGCAACGAGCCGGTCGAAAAGTATATGTACCATGAAAAGGCGGAGAACAACAAGCTCGTTCCGAGACTTCAGGACACCCGCTTCTTCAAAAAGCAGCACCGCGTGGCTCTGCGCAACTGCGGCGTTGTCAATCCCGAAAAGATCGAGGACTACATAGCGCGTGACGGTTATCAGGCTATTGCCAAGGTGCTCACCTCCATGACCCCCGACGAGGTCATTCAGACCATGCTCGATTCCGGTCTCCGCGGACGCGGCGGCGCGGGATTCCCGACCGGTCTCAAGTGGAAATTTGCATCGGGCAACCGCGGAAATGTAAAGAAATACGTCTGCTGCAACGCCGACGAGGGCGACCCCGGAGCGTTTATGGACCGTTCGGTGCTCGAGGGTGACCCTCATGCCGTGCTTGAGGCTATGTCCATTGCCGGCTACGCCATCGGCGCCGACGAGGGCTATATCTATGTTCGCGCGGAGTACCCCATTGCGATCCACCGCCTCCAGATAGCCATAGAGCAGGCGCGCGCTGCCGGTCTGCTCGGCAAGAACATTTTCGGAACCGGCTTTGATTTTGACATTTCTCTCCGCTTCGGCGCAGGCGCGTTCGTCTGCGGCGAGGAGACCGCTCTCATGACATCCATCGAGGGCAAGAGAGGCGAGCCGCGTCCCCGTCCTCCGTTCCCGGCGGTAAAGGGACTCTTCGGTCAGCCCACCATCCTCAACAACGTTGAGACATATGCGAATATTCCTCAGATAATCCTCAACGGTGCGAATTGGTTCGCGTCGATGGGTACCGAAAAATCCAAGGGCACCAAGGTCTTTGCGCTCGGCGGCAAGATCACGAACACCGGTCTTGTCGAAGTGCCGATGGGAACCACGCTGCGTGAGGTCATCGAGGACATCGGCGGCGGCATCCCGAACGGCAAGAAGTTCAAAGCGGCACAGACGGGCGGTCCCTCCGGTGGATGTATCCCCGCTCACCTCATAGATACCCCCATTGACTATGACAACCTTATTTCCATCGGCTCCATGATGGGTTCCGGCGGACTTATCGTCATGGATGAGGACAACTGCATGGTCGATATCGCCAAGTTCTTCCTTGAATTCACCGTTGACGAGTCCTGCGGAAAGTGCACGGCCTGCCGTATCGGCACAAAGCGCCTGCTCGAGCTGCTTGACAAGATCATATCCGGTAACGGCGAGATGGAGGATCTTGACAAGATGCAGGAGCTTGCAATGTATATAAAGAACAACTCGCTCTGCGGTCTCGGTCAGACTGCGCCGAACCCCGTTCTTTCCACGCTCCGTTACTTCAAGGACGAATACATTGCTCATATCGTTGAGAAGAGATGCCCTGCCGGCGTCTGCAAGAAGCTGGTGCGCTACCGCATAGAAGAAGAAAAGTGCAAAGGCTGCACCGCATGCGCGAGAGTATGCCCGGTCGGAGCTATTTCCGGATCGGTGAGGAATCCGCATAAGATCGACACCGCCAAGTGCATCAAGTGCGGCGCCTGCATCCAGAAGTGCCGCTTCGGTGCGATCGTCAAGGAATAATCGGAGGAGATTGAGATAATGGAAAAAATAAATGTAACGATCAACGGCAGAGAATATGCCGTGGATAAGGGTCTGACGGTTCTTGAAGCGGCAAGAGCCGCACACATAGACATTCCCACTCTCTGCTACCTCAAGGACATAAACCAGATCGGCGCCTGCCGCATCTGCCTTGTTGAAGTCTCCGAGAACCAGAGACCTTACCGCATGGTCGCCTCCTGCGTTTACCCCGTCAGCGAGGGTATGGTGATCCGCACAAACTCTCCCGCGGTATTCAGCGCGAGAAAGACGAACCTTGAGCTCGTGCTCTCCAATCACGAAAAGCACTGCCTCTCCTGCGTCCGTTCTACGACCTGTGAACTGCAGAAGCTTTGCAATGAGTACGGCGTTGACGAGAACCGTTTCGGCGGAGCCGTCAATCATTACGAAATAGACGACAAGTCGCCCATCATCCGCGACAACAACAAGTGCATCCTCTGCCGCCGCTGCGTGGCTGCCTGCTCCGCAATGCAGGGCATAGGCGTTATCGGAGCCAACGACCGAGGATTTGACACCCACATCGCCTGCGCATTTGAAAAGCCGCTTGCCGAGACCTCATGTGTCAACTGCGGACAGTGCATCGTGGTATGTCCCGTCGGCGCTCTCTATGAGAGAGACGACACCGATAAGGTGCGTGAGGCTATCGCGGATCCCGAAAAGCATGTGTTCATCTGCGCCGCGCCTTCAGTTCGTGCGCAGATCGGCGAGTGCTTCGGATATGAGCCGGGCACCGACTGCGAGGGCAAGATGGTCGCCGCTCTCAAAGCGCTCGGCTTTGAAGGTGTATACGACATGAACCTCACCGCCGACCTCACCATAATCGAGGAAGCCAACGAGCTTATCGGTCGTATTCAGAACGGCGGCAAGCTGCCCATGATAACCTCCTGCTCGCCCGGATGGATCAAGTTCTGCGAGCATTATTACCCCGACTTTACCGACAATCTCTCCACCTGCAAGTCTCCTCAGCAGATGTTCGGCGCTCTTATGAAGACCTACTTTGCCGAGAAGATGGGTTACGATCCCAAGGATATCTTCTTTGTATCGGCTATCCCCTGCACGGCAAAGAAGTTTGAGGTAGGCAGACCCGATCAGGCTGCGTCGGGATATCCGGATGTTGATGTTGCCATCACCACCCGCGAGGTCGGCAGAATGATAGAGAAGGCGGGCATCAAGTTCCGCGAGCTTGAGGACGAAAAGTTCGATCAGCCCTTTGATGTCGGCTCAAGCGCCGGCGCTATCTTCGGCGCGACCGGCGGCGTTATGGAGGCTGCTCTCCGTTACGCGGCCGAGATAATTCTCGGCAAGCCGCTCGAAAAGCCGCTTGAGACTCCCGAGATCAGACGTCACGGCAACGACAACGGCTACCGCACCGCTTCCTACAAGGTCGGAGACGTCACCGTCAATGTTGCCGTTGCCTCCGGCACAAAGAACGCCAAGGCGCTCCTTGACGACGTTAAGGCGGGCAAGGTCGATGTTCAGTTCATCGAGATCATGGCGTGCCCCGGCGGATGCGTCAACGGCGGCGGACAGCCCTATCAGCCCGCATCGGTCAGAAATAACGTTGATCTGCGCGCTCTTCGCGCCGCAGTGCTTTACGAGGATGACCGCAACTGCGATATCCGCGAGTCTCAAAAGAACGCGGCTGTCATGAAGCTGTACGACGAATACTTCGGCAAGCCGAACAGTCATAAGGCACACGAGGTGCTGCACACCTCATACATAAAGCGCGGTCTCTGATAAGTAACGCGCAAATAAGCCAACACCCCCGCGCCGCGGCGCAGGGGTGTTGGCTTATTGTTTGTTTATTTTTTACCGAACAAAAACGATAACAGCAGCAGATGAAGCGGGTAAAATGCGTAAAATGAATATTGATATATCTTTGACGATATCTTATTGCGCAGTTCAATGCCGCGGCTGCCGTTGTAGACCAGTATAAACGGGATCGCTGCCGCCGCGAAAAGCTGTTGAAGCTCCCATGATCCGGCTTTTCGATGCTTTATGCTGAAAGCAAGAGAGCCGGGCAGGGAAGGCGAGAGCTTGCCGAGCAAAAGCGTTGCATAGTCGAGCAGCAAAAAGCGCGCGGCAAACAGAAGCCCCGAAATGATGAACATTGAAACGAAAAATCCGCGCCGCCCGCGTGCTTCCTCCGTGTGCGGGTCAAACAGGTAGAAGAGCACCGCAAGCATTACGCCGTACATGCCGTAGTCGGTCTTCATAAGCTCCGCCGCATACATGAAAAATCCGACGGGGATGAGGCAGAGGAGCGATGCGGGGAACTTTTTTCTCAGCTTGTCGGTAAACATTACGGCAAGAAGTCCCAGAGCAAGCGTGAACATTACGTTTTGTGCGAGCGTGTAGCTGCGCCCGAAAAAGCACAGATCGTATATCTGCTCCGAGATGAAGCCGAAGGCGATAAGGCGCGCGGCATATCTGAACGGGTCGGAAGTTTTACGGTATCCCGATGCCACGAGATAAACGAATATCGGCATTGATATGCGTCCGACGAGGCGCAGCCAGCCGATGCCCGTAAGGTAGCCCGTGTGGTCGGCAGCCATTGCAATGCAGGCTATCAGCTTCAGTATCAGTGCGCTCATCGGTCAGTCGTCAAGAATGACCATGTTTCCGTCGGAGTCAAGCCCGATCCTCACGAGCGAGTGAAGGTCGATATTCATTTCCCTTATGCGCTCGCCGCCGGGCTGGAACGCCTTTTCGATGCATATACCGGCGCCCACTACCTCGGCACCCGCCTGATGGGTTATGTCGATGAGCCCCTTCAGCGCCTCGCCGTCGGCAAGAAAATCGTCAATGAGAAGCACGCGGTCGTCGGCTGAGATATATTTCTTTTCAACGCGCACGTCGAACACGGTGCCGCGTGTGAAAGAGCGGACGAGCGACGAATATGTATCTCCCGAGAGGTTGCGGGACTGCGACTTTTTGGCAAACAGCACGTCAACTCCGAAATAGCGTGCCGCAAGGCAGGCAATGCCGATGCCCGATGCTTCGACGGTGAGTATGAGAGTAGGCTTTTTGTCAGCGAATATTCTATAAAACTCCTCGCCTATGCGGTCTATCAGCTCGGTGTTCATGCGGTGGTTCAGAAAGCCCGAAACGACCACAACACCGCCAGGACGAAGCTCGCCGTGTTCTTTTATCATCTGCTTCAGCAGTTCCATAAAGTACCTCCGGAATGATAATGATAAGATGAGATCATGAATAATAAATATTATACATCAAAACGGCGCTGCGGTAAATAGTATTGCGGCGATTTTCGCTTCTTTTTTTGCTTTTTTGCGCGCAGGCGGGAACATTTCGCGGCAATGGAGGTCCCCATGCGCCGGTGAGGTGTATTTCTGAGATTTTTCACGTGAAAAATCAAAAAAATAATTGATTAGTCAGCCGTTTTGTGCTAAAATGTAAAAGGAAAAAGAATGCGCTTTATTATTACTATTGAAAGGAATTACCGGGTATGAAAAAAGTACTGTTCCGCAGCGCGGTGTCGGGCTATAACAGGGATGATGTAAACGAATTTATTGCCGAGACCGATGCCCGTCACGCAGACGAGGCGGAGGCAGCCGCGAAACGGATAGCAGAGCTTGAAGCGGAGCTTGAGACCAACAAAAACATTTACGAGATGAAAATATCCGGGCTTAACGAGCTGCTTGAAAAATCGAGCGCCGAGGCAAAGCGCGCAGCTCTTGACTCGGAGAAAAAGCTTGCCGATATACAGGCGAGCTCCGCGCGCGAGCTTGCGGGTGCGCGTAATGATGCGGCATCGGCACGGCAGCGCAGCGAGGAGCTGAAAAAGAAGCTGTCGGACGCCGAGGCGCGCATCTCACGTCAGAATGACGAGGTGAAGAAGATACGCGAGATGAACGGCGTCCAGAAGAACGTCGGGATATCCGATGCCGAGCTTGCCGACCTTCGCCGCCGTGCAGCGGCATATGATAAGCTTATGGCGGGTGCGGGCTCTGTGCCGCAGTCGGGGGCGGCAGCCGAGGCGGACAATGTGATACGTTCCGCACGCGCGGAGGCTGCAAGCATACGCCGCGAGGCAATGCAGAGCAATTCGGAAACGCTTGAGGAGGCACGGCGCCGCCTTGACAGCGAGCTTGCGGAGATATATGATACGATAAGGCGCACGGCAAACGAGGGCGTGGAGGAGATCCTTGCCTGTATGCGTGCCGCAGAGGAGAATACCGGGAAGATCGGCGAGCAGCTTCGCGCACAGAGCCGCGACGCGGTGGCGCGTGTGGAAAATATGCGTGCAGAGCTTGATGCGTCGATAGCAAAAAAGCTTGAGAGCACACGTCCGGCGTCGAATGCTGACGCTGCCGACGATACCGCAAAAACGCCGGCAGGGATGTCTTTGAGCGCCAAGGATGAGCCCCGTCCGCAAGCCTCGACAGCAGAGAGCCGTTCTGTGAGGCGTCAGGGGCGCCCTGCGAATGTCAACGGGGAAAAAACGCGCCGTGACCAGCACGGTGAAGGTCTCTTCCGCTTCGGGCGCAGAAAATGAATATAGGCGAAAGAATACGGGCGCTGCGCAATGCGAAAATGATGACGCAGACAGAGCTTGCGGGAAAGCAGATAACAAGAAATATGCTTTCGCGCATCGAAAACGGCTCGGCGCTGCCGTCCCTTTCAACGATAATGTACCTTGCGGCGCGGCTCGGTGTTCCGGCAGGCTTTCTGCTTGCCGAGGAGGGCGATGAGTTCTACTATAAAAAAATGAACGCGATGCCGAACATCAAGCGTGCCTATACCGCGGGGGATTTCAGGATATGTCGTGACATATGTATGTCCCTCGGCGGCAGTGACGATGAGATAAGCAGTCTTATCTGCCTTTGCTCGTTCAATATGGCAAAGGAGAAATTCTGCGAGGGGAAGCTTGCCGACGCAGTGGAGCTTTTTGAAGAAGCGTCGGCACAAAAGACCTCCACAATGTATCCGATGGTCGGCATTACCGAGACCGCGGCGGTATACCTTGCGTATATACGCGATATTTCACCGTCGCTGTATTCGGATTATCAGGATGATGCGCGTCCGGTATCTGCCGAGGCGATGATAGACCCGTTCTGCCGTTATTATTCGGTGCTGCGGGCGCTTGACGGCGAAAGCGGCAGCGTTCTGGCGAAACTGTATCTTGAACGTGCATCGGCTGAGGAAGGGCAGTACGCCGCTCACATCCGAGCGCGCGTTGCCATAGGAAAGCAGAACTATCAGGAGGCATACGGCGAGTTGCGGTCTCTCCTTACTGGTGAGGGTGAGGTCGCCGCGCCTATGATGTATTTTATTTTTTCGGATCTTGAGCGCTGTTGCAGCGCAATGTCCGATTATCGCGGCGCATACGAGTATTCGAGCGACAAGATGGGTCTGCTTGAGAAATTCCTGCGTTTGCGTTCGTGACAAAAACGGAGTGTGATCTATGCGTATCAGATCATGTGTGTGCGCATTTGTCTGTTTTGCGCTCTGCTTTCTTACCGCGTGCTCACCGTACTCCGCGGGGCGACCGGATTTTGATGCCGGTGAAACGCTGACGCCTGAGGATGTGGAGTCGATAATCGCGGCGGTATCCGAAAAGGAAGCCGAGACTACCGTAAAGTATGCTCCCGTAACTGACGAGAGCGGCGGGACGGTGGTATTTTGGACCGAATCGGGCAAGGTGTGGCATGTAAGCCGCGAATGTCCGTCTTTAAAAAAATCAATAAATATAAAATCAGGAGATCTGACCGCCGCCGAGACTGCGGGAAAGAAAAAAAGCTGCTCGGTATGCGGTAAGGGGGCAACAAAGTGATAAACGAAAACATTGTTATCAGCAAGGCGACAAGGCGCGATACCGACGACATAATGGTCGTTATCGAGGAAGCGCGCGAAAGCATCGGACGGCTCGGGATAGACCAGTGGCAGTACGGATATCCCAACCGTGAGGTCGTGCTCAAGGACATTGACGCGGGTGTGTCCTTTATTGCCCGCGACAAGGATACCGGCGCGCTGTGCGGCACATTTGCAGCTATCGGCAGCGACCCGTCATACGAAAACATATTTGAGGGCGCATGGCTGACCGACGGGTCGTATATCGCTCTTCACCGCTTCTGCGTGGCGCGGGCTTACCGCGGCATGGGTGTCAGCGACACCATAATCGGATATCTGAAAGAATATTGCGCAGAGCACGGCATAGGCAGCCTCAGAGTTGATACTCATCACGGTAACTATCCGATGATACGGATGCTCGAACGCGCGGGAATTCACCCGCTGCGGCGTTGTTTATCTCCGCAACGGCGAGCATCGTGTGGCATACGAGCTTCCGATAGCGGACTGATATGCTTAACCTGAAAAAAGGGGGCCGTGTTTGCTTTCTCGGTGATTCGATAACAGAAGGAGTCGGTGTCGGCGAAGGAGAAAGATATTTTGACTTTCTTTCCGCGATGCTTGAGATCGAGACGGTGGGCTTCGGCGTAAATGGCGCTCAGCTTTCGGGAGTTGAAAAGCAGGCTGCGCGTGTTTACGAAATGTTCGGAGACGATGTTGACGCGATATTCGTTTTTGCGGGCACAAATGATTTTTACGGCGGTGTTCCTATCGGCAGCACGTTTACCGAACACAGCGAGACGGTCATAGTCAAGCGCGGCGATGCGGGAGAGCCTCTCGTCACCAATGAGCGACGTGTGCGTGAGTTCTGCATGGACTCAAAAACGGTATGCGGCAGGCTCAACCGCGTGCTTTCGTTCCTCAAGCATTGCTACCACGATAAGCTCATAGTGCTTATGACGCCGATACACCGCGCGTATGCGACTTTCGGCAACAGCAACATTCAGTACAGCGAGCTTTATGCAAACTCGGCGGGAGTGTTTTTTGAGGACTACATAAAGGCTGTAAGAGAAGCGGCAGACGTTTGGTCGGTGTCTCTTATCGACCTTTACCGCGAGAGCGGACTTTTTCCGCTGTTTGACGAAAGCGCTTCGGAATTTTTTGTGAATACCGAGACCGACCGCCTGCATCTTAACCGGCGAGGGCACCTTCGCATTGCAGAGGTGATCGCAGCTAATGTGTGCAGTCGGTGACGGCGTAACAACAAAATAACGGCGCGGTGCTTGTGGCACCGCGCCGTTATTTTGTTGTTGTATCGTCAGCGTGTTCTCAGGATCCTTGAGCTGTTGATAAGCACGGCAAATGCGCCGCAGTTGTGCAGGATCGATCCGGCAAGGGCGCTTATAACGCCGAATGCCGAAAGACCTATCATGCAGGCGCTGATACCAATGGAGAGCGCAAGGTTCTGGTATATCGTTTTGCGTGTACGGCGTGCGAGCCGCATTGCAAACGGTATGTTTTCGAGATTGTTGTTCATGAGGGCGATGTCTGAGGACTGGATCGCAAGGTCGGAGCCCATGGCGCCCATTGAGATACCGACGTCAGCCTCGCGCAGCGCGAGCGCGTCGTTTATGCCGTCACCGACGGCAAGCACGCGGTGATCCTTTTTCAACTCGCGCATATGGTCGTATTTGTCCTGCGGCAGAAGCTGTGCGTAAAGCGTGTCAATGCCGACAGCTTCGCATATTGCCCGTGCCGGTGCTTCACGGTCGCCTGTAAGCATAACGGTCTCGGTAATGCCAAGCGCATTCAGCTCCTTTATGCTATCGGCGGCGTTTTCGCGCACGGTATCGCCGAAGCTGAGATACCCGAGCAGTCTGCCGTTCTTCTCGACATAGCTTACGCTGCCGCCGGCATTATCGCCGAAGCCGTCCCGGATGTCGCAGAATCCGCTTATCCACTCGCGTTTGCCGAATCTTACCGTTGCGCCGTCAGCCGAGCTGCCCTCCATACCCATGCCGGAGATCTCTTTTATGTCAAGATCGCGGTCAAAGTTGACAGCTCTTTCACCGGCGGCGGAGACAACGGCGCGCGACACAGGGTGTGTTGACGCGGCAGCTACCGCAGACGCGGCGGAGATGACTTCATCCTCGCTCACGCCGTCGGCGCAGCCTACCTCGGTGAGTGAAAGCTCGCCTTTTGTAACGGTGCCGGTCTTGTCGAACACCACGGCGTCGATCTCGGTAAGCTCTTCGATGAATTTTGAGTTTTTGATGAGTATACCGCGTTTTGTGGCTGCCGAGAGCGCTGCAATCATAGGAGCCGAGCTGACGAGCATCTGCCCGCAGGGGCAGGATACGACAAGTATCGCTATTGCTTTGGTTATGTCGCGCGTGATGAGAGCGACAGCCGCAGCGACAGACAGAACGAACGGGATGTAGTACCGCATGAAGCGGTCGATGAGCCTTGATTCGGGAATGGAGATATTTTCGGACTTTTCAAGCAGAGAAAGTATCTTTGAAAAGGATGTATCTACGAACTCGCGGCGCACCTCAACGATTATCCTGCCGTCGATATTGACCGTTCCCGCATATACGGGATCGCCTGACGCGGCATGAAAGGGAAGCGGCTCACCTGTGAGCGATTTCTGGTCGATATTTGTCGTGCCCGAAACGATAACGCCGTCTATCGGGATTCCCGCGCCGGGCAGAACGACGATCTTCTGACCGACCTTCAGCGTTTTTACGTCAACGGTGCGTTCTACGCCGTTTTCAATGACGGTCGCGGTGCTTTGCTGCATTTTTTTGAGCCCGTCTATGACGTCGCGCCCGCCCATTATGCTGCGCTCCTCAAGAAAATGAGCCGCATTGAGTATCAGCGGTATCAGCACGGCAAGTATCAGGTCGCCGCTGAAAAAGCAGGAGATTATCGCTATCGCAACGAGTATCTCCATTGCGTTTGTCAGATTTTTTGTGACTATTCCTTTTACCGATGCGAAAAATACCGGAATGCCCTCAATGAGAAAGCCTGCGGTGTAGAGCAGCGCGGGAACGGTAGTGCGGGCAGGAAAAATCGCGGAATAAATAAGACCGACAATGACGCAGGATATCGCGGCGGCGCCGCTGATTATTTCGCGCCGCAGCTTTTTTTTGCCGCTGTTTGTCAGGTTGTCGCGTGACAGCGCCTCAAGGCTGTTGCCTGCCATATTATCTATGTTTTCCATGCAATGACCTCAGTTTCCGGGTATGAATATCCGCGTTTCACCGTCCTGCACGACGCGGACGGTACCGATCTTTCCGATAGTCTCTGTCAGCTTGGTGTTGTAGATCCTTATCTTCACAAGCTCGGGACTTTGCTTGTATTCGTCGAGAACGCCCCAGAACTCGGAGAGCGAGGCGTTTGCAGACGCAACGGAGGCGGAATATTCCGAATTTGCATCCGCTTTGAGCTTGGCAGCCTGAGCCTCTGCCTGCGGGATCTGCGTTTCGCGGTATTGCTTTGCCTGCTCGAGCAGCGTTGCGGCGCGCACCGTTGCTGAGTTCACCGCGTCATACGTCGCGCGCACTTCCGAGGGCATGCCGACATCTGTCAGCTCTACCGTGCCTATCGTAACGCCGATATTTGCGCGGTCGAGCTTGCTTTGTGCCTGCGAGAGCACCGCTCGCGCAAAATCGTCTTTGCCGGAGGTGAGAAGATCGTCTACCGCCATGCCCGCTGCTTTGTTGACCATTGCCGAGCTTACCGATGCGTCTATGATCTTCGATACATCTGCGGCGTTAAGCGCGTATGCGACGGGGTCGGTTATAACATATTTCACCGATGCGCTGACGACGGCGATATTGCGGTCGGCGGTTATGACATACCCGTTGTTGCGCAGGGTGGTCATGTCGCCTGAGGTATAATGCGTTTTCACCGTCTGCTCTATGACGCTGCCGGTCGGAACGGTTATCACCTCATCTATCAGGTAGGGAAAAGCGAGCAGCAGCCCCGGCTCATGGACCTGTTCTTCATATGTGCTGCCGACAAGCTTGCCGAAACGAAGCACCACAGCCACGTTGCCGCTGGCAATGACCCTGACGCCCGACAGGGCAATGAGAAGCAGCACCGCGGTGACGAGCACGAGAAAGTACTTTGTCACAGAGCCGAGTATTTCGGCAAAGAGCGAGGGCTTCTTCATGATCCGCTCACCCCCGCGCCCGCATTCGCAATAAGCTCGGAGACGGCTGCGATCAGCGCCGTGCGGTCTTTTTCGGGGAGCTTGGTGAGTATATACGAAAGATCCTTGATAACGGTCTCGTTGCCGTCGTCGCCGGAAATGTATTCGCCGTAGGATGTGAGCACGTTGAAGGGATAGGAATCCGCTTTGACGACAAGCACGGTGCTGTCACCGACCGACGACACAACGGTGTCAAGCTCGCGCAGGAATTTGTAAAGCTCTATGTTTGCAGCCTGAGCCTCGGCATATATGCGCGCGACCTCGGTTTCTGTCTGCGCTTTTATTTCGGCGGCGGATGTAGTACCGTCGGCGATTATCGCCGCGGCGTCTGCGTCAGCTTCCGAGATTATAGCGTTTGCGTCGCGCTGAGCGTTGGCGATGATGGTGTCGATGTCCTTCTGGCGGTCGGCGCGCATCTGCTCGAACACGCTCTCAAGGTTCGTATCGGGGAGCGAGAGACGGAGGATGCTGACATCGGTCACGTCGATGCCGTAGTTTTTGAGGCAGTTGTCGCGCACGCGTTCGAATATTTCGGTCTGTATCTTTTCGATCTTCAGCTCTTCGCTGTTGAGCGAAACAAGACCTGTCAGCTTATATCCGCCCATTACGCTGTTTGTCGCGCTGAAGACCTGGTCCTTTATATACGACCCGGCAACGCCGCGCGAGCCGACACTGTTGTGGTAGAGGATGGGATCGCTTATCTTCCACACCGCATATGATTGGATTATCACATTGCGTTTGTCCTCGGTAGTGGTCTCAAGGTGGTCGGATTCAAGGTACTGGAGCCTTGAGTCATATCTGACCGCGGTCTCAAACGGCCACGGGAGCTTGAAGTAAAGCCCCGCATCGGTTATTTCGCGTCTTACGGCACCAAGGCGGAGAATGACCGCACAGTCGCCTTCACGCACCTCGCAGGTGAAGCCGAAGTAGCCGAGAACTGCAACGAGCACGACCGCTATGACTATTTTCATTATACGAAAGCCTGCACCGGTGCCGTCGTTTTTATCTGTTGCGGTATTGTTTTTTTGCGCTTCTTTATCTTTTTTCATGGGATATTTCCTTTCCTGATCGTTCGGATCAAAGGAAGCGAATTTCATTTTGTGAGATTTATGTTGCCGAAATAGATCTTGGACGAATCTATGCCCTCGCCGACAATGACGAGTCGTGCTCCGCCGTATGCCTTTCCTATCGCGGTGAGGTACTTGTTGTACCTGTAGGAGCCGGGATAAGCTTTATCGGCTCCCACGGAGGCTATAAAACCCGCGACCTCCGCGCGCGCGGCGGCGACAGCGGTGCTTTTTGCGGCATTTGCGGAATTTATCGCCGTGTTGCGGCTGTCCTCGGCGGACGCGCGCGTGACGGCGGCTTTGGCTTCCGCTTCAAGCATATACTGCTCAGCCTTTATGCCGGCGCTGACTATTTCCTGATACACCGATGCAATCTCGACCGGCGGGTGGATGCTTTCGAGCACCACGCTGACTATCTCAAGCCCGAGATCGTAATTTTCAAGCCTTTCCGAAAGATCGTCGGCAAAGCTGCCCGCGAATGCGGTGCGGTCAACGGAAAGCATTGAGTCGAGATCGGTGTTTATCGTTCTTGCCGTCACCGCCTCGTATGCCAGTGCGCGCAGGATGCTTTCAGGCTCGGCGCTGCATTGCAGATAGCTTTTGAGATCGCTCACCTTGTACTCTATGCGGAGGTTGATCGACACAAGCTCGTTGCCGCCGCCGAGAAGCAGCTTGTATTCACTGCTGCCGTGGCCAGCGGTCCATATATTGTCGCTGTCCTCGGATGAGATATAGCCGACCGTCATGCGGTTGACGGTGCCGGTGCTGCATATCTTAACCTTGTCGAAGGGATAGGGAAGCACCAGATGTATGCCGGGCTTCAGCGTTTCGCTTTGCAGCCTGCCGAAGCGGTATACGGCACCCTCCTCATAAGTCTCCACCTGGATGATACCGGTGCATACCCATAACAGCAGCACCGCAAGGATCGCAGTGTAGGGGATCAGCTTTTTTACAAGGCGCAGGCTCCAGAGAGAGCGCATTGTGATGCCGGTGTTTTTTTCGAGATACCCGAGCAGCCCGAGGTCGCGCGATGCGCCGCCTGTGAAGGGAAGCGGTATCGAAAGATCCGGTGCGGTGCGAAGCTCTTTTCTTATCAGAACGACGGTCAGCGAGATGACGATGAAGAGCGTCTCATAGCAGAAGATCACCGCAAGCGCGATCCTCAGCCACTTCTGAACGTCGTAAAGCCCGAGCAGCTTCAGCATGGCGGCTGCCGCGCATAGCGCAAGCGAGAGCCTGCCCGCGGCAAATGCCGAGCGGAGATTGCCGAGCACGGCTGCGGAATATGCGTCTGAGTCGTGCGACAGGTGAGCGCACCATTTTTCAAGTGCGATGAACGAAACGAACATCACTGCCAGTGCGACGGGCGGGATAAATGTCAGCTTGTAAACCGACGTCATACGCCCGAAGGAGGTCCAGAATAATATCTGCGAGGCAGCCGCTGCGGAGATGATGAGCAGCGCCGCAAGCAGAGTGCGTATGCGGTTGAAGAAACGCGCTGCCGAGCGCCCGAAGACGTGCAGACCGTAAAGGATGCGGTGGAGTATCTTTATCGGCAGCTTGCCGCCCTCCGGCTGCTTGGGCGCCGTGTCGGATATGGGAATGTCGCTGCCGCCGAGGATCAGGATAAGATCTATGATTCCGGGCAGGGCGAGCTGGATCGCCGCAAGCAAGAACGCGATGTATTTTTCCGAGATATAAAGTGCTGTGAGTGCCGCGGCGGAGGCGATCATCCAAAGTGTCGAGAGGACAGCCGCGACTGTGCTTTTCTTATGACGCATTGCCGCCTCCAGAATAATCGTAATATCTTTCGGCTTCCGTCAGCATATAGTTGCTGGAGCTTATCGAAACATTTCCGAACTGCTCGGCGCTACCGGCGTAAAACACGAGCGAAACGCTGAAGCAATCCTTGAATGCGTTGTCGTCTACCGTTTCAAGATACTGCCCGAAGAACACGGTCTTAAGCCGAAGGTCGCCGGCGAAGGCGTATTCGCCGATGTACTTTACAGACGATCCGAATCTGACGGATGAGAGGTAAAAGCAGTCTCTGAAGGCATTGCTGCCGATATATGTAACGCTGTCGGGGATGCTCACCTCGGGGAGAAGCTCGCAGCCGTCAAAGGCATCGTCGCCGATGCGCATAAGACCGCTGCCGAACCTGATGAGCCGCAGCTCTCCGCAGAATGAGAACGCACTGTTTCCTATCGTGAGCACCGAATCGGGGATCTCAACACTTATAAGCTCGGCGTTCATTGAGAAAGCATCCGAAATGTGGCGTATGCCGTCGGGGATCTTTACCGCGCTTTCCGTGCCCTGATATTTTATGAGCACGCTGTCTCCGGTCACGACAAAATCGCCTGTCTGCGCCGCAAGCCACGGTGTGCCCTCGAATACAGAGATGCCTATCGACCAGAGCTTTTTGCCCACGGTGATCTTTGACAGTGATGTGCAGTTTATGAATGCGTAGTCGTCTATCTTTTCAAGTCCCGCGGGCAGCGTCACCTCGGTGAGCGTCGATTTTTCGGCAAATGCCGCGGGACCTATTGCCACGACGTCGGCGCCGTCGAGGGCGGACGGTATGATGAGCGTCGGCGCGTCGCCCGTCCATGCGGTTATAACGGCGGTGCCGTCGGTGTATTTCATGTATTCGTAGTTGCCGAAATGGAGCGTTTCGTTGTCAGTCTGCTCGCGGAACACCGGCTCGAAGCTGTTCTTTTGCGAACATCCCGCAAGCGGCAGCATGAGCGCGAGCAGCAGCACGGCAGCCTGAAAAAGTGCGATCTTTCTTTTCATCATGGGACCTCCTTTACGGCTTTTGGCCGTATTTTACGTCCGAAAGCGCGGTGTTGCCGCTCCCGACAGTGATCTTCTGCCAGGCGCTGCGTGAGCCTGCGTAATTTGTTTCCCTGAGGTTTTTGCAGCCCGAAAAGGCGTTTTTGCCGATCGAGGTAAGCGACTTCGGCAGGTAGAGCACCGAGAGCGTCTCGCAGCCGGTAAATGCGCCGGTGCCTATTTCCGTCGCTCCGCTTATCGTGACTCTGCCGAGCCCCGGGCAGCCCGAAAAGGCATATTCGCCTATCTTCTTTACATGCTTTCCGACCGTTACGCTGCGCACGACCGTATTGCCGCTGAAGGCATCGGCGACCTCTTTTACATTGCCCGGAACGGTCACGTTGGGGTCTGTTCCGTTGTAGCGTATGAGCACGCCCTTGCCGACGATAACGAAATCCTCGGTGTGCGCCGCAAGCCATGCCGTGCCCTCGAAAGCGCGGCAGCCGATGTCGCTTATGGCATCGGGAATCTGCAATGTCTTAAGTCTTGAGCAGTCGCGGAACGCCGAGGCTCCTATCGACGAGGTCTTTTTGTTCAGCTCGACCGAGATGAGAGACGTGCAGCCGTTGAAGGCGCTGTCGGGGATCTCGCGGAGACCGCCGAGAGCTGCATGGGCGATAGAGGTGCATTCGGCAAATGCCGCGCCGCCGAGGAACGTGAAAGAGGCGGGCAGCTTTACCTCATTTAGAAGCACGCAGCCGAAGAATGCCTGTCCGCCTATGCTTTGCAGCTTGTCGGCGAAGGGCATTTCGGTAAGAGACGCGCAGCCGAAAAACGCGGTGTCGGATATCGTTCTGAGCTCCGGCATGAGCGACACGTTGCAGAGCGCCTGGCAGTAGGCAAACGCAGACGCGCCGATCTCCGTCACAGATGCGCCGCCGTCAACTCGTATCAGCGTTGCGCAGCCGTCGAACGCCTCGTTACCTATGCGGCGCACATTGGCGCCGAGAGTGAGGTAATTGATCGTTGTGTTATCGCGGAACGCGCCGCGTCCCACCGACGTTACCGGGTGTGCGTCCACCGTGTCGGGAATGATAAGGCGGCACTCAGCCATTTTGATACCGGTTATTTCCGCCTCGCCGTTTTCGTACAGGTCATAGATGAATCCGTCGGACGAGACATTGCCCTCGGATGTTTTTGCATATACCGTGCTGTCGGAAAATAGCCCGCATCCGCCGCCGAGCGGAACGGCTGCAAGTATCAGCAGCACCGCGACCGCGCGGATGATCCGTTTTGAATACACTTTCATTGAGCCTCCGATAAACCTCCGCGAGCCTTGGCGCGGAAAAAATTGTCCGCCGCCTGTTCTGCCGGCGCGCGGATGCAGCGTATCTATATTTAGATAAATCTAATAATAATATATTAGCATAACGCTGGCGTTTTGTCAAGAGCGCCGACGCAAAAGGTCTGCCGCGCAAAAGCGCGGCAGACCGGGAAAGAGAAGATACGGTGATTTTATTCGACTGTGACCGATTTGGCGAGGTTGCGGGGGTGATCCACATCGCAGCCGCGAAGGAGAGCTGCTTCATATGCAAGGAGCTGCGAGAAAACGGCGCTTTCGAGCGGTGAGAGCGTGGGATCGACCGCGGGGAGCACGAACACGTCGTCTGCGTATTCGTCGGGAGAAGGAAAGTCGGGGGCTGCGACCAGTATGACATATCCGCCGCGGCTCTTGACCTCTCGGATGTTGCCCGTCATTTTGTCATAGTATTTCGGGTCGGTGGCAAGCGCTATCACGGGCGTTCCCTCGGTGACGAGAGAGAGCGTTCCGTGCTTCAGCTCGCCTGCGGCGTATGCTTCGCTGTGTATATAGGATATTTCCTTGAGCTTGAGCGAGCATTCGGGTGCTGCGGCGCAGTCGGGACCTCTGCCGATATAAAAGAGGTCATCGTGGCTGTATATTTTCTTTGCCAGCTCCGCGATCTCGGGGCGGCGGGAGATTATTTCCGCAATATTCGCGGGAAGGACGTCGGCAAGGCTGTGGCAAAGCTCACTTGCGCGTTCCGCACCGATCCTGCCGCGCAGGTATCCGAGCTTTACGGCGAGCATCGCAAGCACCGTGACCTGTGAGGCATAGCCCTTTGTGGTCGCAACGGCTATTTCGGGTCCCGCACCGGTGTACATGACCGCATCGGACTCGCGCGCTATTGCCGAGCCGACGACGTTGATGACGCCGAGTGAGGAAAGCCCGTTTTTGCGCGCAAGGCGGAGTGCCTGAAGCGTATCGGAGGTCTCACCCGACTGCGATACGGGGACAGCGAGCGTGTGACCGACCGTTACGGGCGGGGCATATCTGTATTCCGATGCGAGATCGACCGTTACGGGGATACCGGCAAGGCTTTCGATGAGCATTCTGCCGACAAGACCCGCGTGCATTGCCGAGCCGCATCCGATTATCGACACACTGTCTACCGTGCGGAGCAGATCGTCTTCAACACCGTCGGTAGAGAGGTCTGGCAGCTCGCCCGCGCCGACACGGCGCGCAGCAGCGCGGCGTATGACGTCCGGCTGCTCGTGTATCTCCTTGAGCATGAAGTGAGCGTAGCCCTCTTTGTTGGCTGCGTCAACGGTCCAGTCGATAGTGTCGGGCTGCTTTTCGATCCTTGTGCCGTCGGCAGCGAAGAATTCGATGCCGTCGGGCGTCAGACGTGCAAGCTCTCCCTCGCCGAGACGGGTGAGACGACGGGTGTGAGGCAGCAGTGCGGGAATGTCCGAGGCGATGTACGAGCCGTCTTCGGTGTGCGCGGCGATCAGAGGGCTGTCGCGCCGCGTAGCGTAGATCTCATCGGGACGGTCCGAGAAGATGATCCCGAAGGCGTATGAGCCGGTGAGCTTTGTCACGGCGGTGCGGACGGCGGCTATCGGGTCATGCACCTCACGGTAGATCATGTCGATAAGGTGAGCGGCGCATTCGGTATCGGTGTCACTTGCAAAGGTGTAGCCTGCGGCGGTCAGCTCGCGGCGCAGATCGAGATAGTTTTCGATGATGCCGTTGTGAACGAGCACGAGCGTGTTTGAGATGTGCGGGTGCGCGTTCGCTTCACTCGGCTTGCCATGGGTAGCCCAGCGGGTGTGACCGATACCGCAGGTGCCTTCTATCCCGCCTCGCTCGGCGACGACCGAGCAAAGCTCGGCAACGCGTCCGGGGCGCTTGACGGTGACGGGACCGTCCTTTGTCATGACCGAAATTCCGGCTGAATCGTAGCCGCGGTACTCCAGTGCTTCAAGGCCGCGAAGAAGTATCTCCGTTGCCTGCTTCCTGCCTGTAAATCCTATGATTCCACACATTTTTAGATTTCTCCTTGATTAAATTATTTAATATCTATAAAAAGTGGTTTCTAAAAAGCAAAAAATATAATGCACCCCGAATGAAGTGCGTTTTTACCGGGCATGAGGAGTGTCGGGCGCTCCTCATGCCGCCGATGTCGTTTATGTGTTTTATTTTCTTTTGACGATGTTGTCCGGTCTCTTTACGATGCAGCCCGGCGGTATGACACCGCGCAGGTGCGTGAGGGGATAGACCGAAGTGCCGCAGCCGACGACCGTTCCGGGACTGAGGACGCATCCGCATCCTATATCGGCGCCGTCGCCGAGAAATGCACCGACCTTGCGCAGCCCGGTCTCGTAATTGCGGGTGCCGCGGACGACGACATTTTTACCGTCGGACTTCAGGTTTGAGCACACCGCGCCTGCGCCCATGTGAGCCTTGCGCCCGAGCACCGAATCGCCCACGTAGTTGTAGTGCGGCACCTGTGCGCCGTCCATGATTAGGCAGTTCTTGAGCTCCGTCGAATTGCCTATAACGCAGCCGCTGCCTATCAGCACTCCGCCGCGCAGATACGCGCCTGGGCGCAGGACGGTGCCGTGACCTATCACAGCCGTGCCTTCGATGGTCGCCGTTGCCGCTATCATTACATCTCTGCCGACAAGTACGCCGGGACGGAGCAGGGTATAGCCATCGATCCCGCCGGCGGCAAGACGTGCCGTGAGATCCTTTATCCGCGGCAGTATCTCCCACGGGTACTCCGCACCGTCAAACAGGGGCAGAAAAAGCTCGGGTATGTCGGCAAAAAGGTCGCCGATACCGATCGGATCTGTTCTTTTATCCATAAAAATACCTTATTTGTCTTTTGGGATCATTCGCAGCAATACCCGCGTTTTTTGATGACGGCTGCGAGCTTGCCGGCATATGCCTCGCAGTCTGCGGGATCCTCACATTCTACCATTATGCGTATCACAGGCTCTGTGCCCGATTCGCGCAGAAGGATGCGCCCGCGCCCGCCGATGGCGGTGTTGATCTCGGCAAGCTTTTTCTTTACCTCTTCATCCGCCGTCACCGCAGGCTTTGAGGTGACTCTTATATTGCGGCATAGCTGGGGATAAAGCTTGACGGGCTTGGCAAGCTTTGAGAGCGAGGACTTTGTGTCGAGCATTTCCTCGGTCACCATTATGGCGGTCAGTATGCCGTCGCCGGTGGTTGCGTATTTCTGAAGGATGATATGCCCGGACTGCTCGCCGCCGAGACGGTAGCCGTTCTGCTGCATGCACTCGTACACAAAGCGGTCGCCGACGGCGGTGACGGCGCATCTGATGCCTGCCTCGTCAAGTGCGGTGAGCAGACCGCTGTTTGACATCACCGTTGCGACAACGGTGTTGAAATCAAGATTCCCGCGTGCCTTGAGGCGCTTTGCAAGGATATAAAGTATATGATCGCCGTTTACAACATTGCCCTTTTCATCAACGGCGATGCAGCGGTCGGCGTCGCCGTCAAAGGCAAAACCGACGTCAAGGTGATTGTCTTTGACAAACGCCTGAAGCGCTTCGATGTGTGTCGAGCCGTATCCGTCGTTGATGTTTGTGCCGTCCGGGGATGCACCTATCACGTATGTCTGCGCACCGAGCGCGTCAAAGACGGATTTGGCTATCATCCAGGATGAGCCGTTGGCACAGTCAAGACCCACGCGCAGCGAGCGGTAGGAGTGAGATGCGACCGAGATGAGGTAGCCGACATATCTGTTTCTGCCTGCCACATAGTCAACGATGCATCCTATGCGCTCGCGCTTTGCAAGCGGAAGATCCTTGACATCTATCCCGAGGCGAGCCATGTCTCCGTCGATGTATGCTTCGATGAGGGAAGCTGTGGCATCGTCGATCTTTTCGCCGTAGCGGTTGACGAGTTTTATGCCGTTGTCGTAATAGGGATTGTGCGAGGCGGATATCATAACACCGCAGTCAAACTCATCCTGCTTTGTGACATATGAAACACTGGGCGTTGTTGTGACGTGAAGCATATATGCATCGGCGCCGGAGGCGGTAAGCCCCGCGACTATGGAATATTCAAGCATATAGCTCGAGCGGCGCGTGTCCTTGCCTATGACTATGCGCGGACGGTAGCCGGGCTTGCGGCAGCCCGAAAGGGGAGATGAGAAGTACCATCCGAGAAAACGGCCGACCTTGTATGCCTGCTCGGATGTAAGATCGGAATTGGCTTCACCGCGGAAGCCGTCCGTACCGAAATATTTGTTTTTGCGTGCGCCGCCCGTATCCTTGCCTGCCGAGGCAACGACGCCCGCCGTGTCGCGGTGGATAACAACGTCATTATGAAGCAGCTCATCGGCTGAGAGCGAAAACATATCGCAGATGAGCAGCACCTTGTCAATGTGCGGAAGGGACTGATCAATTTCCCACTTGGATACCGACTGGCGGGAAACACCGAGCTTTTCCGCAAGCTGTTCCTGCGAGATCCTGTTGATGATGCGCAGATGCGCGATCTTTTCACCTATGGTCATGATAGTTCAAGATGCCTTTCCCGGCCGCCTGCGAAAAAGCAGGGCAGCAACGTGAAAAGTTGTATTCGAAGCTGCGCCGGCTCCGCTTTTCACGGTTTCCTCCGTAATATCACTTATTATTGCGCTTTGTTGGCAGTTTATTCATTCTACCGTATATATGATACCACACCCGCATTGGCAAATCAAGCAATTTTTAATGGAATGTTTGTCAACCACAGGTTGCAATTGCACGAATGAGCTGCGAATGACGCAAAAAAGGTGAAAAATGCGGAGTGACATTTTGTGTGAAAACGTCGGATCGTGAGGAAAATGCGGGCGCATGGCGGCATGAAGATAAACAAATGCCCGGCGGATGTCAGCCGGGCATTTGCTTGTATTTTTGTAAACCGGACGCGTCAGAGCGATCCCGGTGTTTATGCGTGCTTTGTCAGAAGTTTTCTACGGTAGCCTCGTCGTCGATGGGGATGTGCTCGTCGACCGGAGCCTGATTTGTTTCGGCGTCGTCGTTTTTTCCGTCGAGCTCTCCGCGCATTATGCCTTCAAAATCGCTTTCCTCGTCGGGAGATACGATATCGTATTCGTCGCGGTCGAAAAGGTCTACGGCATATCCGCCGTTCTTTTTTCTCATCTCGGCGACAGCCGCAGCCAGTGCCGCAAAGAGTCCCGCCAGAGCCGAAACGGCGAAGAACAGAGTTATCATCGCGGAGTGGCGCTGTTCGCGGCGGATAAGGTCGCGGCGCTGCTCCTCTGCGTATGCGCAGAGCTTGAAGATCGATATTACCGCTGCCGCCGCTACCGCAAGTCTGAATGTGCGGCGCACACGTTTTTTGAAGCGATTGGGGGTTGTCGTGTTGGCAGATCGTCTCATTCCTGAACTATCCTTTCGTGAATGATTTTTTAATTTCAGTTACCGCTTTCCTGCTTGGAGATATATTTGAGGTACGCATTCATGAAGCCGTCGAGCGCACCGTCCATTACGGCGGTGATGTTTCCGGTCTCATATCCGGTACGGTTGTCCTTTACAAGCGTGTAGGGCATGAACACGTAGGAACGTATCTGTGAGCCCCATTCGATATTCGTCTTGTTGCCCTGTATTTCGGCGATTGTGTCGAGGCGCTCGTTTATCTTGATCTCCATCAGCTTTGCTTTGAGCATTTTCATTGCCGTCTCTTTGTTCTGGAGCTGTGAGCGCTCTGTCTGGCAGGTGACGACGATGCCCGTCGGCTTGTGGACGATACGCACCGCCGAGCTGACCTTGTTTACGTTCTGTCCGCCCGCACCGCTGGAGTGGAAGGGGATGAAATCGTAATCCTCGTCGCGGATGACGACCTCGTCGAGCTTGTCGAATTCGGGCATTACCTCGATCGACGCGAATGAGGTCTGACGTCTGCCCGCGGCGTCAAATGGCGAAACACGCACAAGTCTGTGAACGCCGTTTTCGCTTTTGAGGTATCCATATGCGTTGGGGCCCTCCACGAATATGGTGGCGCTCTTGATGCCGGCTTCTTCGCCGTCGAGCCAGTCGGTGAGCTTGACCTTGTAGCCGTTCTGCTCCGCCCAGCGGGTTATCATGCGGTAGAGCATGAGCGCCCAATCCTGAGCCTCGGTGCCTCCGGCGCCCGGATGGAAGGAAACTATTGCGTTGTTGTGGTCATATTCACCGGAGAGCAGGATAGAGGTGCGTTCGTGCTCCTCCTGCTTCATTATTTCTTCGAGCTCGGCCTGTACCTCGGGGACAGACCCCTCGTCGTTTTCTTCGATAGCCATTTCGGCAAGGGTTATCGCATCCTCGAGCTTGGCGCAGAGCGCTTCATACTCGGCTACAGTGTCTTTGGACTGCTTTATTGTCTGGAGGACCTTTGATGAGCGCTCCTGATTTCCCCAAAAATCGGGTTCAAGGGTCTCCTTTTCAAGCTCCTCTGCCTTTTTGCGCAGCTCGTCGACGCGAAGCGCCGAGCCGAGCTCCTTGAGCACGGGCCGCATAGAAACGAGTTTGTATTTTGCTTCTTCAAGTGCAACTATCATGATCGATCAATACTCCGATATTTGATTAGACGTTTTCATTCATTATAGTATACCATAAAATGCCGTGCCTTTGCAATAGATAAATGAAAAATTTCTGTGATTTGTCCGCATGCATTTTAGCATTTGAGCCCCTTATTTACTTCCCGTGCCGACATGCGGAAATTATTGCGTATAATGCGGGTGAAGAAATGCGGCAGTCGCGGCTGCGAAAAAGGGCAAATAAGGCGGGACTGCCGCGCCGAAGGGCAACGATCTCCTTTGATGAAGCAAACTTTTCGTGCCCTATTGACTTTCCGCCTGTTATTGGGTATAATAAGACTGCAAATTCAGTTATATCTATTGAAAGGAATTATTTAAGATGACTGTAACGAAGCAATCCGTTATCGGAGATGTTCTTGACTACAATGTAGATACCGCAGAGTTTTTCTTTGCCATCGGCATGCACTGCCTCGGCTGCCCCGCATCACGCGGTGAGACCATTGAGGAAGCCTGCGCCGTTCACGGTACCGATGCCGACGAGCTTGTGGCAAAGATCAACGAATTTCTTGCCGCAAAAGCTGCCGGAAAGAACTGACGCGGTATGACGCCGAAATCACCCGGCGCACGGCTGCTTGCCGCTGCCGGATACGCGCGGCAGGGAAAATTTATTGCCGACGTCGGGACCGATCACGCCTACCTCCCCGTATATCTTGCGGAGGCGGGCGTGTCGGCGGGCGCCGTTGCGACAGACATAAACCGCGGTCCGCTCGAACGTGCCGCGGCAAATGTCGCCGCTGCGGGGCTTTCTGACAAGATAACCCTGCGGCTTGCCGACGGTCTTGACGGCGTTGAGGCTTTCTGCCCCGAGGACATTTTTATTCTCGGCATGGGCGGCGAGCTTATAGCGCGCATACTCGGCAACTCGGATTATATCAAAAATGAAAATATCCGCCTGATACTTCAACCGATGACACGTCAGGCGGCGCTTCGCCGCTTTCTGCTTGACAGCGGCTTTCTTATTGAGGACGAGCGCCTCGTGCTCGGCGACGGCGGCAGGATATATCAGATCATCTGCGCGCATTGGGACGGCGTTCGCCGTTCCGCTGCCGAGGCGGCGCTTGCCGTCGGAGCGATAAATCTTTCGCGCGGCGGAGAACTGCTCGGGGAATATACCGCGCGCCTTGCGCGCGAGCTGCGCGTGAGCGCCGACGGAAAACGCCGCGGCGGAGACACGGCGGCTGCCGACGCGGATGAAGAGGCGGCGCGGCGCTTGCTTGCGGGAGGAGCTTATTCATATTATGAGACTTGACGATCTTTGCGCGGCGCTTGAGTGCGCCGTGCCTCCGCTTGACGGATGCGAGGTTTTTGACGGCGCGGCGTTCATACCCGAGCCGGGACGCGAGGTGCGCCGCATCGTTCTTGCGCTTGACGCTGACACGCGCACGGCTGCCGCTGCGGTGAACGCCGGGGCGGATCTTCTTCTTACGCACCATCCGATGCTTTACGGCGGCGAGCCGGAGGCGGGAAGTCCGCAGTATATCGCGCGCGAGCTGCTCGTTTCGCATGGGATCGCCGCAATATCGCTGCACGCGCGGCTTGATGCCGCACGCGGCGGGATGAACGATACGCTTGCCGGCATGCTCGGTGTGTTCGATATGCCGGGGCTCGTTCCGTTCGGTACACCCGAAGCCGAAGGACTCGGGCGTATCGGAACGCTGCGTGAGACTTCCGACGGCAGGTCGCTGGCGCTCGTTGTTAAAGAGGTGCTCGGTGCTCCGCGCGTCGTGCTCACCTGTCCCGAAAAGAAAATACGCCGCGCTGCTGTCGTGACCGGCTCGTGCTCCGACTTTGTGCCGCGTGCGGCGGAGCTCGGTGTCGATGCGATCATCGGCGGCGAGTTCAAATATCACACGCTTGACTATGCGCTGTCCGTCGGCATCTGCTGCATAGGCGCCGGTCATTATTACACCGAACGTCATGCTCCCGAGGTACTCGGACGGCTCGTCGGTGCGATCCTGCCTGCGGCGGAGATCATCATATCCGACCCCGGCTGCCCTGCAGAAGTGCTATGAGCGGTCGGATAATTATATCTGAAAGGCTGTCTTTTATATGACTTACGTTATGTCCTGCCTTAATGGCTGCTATTCCGAATTTCTCAGAATGCTTGAGAAGATATCGTTCGGTAAGAACGATGTGTTATTTTTGCTCGGCGATCTGTCCGACACCGGCGATGAACCGATGGAGCTGCTCGGCGACCTCGCATGCCGCGAAAATATCTGGCCGGTATGCGGTGACCGCGATGCCGTGACCTGCAGAATGCTTTCGGGCTTTGACCGCATGGTCAAAAACGGCGAGAACCCGACGCCCGAATTCATCACCGAAATGAACACGTGGGCGTCTGACGGCGGCCGCGTGGCGCTTGACGGCTTTCGTGCGCTCGACGAGGACATGAAGGAAGGGGTTCTCGACTATCTTTCAGACATGGCTCCTTATGACACGGTACACGTCGGTGAGCGCGACTACCTGCTCGTACATTCCGGCGTAAACGGATATCGCGAAGGACGCGACCTTGACGATTATCCCGCAGCGGCGTTTTATACCGACGGCGAGGACACCGCTCTTTCGTATCCCGGTATGGTGATGATATGCGGCGGAAGACCGGCAGGAGCTTCGTTTGACGGTACCTCGAGGATCGTGTACGGTCAGGGCATTATCGAGCTTGATTGCGGCGCGGCACGCGGCGGCAGACTCGGTTGTCTCTGCCTTGACACGGGCGAAGAATATTACGTCTGATGCTTAAAAACGATATAGTTGAGCTTGAGATCGGCGCTGTGTCGAACCTCGGCTACGGTGTGGCAAGAGTGCCTGCCGGAAAGCCGGACGCGGGAATGGTCGTGTTCGTTCCCGGCGCCGTGACGGGAGACCGTGTGCGCGCAAAGATCATCAAGGTCACAAAAAGCTATTGTGTCTCGCGCCTTGAGGAGGTGCTCGTGCCCTCTGCCGAACGTGAGACGGAGCCTTTCTGCACGGCTCCGGCAAGCTGCGGAGGGTGCGCTTACAGGTTTCTGAAATACGAGAGCGAGCTGGAGCTGAAAAGAGCCTCGGTCGAGGCTGAGTTCCGCAAAGCGGGGCTTGACAGCGTAAATGTGCTGCCGGTGCTGTATGTCCGCGATCCGGACGGCACCCCGAAAACGCGCGGCTGCCGCAACAAGGCGCAGTACCGTTTTGTAATGACGAAAAACGGTGTCCGCGCGGGATTTTATGCGTCGGGAACGCACCGCGTGGCGGGATATGAGGACTGCTCGCTGCACCCGGAGATATTCCGTGATATCGCGCTGTGGTTCTGCCGCCGTGCGGACCGCGACGTGCTTACCGTGTACGATGAGGAAAGCGGGCGCGGGCTGCTGCGTCATCTATACCTGCGGCGCGGGGAAGGAAGCGGAGAGGTCCAGGTGACGGTGGTCATAAACGGGACCGAGCTGCCGGGCTCAGAGAAGATAGCTGCCGATCTGTGTGAGGAATTTCCGTCTATCGGCGGCGTTCTCGTCAATATAAACCGCGGGAATACAAATGTGATAACGGGCAGCGAGTACCGCACGGTGCGCGGCAAGCCGACGCTCACAGATGTTTTTTGCGGCATGGAGATGGAGATATCTCCCGCGGCGTTCTATCAGGTGAATCATGACGCCGCGGAGCTGCTCTGCCGTACCGCTGCGGGACTGCTCGAGGGAGGGGACGTGCGCCTTCTCGACCTGTACTGCGGCATCGGAACGATAGGACTTTCCATGTCGCGGCATTGCGACGAGATATGCGGCGTCGAGATAGTGCCCGAGGCGGTGGAATGCGCGCGCCGCAACGCAGCGCGCAACGGGATTGGAAACGCGCGGTTCATATGCGCGGATTCGGCAGCGGGAGCCGACGAGCTGCTCTTTTCCGGCGGCTTTCATCCGGACGTCGTCGTGCTTGACCCGCCTCGCAAGGGATGCGGCACGGAGCTTCTTGCCTCTCTTGATCGCGCTGGGATAAAAAGGATAATTTATATATCATGCAATCCCGCCACGCTCGCGCGAGACGCGGCGGAGCTGACACGCCTCGGATATACCGTCGGCGATGCCCACCCGGTCGATCTCTTTCCCCGCACGGGACATGTGGAGTGTATAGTGAAATTTACTCTTTCCCGATAAATGCCTTTTGTAAGCTGTGGGTGCCATTCGATGTTGCCAAACCGACTTTACAAAATGCTCGCTTGCTTATTGACATAATAAGAACCGTCTCATATAATATAGTCAACAAATCAGAAAGGATACAGCTACTATGAAGAAAACCGTTTCACTTTTTATCTGCGCGATGCTGACGCTGTCGCTCGTTGCTGCCTTTGCGGTCGGTGCCTCTGCTGCGAACAATCCGCCCGACAAGGGTGCGATCTTTGACATTTACTACGGCAAGGCAAATGTTGACGGCGTTAAGGACGACTCGTATTTTGCCGATCCGAGCGTGCGCAGCTATGTTCACAATTGCACCTACGAAAACAAGGACTATGCATATCCCGCGGGTAAGGAGACCGGCTTTGAATGCTGGCTCATGTGGGACGAATCGACACTTTACGGCTTTGTCGAAGTGACCGATTACTCGCCCGTTACATATGCCTTCAAGGATTACAAGACCGATTGCCTTGAGCTCAATTTTATACTGACCGACTGGGCAAGGTTTGCCGACAAGGGATCTAATGTTTATTCCGACATCGGCGATCCCGGGCTTGCCAGATTCCGCATTTCAAATCCTGTCGGCGCCACCGTTTCCGCCTTGTATGAGCTTCTTCCGCAAAACGGCGGGCTTTCCGTCGAGGATGAACTCTCGGGGCTTTCGAAGTGCGCCGTTGTCAAGTCCGACAAGGGCTACAATGTTGAGTTCTCCATCAAGGTCCCCGACAGCATCGTTCATCTTGTCTGCACTCCCGGTGCGCATATCGGCTTCGGGATACAGTGCAACGACGACGTTAACGATAATCAGAACCGTGATGCCATAATCTATTCCACCAACCTTGACGACACTCACGGCAAGACGGGGGAGTTCGTTATGCTTGACAAGGACGGTTCACGCCCCGATGCTCCAGTTTCACGCGAGCCTGCGGCGACCACTGCCGAGGTGACTACAAAAGCCCCCGAGAAGACGACCGCAGCCCCGGAGAAGACCACGGCGGCACCGGAAAAGACTACTGCGGCTCCCGTCGGAACGACCGCTGCGTCGGGAACGACCGCAGCCACGGCTTCGGGCTCTGCCGATTCGACGGCTGCATCCGGCTCAAAGAGCGGCTGCGGCAGCTATATCGGCGCCGGTGCGGCGCTTGCCGTTATTTCGGCGATCGTCGGCTCTGCCATTGTCTGCGGAAAAAGAAAATAACATCCGAATAATATCGGCTGATATCCGATAATTCGGAAAAAGACATCACCGGGGCTGCCGTTTGGTGCGGCAACCCCGTAAACAATACGGAGGAACCGATGTACCCATACGATATTTTGCCGGGGATCGACCTTTACGGCATAATGCTCTGCGCCGGTATAATCGCGGCAATGCTCACGTTCAGAATTTTTTCCGATCGGCGATGCTTTTCCGCAAAGCTCAATAACTTTGTGCTTGCCGACGGTGTGCTGTCGATAGTTGCGGGATACGGCTCCGCCGTGCTTTTTCAGGCATTTTACAATGCTGCCGAAAGCGGCAGATTCGAGATAACAAAAAATACGGGCGCAACGTTTTACGGCGGATTTATCGGCGGCGCCGCCGTGTTTTTTGCATTTTATTTCGGGATAGGTCATTTTGCGTTCCGCAACGGCGAACACAAACGGCGCGCGGGAGAAGTGCTGTCGATATGCGCGGCATCGGTGTGCATTGCGCATTGTCTCGGGCGCATCGGCTGCCTGTTTGCGGGATGCTGCTACGGCAGGGTGACAGACTCTCCGCTGTCTGTCTACAACGCATATCTTGATGCGCGCGTAGTTCCCGTTCAGCTCTATGAGGCGATATTTCTTGCCGCTCTGTTTGCGTACCTGTGCCTGCGGCTCGTAAAAAAGCAGGACAAATGCCTGCCGGTGTATCTCACCGTGTACGGCGTGTGGCGCTTTTTTATCGAGTATTTCCGTACCGACGACCGCGGTGAGAGCCCGGTCGGATTTCTCACGCCGTCGCAGCTTACCGCTGTTGTGATGGTGATCGTCGGCGCCGCGGCGCTGGCGGCGGCAGCGGCTGCGGACAGGCATTCCGGAAAGGCGGAAAAAGAGAATGGGGCAGAGTGAAAAAAAGCGCCGCCCTGATCCGCTCGGTGCGGTGTTCTGCGTTGTTGTGGCGGCTCTTGTATGGCTCGAGTTCTTTCCGCCGCAGCTTGCCGCGGATGAGACCGTCAACAGTCTTTTGCTCGGCGTGATAACGCGTGCGCTCGGCGGAGGACTTTTCATAGCGCTGACCGCAAGGCTCGGTTGGAGGATATGGGGGCTGCCCGTGAGCCTGCGGGTGTTTGCGGCGGTCATTCCCGCATTCGCGGTCGTGATAAACAATTTCCCGATCATCGGGCTTGCGCGCGGGGCGGCATACGTCACGGCACCCGCGTGGGAGGTGTCTCTTTTTGCGCTCTCGTGCCTTCTCATCGGTGTCTTTGAAGAATTCGCGTTCCGCGGCGTGTTTTATATGCTCCTGCTCTCAACGCGGCGGGATTCGGTAAAGAAGATATTTTGGGTGACCGTTGCATCGTCGGCGGCATTCGGCGCCGTGCATCTTTTTAATTTATTGGCGGGCGCGGGGATCGGTCCGACGCTTCTTCAGGTAGGGTATTCATTCCTTATCGGCGGTATGTGCTCGATCGTGCTGATAGTGACGGGATCGATATGGATACCTGTGATCCTTCACGCGCTTTTTGACTTCGGCGGATATCTTATCCCCACGCTCGGAGACGGGATCGTGTGGGATGCGGCAACGGTTGCGGTGACTGCCGTGCTTGGCGTTGCGGCGGCGGTCTACATGACGGTCCTGCTTCTGCGCGTGAAGCCGCAGTCGCTCGACATGCTGTTTCCCGCGGGCAGTGCCGTGGATGGTGCAGACAGCTCGGGTGACCGATAATAAAAAAGAAAGAGCCGCGGCGACCTGCCGCGGCTCTTGGGGCTTTATTTTTAATTTCACGCAGCTCCGACGCGTGAAAGGGAATTCACAAGGATATCCTCGATCATGCGGTGCCCCTCTGCGGTCGGATGGATGCCGTCGTCGCATATGAGAGATTTAAACGCGTGCGTGTAAAGAAATTCCTCGCGCAGGTCGAAAAGCGGAAGGGAACAGTCATCGGCAAGCTGTTCGACCGCGCGGTTGTAGCCCTCGTGCCAGCGATAAAGCATATTCACATCGCCGAGCCACGAAAGGATGTTGTCATACGACAGCCCGCGGCTGATGAAGTTCATATATTTTGTCGCGTCGATCGGAACGAGCGATGAGAGCATCACATCGCCACCCGCAGATCTTGCGAGCGCGATAGCTTCGCGGTACAGCTCACAGAAGCGTCCTGTTTCTATCTTGGGTTTGTGCGCTTCTTCCGGATGCTCCGACACTTCGCGCCAGTTGTATGCGCAGTCGTTGCCGCCGAACTCAAGCAGAACCGTCGTGTTTTCAAACGATGTGCCCTTTGCGAGCATTTTTTTCATGCGGTCAAGACCGACATCGATTGTCGCGCCCATGTGGCAGCAGCGTGTCAGCTCTATGCCGCGTTCCGCCATGCGCGATTCGAGCGCGCCTCCGTAAAGCTTATATTTTCCGCGGATGCCGTCCTCAAGGTACATGACGCCCTTGAGCACGGAGTCTCCGAAAATCATTATGCGGTTGTTGTTCATATCTGAATTCCTCCCTCAGCTTTATATGTAAAAGGACCGTATCGCGGTCGGCTGAAAAATTTACAAACCGACGCGCCGAATGCCTTGTATTTTGCCTTCGAATGTGTTATCATTATATATGTAGAGTTGATTTTTGACAACACACGCGCGGGCGATACGGCTGAACGGGCTGTTTCCACCCATTCTACCCGGGGGAGAAAAGCACTCTACCGACAGTAGAGTGCCCCGAAAACGCTATTATATCAAGGAAAATGCCATAGAATGAAAGAAATAAAACAAAATATTGCCGATAATCTCTCAAAGCTGCGCACATCTGCCGGGATAACTCAGGCTCAGCTTGCCGAGAGCCTGAATTATACGGATAAGGCGGTCTCAAAGTGGGAGCGTGCCGAATCCGTGCCCGATATAACGGTCCTGAAAAGGATCGCCGACCGTTTCGGCGTTACCGTCGATTGGCTCATAACCGATCACGGCAACAATGCGCCCGCGCCGGACAAGGCGGTGCAGCACGCGCGGCGGCACAATCACCTGCTTATAACGCTGCTGGCTGTCGTGTGCGTCTGGTTTATCGCAACGGCGGTATTCGTCGTTCTCGGCGGGCTCGGGATATCACACAAGTGGCTCGCATATATCTGGGCGGTGCCGGTGTCGATGATAGTTCTGCTCGTTTTCAATGCGATATGGGGTAAGTACCGGCGCAATTTCGTGTTTATTTCGCTTCTTGTCTGGACGATACTTGCCGCCATATATATAACGGTCATAACGGTCGCAAGGTGGAATTTTTGGCTCATATTCCTCGTGGGCATCCCGCTTCAGCTTGCAACGATATTCTGGTCGCAGATCGTTCGCATAAGCAAAAATCTTCTGCGTCAGAACAAGCAGGAATAAAAATTACGAGGCGGCAGCCGCAAACGCGGCTGCCGCCTCTTTGTATCTTTTATGCTTTATCTTGTTTCAAGCATGGATTCATCCCACATTGAGGGAGCCTTATAGCCCATGAGGTTGACCATTGTGGCGGCGACGTTGGAAAGTCCGAACGTCCCGCGGTCTTCCTTGAGACCGAGCTCCTTGCCGCTTGCATTATAAAGGATGCAGGGAACGCGGTTGAGCGTGTGCGAGGTCTTGGGCTTGTAGCTGCCGTCGGCGTTCTTTTTGGGCTCGTGTGTCTTTTTGTCGAGCTCTGCCATCTCGTCGGCATTGCCGTGGTCGGCGGTGATGATGGCTACACCGTGCAGGCGCTCAACGACTGCGAGCAGTCTGCCGAGCTGAAGGTCAAGCGCTTCCATTGAGCAGATCGTTGCCTCAAGAGAGCCGGTGTGACCGACCATGTCTCCGTTCGGGAAGTTGACGCGCAGATATTTGTACTTTCCGGATTCAAGGCATTCGATGAGCTTGTCGGTGATCTCGGCGCACTTCATCCACGGGCGCTGCTCGAAGGGGACGACGTCGGAGGGGACCTCGATGTAGGTCTCAAGCTCCTCGGAGAACTTGCCGGAGCGGTTGCCGTTCCAGAAGTAGGTCACATGACCGTATTTCTGAGTTTCGGATATTGCAAGCTGAGTGACGCCTGTGCCTGCAAGGTACTCGCCGAGGGTGTTGGTTATCTCGGGCGGGTTTACGAGGTACTTTTTCGGAATGTGAAGGTCGCCGTCGTACTCAAGCATGCCGGCGTAGACCACCTTCGGCACTCTCACGCGGTCAAACTTGTCGAACGCTCCCTCGGGCGCGTCGAATGCGCGGGAGATCTCGATGGAGCGGTCGCCGCGGAAGTTGTAGAAGATCACACTGTCGCCGTCCTCAATCGTTCCGACGGGCTTGCCGTTTTCGGCGATGACAAAAGCGGGAAGATCCTGATCGATCACATGATATTCGTCGCGGTAGGTCTTGACAGCCTCGGCAGCGGACGCAAACTGTCTGCCCTCGCCGAGCACATGAGTGTGCCAGCCGCGCTCGACCATCGCCCAGTTAGCCTCGTAGCGGTCCATGGTTATCTGCATTCTGCCGCCGCCGCTTGCGATCATGATGTCGAAATCGGGAGCGCGGAGCCCTGCCATGAATTCCTCAAAGGGGTTGATATAGTCAAGCGCCGAGGTCTCACCGACGTCTCTGCCGTCAAGCAGGATGTGCAGGCGGACGCGTTTCACGCCTTCCTTTTTTGCCTCAAGGATCATTGCTTTGAGGTGGTCGATATGAGAGTGAACGTTGCCGTCCGAGAACAGACCGAGGAAGTGCAGGGTGCTGTTGTTGTTTTTCACATTGGCGATAAGCTCGCGCCATGTGGCGGACTCAAACATTTTGCCGCTTTCTATCGACTGAGATACGAGCTTTGCGCCCTGCGCAAACACCTGACCGGAACCGAGCGCGTTGTGGCCGACCTCACTGTTGCCCATGTCATCATCGGTAGGCAGACCGACAGCGGTGCCGTGCGCCTTGAGCGTTACCATCGGGCGCGTTGTCATGAGCTTGTCAAGCGTGGAGGTGAATGCGCGGCTGACCGCGTTCGTGGGGCCTGCGGGTGCGATGCCGACACCGTCCATAACGACTGTCAGCACGGGACCTGCAACGCCCTCAAAATTCTCAAGCTTTTCGAGCTTTTTTAAGTTTTCCATTGATCCTATTCCTTTCGTATGAGAAACTGAACTTTTTTTCCGTATAATAGTATAACCTATTTCAGTTTTTTTTCAAGACCTTTCGCGTAAAAAATGAAAAATATGGGCGCAAAATATCGTGCGGAGGACGCCCGGCATTATTGACACGGTGAATTTTGGGGTATATAATGATCCCGATAAAAAACGGATGGGTGAAAAATGGGTATATTCGCGCTTACGGCTGAAAAATATAATAATGTGACGCTGTACGTCACGGGACACGCGCCTTACGATTTCGACTCGCTCGCATCGGCGTATCTTGTCGGTCGGTGGTTATCACGCGTGGGCTGTCATGCACTGCCCGTGCTGCCCGATACCGTAGCGGTGTCCGATAGCATACCCGGGGATGTCATGAGACTTCACGGTGTTGATGTGACCTGCTGGACGCGAGCTGCGCAGCTTGATGTGGGCGACGGTGCTGTCGTGCTTGTTGATTGCCATACTTCCTGCATCCCGGGCAGTATCGCCGCGGTCATTGACCATCATCCGACGTCGGGGACGCTTCCGGTTTCGGAAAAATTCTGCTTCAACAGGACTGCAAGCTCATGCGCGATCGCAGCTTACAGGCTTGCGCTTGCCGATGGCATTGAGGTCACGGATGACGAGGAGATATTGGTGGTCCGCTCGGTGTACATGGACACGCAGTCGCTCCTTTCGGCAAAATTCGATCCCGCCGACCGCCCGTGGCTTGATGAGATGATAAAGAAGCACAGCCTTGACGAGGATGAGCTGCGCCGCCGCGGGCTTTGCTTTGCCGATCTTTCACGCCCTCCCGAGGAATTGGCTGCGGACGGATTGAAATACTACGCGATAGCGGGGAAGAGATGTGCATCGACCCATATCCAGGCGGAGAATATTACCGAAGATCTTATTGACAAGGCGGTGCGGCATCTCGCCGAACGCCGCAGGAACGAAGGCGTCGATATCTGGGTGTTTTTTATCGCAGAGCCGCTTTCGGGACGTTCGCGGGTGATAGAACTGTCTGACAGCGGTGTCGTCGAGCGCAGATACGACCGATTTTTGTCGCGTTCAAAGGATATAATCCCCGATCTTGAGCGAAGATTGCTGTCGGGGCTTGATTTTCGTTAAATAAAACGCTATAATATTAGCGTAAGAAAAAAACGCAGACCGCACGGTCTGCCGGGAAAGGTTTGATAAATAAAATGTCAGAATGCACGCATGACTGTTCAAGCTGCTCCGCAAACTGCCCTTCGAAGGGCAAGAGTGCGCCGCAGGATTTTCATGAGAAGCCTAATGCTCTCAGCTCGATAAAAAAAGTAGTCGGTGTTGTCAGCGGCAAGGGCGGCGTCGGTAAGTCGCTCGTTACCTGCATGACCGCCGTGCTTATGCAGCGCCGCGGCTACCATGTCGGTATACTTGATGCCGATGTTACCGGCCCCTCGGTCCCCAAGGCTTTCGGCGTTCATGCCGATGTTACGGGCGACGAGCACGGTCTTATCCCGCCGCGCTCCAAGACGGGTATCGACATAATGTCGGTCAACCTGCTGCTCGACGATGAGAGGCGCCCCGTCGTATGGCGCGGACCGGTCATCGCCGGCACCGTAAAGCAGTTCTGGACAGATGTCATCTGGAAGGACATTGACCTTCTGCTCGTTGACTGCCCGCCCGGAACCGGTGATGTTCCGCTCACGGTTTTCCAGACGATCCCGCTTGACGGCATTATAATCGTCTCAAGCCCGCAGGAGCTTGTCTCCATGATCGTTTCAAAGGCGGCAAACATGGCAAAGATGATGGATATCCCCGTTCTCGGGCTTGTCGAAAATATGAGCTATGCCGTCTGCCCCGACTGCGGCAAGCGCATTGATATATTCGGCGAAAGCCATATCGACGAGATAGCCGATGAGTTCGGCTACGATCTTCTGGCGCGTATGCCGCTCGACCGTCGTCTTGCCGCGCTTTGCGACCGCGGCGCGCTTGAACTTCTTGACGACAAGACGGATTATCTTGACTCTGCCGTTGATACACTCGTAAAAAAGCTGGGGCTGGAAAGAAAGTAACAGCGCAGAGCCCGGCGCACTCTGCTGCCGGCTGCCGTGTCGTGACGCGGCAGCCGGCGCTTTTGTATTCAGTAGGATCGTGCCGACGCGCGGCGATTCGGCGTGTTTTATGCAAAAAGCCGCAAACTGTTATTTTTCTTAACACTCTGTCTATTGACAGTGCGGTCACGCGGCTTTATAATTATATTAAAAAATGTAGTAAAAGGAAAGGAAGACTGTGATGAGAGAAAAACGCGGCAATGCGGCAAAGACCGTGCGCGTAAGCCGCCGTCGGCTGTCCCGCGTATTCGGGCGGCTGATCGTTTTATGTCTTGTCATTTCCGCAATGGCTGCCATAGCAGTTTTTTCGGTCAGTGCCGCTGTCGTGGCATCGACCTCCGACCGTGTGATCGACGCTTCCACTGCACGCGAGGCGGGCGGGTTCGACTGCATTCTCGTGCTCGGTGCGGGGGTGAGGGATGACGGCTCTCCGTCGGCTATGCTCTATGACCGTGTAAAGACGGGCATTGCACTTTACGGCGACGGCGTTTCAGGGCGGCTTCTCATGTCGGGTGACCACGGCAGAAAAGACTACGACGAGGTGAATGTCATGAAACGGCTGGCGACCGATGCGGGCATCGATCCTGACGCGGTGTTTTGCGATCATGCGGGCTTTTCGACATACGAGAGCCTTTACCGCGCGAAGGAGATATTCGGCGCGAAGCGCGTGCTTATCGTTTCTCAGAAATATCACCTCCACCGTGCGCTGTATATCGCACGTCAGTTGGGGCTTGATGCCTACGGCGTGGGTGCCGATGTGCGTTCCTACAGCGGGCAGAGATATCGCGATCTGCGCGAATCGCTCGCACGCTTCAAGGATTTTTTCACATCTCAGCTCAAGCCGCTCCCGACATATCTCGGCGACAGCATACCGCTATCGGGGCCCGGCAGTCTTACCGACGGTTGACGTTTGACTGTTGACTTTTGACGGGTAATTATTTTTCAATTACAGATAAAGGGGTAATCAACATGGTAACAATTGCGTTTCCCGGACTCGGGATCGAGCCTTTCACTATCAACAAGATAGCGTTTACGGTGCCGATCTTCGGCGGGGTCGAGGTGCGCTGGTACGGTCTTATCATAACCTTCGGCATAATTCTTGCTTTTATGTACGCATGGTACCGCTCGAAGCAGGAAAGAGTCGCTATCGACGATCTTCTCGATATTGCGATATATGCCGTTATCTTTGCCGTTATCGGTGCGCGTATTTATTATGTTCTGTTCGACATAATCGGGAACGGAGCAGGGGACAATTACAGAAGCTTTATTGACTATATCGCAATATGGCGCGGCGGCATCGCCATTTACGGCGCGATAATCGGCGGCGCCCTGTCGATCTACGTTGTCTGCAAGTGCAAGAAGATAAAATGGCAGCGCGTTTTTGACATGGTATCTCCCGGCGTCATGATAGGGCAGATCCTCGGCAGATGGGGCAACTTCTTCAACGGTGAGGCGTTCGGCGGTGTGCCGCAGGAGGGGACCTTCCTCTACCGCTTCCGTATGGAGGTCGCTCAGGATTATTGGTATTCCGGCGTGACGGCACATCCCACGTTCTTTTATGAATCCTTCTGGAACCTCATCGGGTTTCTTATCATAAATGCGATCTACAAGAAGAAAAGATTTGACGGTGAGGTTTTTCTCTGGTACATCACATGGTACGGCTTCGGGCGTATGCTTGTTGAAGGACTGCGCACCGACAGCCTGTGGCTCGGCAGGATACGCATCTCGCAGCTCGTGGGTGCGCTCTGCTTTGTTGTGGGGCTTGCGCTGACGCTTATTTTCCATATAAAAGCGGTCAAAAAAGGCACGCGTCCCATTGCGGCGCTTGCGGTAAATGCACCCGAAAATGCGACTGCGGCTGCCGGCAGCGACGAAGCATCCGTTGAAGCGGAAGCCGACGCGGCAAATAATGAGGAGAAAAGCAGCGACGAAAAAAATATCGCCGGGGAAAACGGCGAAGAGCAGAGCAAAGATGCAGAGGCTTCCGAAGACGTGGACAGCGGCGAGAATAGGTAAATGATATGCGGCAAGGGGCGGGACGACGGACGTTTATCCCGTCGCCTTGCCGCTTTGCCGTAAAGAGGAGATCAGATGGCTATAATTATTGACGGTAAAAAAGTTGCCGCCGAGGTAAGAGCGCGTGTGGCGGCGGGCAGCGCGGAATTTCTGTGCAAGCACGGGCGACGCCCGCGCCTTGCGGTGATACGTGTCGGGGACGATGCTGCGTCGGCGATATACGTGAGAAATAAGATGCGCGCCTGCGCGGAGGTCGGTTTTGACTCCGAGGACTGCATTTTACCGGACGGTATTACTCAGGAGGAGCTTATCGGCGAGATCGAAAAGCGAAACACGGCGCCCGAGGTGGACGGCATCCTTCTTCAGCTTCCGATCCCGAAGGGATACGATACAGCAGCTGCAATAGCTGCTGTGGCGCCGGAAAAGGATGTTGACGCGTTCGGAAATCTTGACGCCGGACACCTGCGGTTTTCGGACAGTGAGATCCTGCCCTGCACGCCAGCGGGAATAATGGAGCTTTTGCGCCGATATGACATTCCCGTTGCGGGCAGCGAGTGCGTTGTCATCGGACGTTCGGACATTGTGGGCAGACCGATGGCGGCTCTGCTGCTTGCAGCTGACGGCACCGTGACCGTGTGCCACAGCAAAACGCGCGACCTTGCGTCGTTCACGCGCCGCGCCGACATACTTGTCAGTGCCGTGGGCAGGGCAGGGCTTGTGAACGGTGATATGGTAAAGCCCGGCGCCGCCGTGATCGATGTCGGTATGAATCGCGCGACGGACGGCAGGCTCTGCGGAGATGTTGATTTTGCATCCGTCGAGCCGGTGGCGGGATATATTACACCGGTGCCGGGAGGTGTGGGACCCATGACGGTCGCAATGCTTATGCAGAACACATTGACAGCCGCAAGACGGCGTGCGAAAAAGATATATGAGGAGAAATAAAATGAATGTATCAACAATGACCAACCTGTTTTACGAGTACCCGAAAAACGGTGAGAATGCGTATGTCGAATCAGTAAGAAAAACGCACGCAGCCGGTTTTGACGTAATGGACTTTTGTATGTGCCCAATGCAGCGCCGCGAGACGGAGCTTAACGGCGACAACTGGAAGTTTCTTGTTGACCGCATAGGCAACGAGGCGGCAAAGCTCGGCGTACGCTTTACGCAGTCTCATATTCCGTATGCAAAAAACAAACCGAATCTCCGTAAGACCGACGAGGGCTGCGAGCAGAATGAGTTCTTTGTCGAAACGTCAAAGCGCTGCATTGAGATCAGCGCAATGCTCGGCGTCAAATGGGCTGTTGCTCATCCCGTGACGGATTTTGACGATCCCACCGACATTGAACGCAGCATTGCATACAATCACGAGATATATGACAAATATGTTGAACAGGCATCTGCGCTCGGCGTCGGCATTGCCTTTGAAAATATGGCTGATATGGTGCAGAACTCAATGTACCGCCGCTTCGGTACCTGCGCGAGCGAGCTGCGTATGCTCATTGATTCGTTTGATTCGCAGTACGTCGGTGCCTGCTGGGATTTCGGTCATGCCAACCGCATGGGGCTGAAGCCGCAGAGCGCTCAGCTTGAAAAGCTCTGCACACGTCTCAAAGCAACGCATGTTGACGATAATATCGGGCAGACCGACCTGCACACTATCCCGTACTTCGGTACTATCGACTGGGCAGATGCGGTATCCGCACTGAAAAAGATAGGCTACGGCGGAGACTTCAACTTTGAGCTCAGCATATGCCGCCGCCTGCCGGATGAGCTGCGGGAGCTTGCGGTGAAATACATTTACGCGACCGGGCGGTATCTTGTAGATACATACGGTGCGTAAAAAACGGCAGAGAAGCGAGAAAGTCCGGGCATAATAAAACATATCCCCCTACCGCGCGCAGCGCGGGAGGGGGGTATGTTTTATTGTACTTATCAGGTAAAGTTGCGTTTGTAGTAGATTATGAGAACGACGAGAAGCGCGACAATCACGATTATGATGATTATCCAGACGACCATTATGGCGTCAAACTTCTTGCCGCTCGGTGAGGGCTCGGTTCCGCCGGTCGTTTCAGTTGCGGGATCGCCGGTTACGGGCGCGTTGGTGCTGCTGTCGGGATCGATGGGAGCTGTCGTCACCTCACCGGTGACCGGAGGCTTGTAGCCCTCGCGCACCGTTATCGGTACGGTCAAGGTCTTGCGGCGGAAGGTAAGCGTTACTTCCTTTGTATCGGTAGTAAGAGCGCCGGAGGGCGTGCAGGTGATGCCGTTCAGATTTTCAACAAGAGCCGTTGTGCCGTCGGCATATGTTATCTTGAGAATAAGCCCTGCCATATCAAACTTTTCGCCGGGGGCATATTCAAGCCTTGTGGGGTTCTGCGCCACCTCAACACTCTTTATCTCGCGTTCTTTGACGCGCACTGTCTGTGTCGCAATGCAGTTGACATATGTGATGGTGACGTTTACAAGCTCTTCGGGAACATCCGATGAAAGTGTGAACGCGCCTGAGGGGAAGCAGGTGTATGAGGTTATCTTGGCGCTTGTGCCGTCGTTGTACACGGCGAGAACTTCCATACCCTCGGTGCTGAACTTTTCACCCTCAACGTAGACGAGCTTTTTGGGCGGCGTAAGTATCGAAAGACTTACGACTCTCTTGGGGGAAACTTCTATTGTCTGCGAGTCGCTGTATACCAGACTTTCGCTGAGCTCATAGACGACCTTGATCCTCGTGTCGGTCACCTTGACGGGGGTGCCGGGCGCGGGAGTTATTTTAAGTCTGTCAAGGGGAACGACCTCGGAGGTACCGTCAACATAGTATACGGTGACTTCCATGCCGGTGACGTCAACGGGCTGATTTGAAATGTAGGAGGTCAGCTCGGGCGCCTTGGTGATCTTGATCTCCTTTATGGCGTTTGCGGGCTCGACCTTGATGTCTATCGAGGCACTGAGACCGGTGTATGTAACGGTGAGCTTGTTGTCGCTCACGGTGAGCGGATGAGAAGGCTCAATGGTGTAATCGTTTTCGGCAAGGGGAACCTGATGACCGTCGTCATATTCGGCTACCACGAGCATTTCGGAAAGTGCGTTGCCTTCTGTGAGCTTGGTGCCTTCCTTGAAGGTGACGCTCTTGGGCGGGGTCTTTATCAGGATCTTCGTGATCTCGTGAACGGTGAGAAGCGATGCTTCATAATCGAGATATTTGATCCTGACCTCGGAGCCTGCCTTCATCACGTCGGGGGCGATGATCGTTACTCTGTCGGTTATATCGACGAGCTTATCCGCGCCGACGAATTTCGCTTCGACCTTGAGTCCGTTCTTGACGAAGGTGTCGCCGTAGTAATAATCAGCCTTTGTGGGCATGGAAGTGATCTTGAAAGATTCAAAGCCGTGGACCTTGACGGGGAATTTTTGCGAGACGCTGCCGACCTTTACTGTAAGCAGCAGAGTCAGGCGGTCATCGGAATCGGGGGCAAGGCTGTCGAGGGGACCTTCTATCGTATAGTCGCCGTCTTCGAGCAGTACGGAATCAGAACTGCCCTCATATTTTGCAGACACGATCATTCCCGAAGGATCGAACTTGTCGCCTTCGTAATATTCTATCTTATCCGGGAATTTTGTGATCTCGAGCGATTCGATCTTTGCCACCTTGATGCCGTCAAGCTTAACCGACTGACCGTAGCATGTGATATTGATGCTTGTGACGGATGAGGTGATATTTTCGGGAAGGGAAGCGGCATATTCATCTGCCTCGGCAATTCGTTCCTTGCCGTTCGAATAGCCGATCTTGAGCTTCAGTCCGGTGGGATCGAATTTTTCGCCTTCCTTGTAGACCAGCTTGGTCGGCTTTGAGACAAGCTCAAGCTTTGTGGCGCGGACGACCGTCGCGACGGTCTTTTTTGACATACCGGCGTAGGTAAGGTCGACCGTTATGTCGTTGGACGAGCCGCTGACTGTGAGTCTCTCTGCCGGGGCATATGTGAACTTGTCGCTGCCTACATCCTCTTCGGTGTTGTCGTCATATTTGACGTGCAGAGTGTAGCCCGAGGGATCGAACTTTTCGCCCTCAAGATATGTATTTTTGCCGGAGGTCTTGATGGTGATCTCCGACACTTTTTTACCGTTGCTCAGCGGACCATCCGCAGGAGTTTGTCCGGCTGACTCCCGTTCTGCCGGAGTTTGTGACAGGTCTGCGTCGGCAAAGGCTGCGGGGGTGAACAGTGCCGAGGTCAGCAGCACTGCCAGAAGGAGGGTGATGAGGCTGCGGATGAGACGACTTTGCATGGTTGAGTTCCTTTCGTGTCTTTTGATACCGTTGTGCCGTCTGTGCCCGTAGGAACGCGCGGCGCTTTTACTATGCTATGTTATATATAATATTATATCACTCATTGACTCATGTTGCAATAGGTGATTTATTAAAATGACAAAAATATTTGAAGAAATTATAAAAAGGAAATGTCGCGTTATTGGTGATTTTTACGGTTGGATAAACGCGATCCGTGAAGCCGAATATCGGCGGAGGTGCGGGCAAAATGTGCCGTTCGAAAAAAATACGGGGATGCCGCGCTTGGGCGACATCCCCGTTTGTTTACCGAAAGCGAAAAAGCTGTCAGTCGGCGTAAACGCTGACCTGCTTTTTGTCCTTGGTCTTGTGCTCAAATTTGACGTGTCCGTCGATCAGAGCGAAAAGGGTATTATCGGTTCCCATGCCGACATTGTTGCCGGGGTGGACCGCAGTTCCTCTCTGTCTGATGATGATATTGCCTGCAAGAACAGCTTCGCCGTCAGATTTCTTCACGCCGAGGCGCTTGGATTCACTGTCGCGTCCGTTCTTTGTCGAGCCGACACCTTTTTTATGAGCAAAAAACTGTAAGCCGAGTCTGAGCATTATTCCTTCCTCCTCATAGATTTGTTGACGTGGATCGCTCTTACCGATAGTCGCGGTCGATTACATCGACCTCAAGATAATCCGAGTATTCCTCGATAAGGTCGTTGAGCTGATAGAAATAAGCCATGAAAAGCCCGGACACCGCGTATCTCTTGCGCTCGTCCTCCTCGAATTCGGGAAGGGCAGCCTTCGCAGTGACCACTATCCTTGTCGCACCTTCGTTGACATCATACTGTATGTCGGAAGCATATGCGATCTCAACGGCGTTGACGATAAGCATCGTCATAGCCGAGAGCGCGGCGCAGAGCACGTCGTCGCCCGCCTCGCCGTAACCGGTGTGACCTTGTTCCTCAAAGCCGTAAAAGGCTCCGCAGCTTCTGTAAAATACGACTTTAGTCATGATCAGCCTTCGATCTTGGTTATCTGGACCTTGGTGTAGGGCTGTCTGTGTCCAATCTTCTTCTTCTCGTTCTTCTTGGACTTGTACTTGAAGACGTAGATCTTGGGACCCTTACCGTTTTTCAGTACGTTGGCGGTGACGCGGGCACCCGCGACCACGGGAGTACCGACCTTGAGTCCGTCCTCGGCGGATAATGCCTTGACATTTTCGAATACGACTTCGCTGCCTTCTTCGTTTGAGAGCTTCTCGATAAATACGATATCGCCCTCCGAGACCTTGTACTGCTTTCCGCCGGTTTCAATTACTGCAAACACGAAAAGCACCTCTCTTTCGTTTAGACTCGCTGATATGGGCGGAGCCGCGCCGGATCTTTGCATCCGAAACGGCACACTTAAAAAAGCCTTTTTCAAGCGGCAAACCATTATACACCGTAAAGCATATATTTGTCAAGTTCTTTTTTGATTTTTTCGCGGAATAATGTAAAAAAATCGTTCGAAATAACGTAAAAACGGTGAAAACGCGTGGTCTCGTCAATTTTGCGTGCGTTTGCGGCGTTTGCGCACGAGCCGCGCAACGACAGCGCACAGAAGTGTTCCGAGCGCCGCGCCGGAGGCATCTATGAGCATATCGGTGACAAGGCAGGCGCGCCCGGGGACAAAATACTGAATGATCTCGTCCGAGATCGCGGTGAGGGCGCAGACGGCAAACGAAACGGTAAAGCCCGTGACGGCGGCACGGCGGCGGGTGCGGGGAAGCGCAGCGCCCGAAAAGCAGCACGCAGCCGACGAGGTGAGTATTCCGAGCAGCCCGAATTCGCACAGATGCGCGGTCTTGCGCAGCAGTTTTTCGGATATCGCGGGAAGTCCCGCACCGGAGAGAAAGGCGTTTACTTTTTCAAGCAGACCGCCGCTCAGCGCACCCGAGACCGCTGCGGGCTGAAGCGAATTCGAAAAAATGAATGCGATCGCCGCCGCCGAAAGCGCCGAAAAGATAAAGCCTGTCACAAGATCCTTTCTGTCCGGCACGTGTATCACCATCCTTGTTTGGAATACGGGGCTGCCGCGCGTCGGCGCAACAGCCCCAAAATGATTTGTCAGCGCCCTGCCATTGAGGTGTTGATCTCTTTTACAATGCTGTTCAGCAGCGGTACCATCTGCGTCACCTGGCGTTTCCAGCCCGCCGCGGTGTTTTCGCGTACTGTTCTTCTGAACGGATCGCAGGACATATTCTTGAGCGGGGTGGCGAAGGTCCTGCCGAGATCTATAACGACCGCGCGTCTTATCGTGTCATACATCAGGCTGTCGTCCACGTCGTCGGAGTAACGTGTCTTCATCGACTGTTCAAACAGAGCGGGTGTTACGCGGCGATAGCCTTCCGAAGCGAGGCATTCGAGCGTTGCGACAGCCGCATCTGCATCCTTGGCTTTCACGGATATCGAATAGAGCGTGTAGGGGAAAGCCATGCAGGTGCGGTAGTCGGACTGCTCCTCGTTATATTTCGGTACGGGAAGCATTCCGTATTTGAAGTCAGAGACATCCTTCATGGTGTTGCCCGAGGCGAGATAGACTCTGTCGACCGTGAACATCATGCGTCCCTGGCTGAAGGCGACGGCGGAGCTTTCTTTGGATGTCGTGCCCTTTGTGTAAGCAAAGCCGCTGTCATAGAAAAAACCGCAGAGCTTCTCGAGCAGAGCAATGGTCTTTTCGGAGCCGATGTCGTCCGACACCGCAAGGGAGCCGTCGGCGTTCTTCACAAGAAAGTTGAGGTCGGAACCGATGTAGAAGCAGTCGAAATGCAGGTCTATCGTCTCAAAGCCGTATCTGTCCTCATAATCGGCGATGCCGTTGGCATTTTCGTCCTTATATACGTTGCGGCACAGCTCTATCATTTTGTCGATGGTCCAACTGCCGTCTTTTACGAATGTATAGAGGTCGGAAATACTCATGTCGGGGTGCTCTTCGACAAACATATTTTTGTTGAAGAAGGTCGCATACATCATGTAGAGCATATTCGTGGATATGTCGCCCGACGTGAAATAAAGCTTTCCGTTTACGGTCGCGCTTTCGGTGAGCGATGCGGGCCACCACGGTTTTTCAAAATTGATGTATTTAAGATCGAGAAGGTTCTGAGTCAGGCCTTCCATGGCGAGCGTGGCGCCTGTCATGCTGTATCCGGCAAAAATATCGAAGCTGTCGCCGGATGTCACGCCCGCGCGGGCTTTTTCGATGAAATTTTTCTGGTTGGAGTAGTTGCCCTTGGTGCCGGCCCAGTCAAGCTTTACGCCGAGTCGGCTTTCAACAGCCGAGTTTCTTTCGGTTATGCGTGTGTTTACGATGTTGCCGTCGTCGACGGATTCTTCGATAAAGAATTCGGGACGTTCAACATCCTCCCAATAGAGAAATCTGACGGTGTCGTTGATCTTGAGCGTGTCGGGAAGATCGTCGTCAACGAATACGCTTGTCGTCTCTGCCGGTTCGGCGGCGGAAGAGTCGGCGGGAGTTGTGGTGTTTCCGTCGTCGTCGGATCTTGAGCATGCAACGAGCGGTACGAGGAGAGTGATAAGAGCGAGCAGTGCGGATATTATTCGCGCGGTGTGTTTCATCGGTGATTCCTCCGTATAACGGCAAGATCGGCAGCCGCGGCTGCTGATAATGCTTTTTTGGTGGCAGACCGGGCAAACAGAAAAAACGGACTGCCGGTGTCGGTTTTATTTTAACACAAAATAAAAAATAGTCAATAGCGCGGGAGAGCAAAAAATATCTTTGATCAAAATACCTTTTTCATGTTGACAAACGCGAAAAAATATGCTATAATTTCCGAGTGAGATTCGGAGGACGGTCAAACGCGGCGGGTCGCAAAAAAGAATATCGGGGTGTTGCACAGCTTGGTAGTGCGCTTGGTTCGGGACCAAGAGGCCGCTGGTTCGAGTCCAGTCACTCCGACCACATACGAATAATCCGAACACTTTCCGAATAGGAGAGGCGTTCGGATTTTTTGTTTCTATCGAATATCCGAATTTCAATGCAAAGAAATAGAAGAAGCCCTTGCGGGCGGTGGAATGTCCACTGTCCGCAAGGGCTTTGGTTATGCCGACTGTTCGGCAGGTGTTTTCTTTTCCTTTCGTTCTTCCCGTTTAGCCTTCCACTCCTCGTACTCCCGCTTGCCTTCTTCCGATTCAAAGAAAGCCGCAATCGCCGGATAAAAGGTATGAACGATTGCTTCTATCTCGTGCCGTGGAACACTTGACCTTGGCTTATACTCTCCACTCCGGTCATGTTGCAACCAGACATATAGCAGAAGAACCTCTTTCAAAAAATATCTGACTTTGTATTTGAGTATTTTCCAAACTGTCAATCGCGTCACCTCGCATCGTCTCTTGATCTACGAAGTATTTTCTGCCGTTGGCGTTCTCTTTCCGCTTCCTCCAGCATCCGCAGAATGGCGGTTTCCATCTGTTTCGGTGTATAATCCGGAAAGAAGCGACGGAGCGTGTCAGCATCCAGTTTGACGGTTTCTCTTTGATTCGCTTTCGGTTTCTCCATGACCTCATACATCGTATCGGGATCCAGTCGATGTGATGCACTGAGGTCTTTTAACTTGACGGCTTGCGACAGGGACGGTGTTACTTCAAGGTCTTCCATGATGTCTGCAAGTGCCAGTTGTTCTTCCCCGGTCAGATAGGATAACCGCTCGGCAGGCATCAATGCTATTTTGCCTTCATCCACCATATCAAGAAGCGGTGGAACAAGGTTTGTCAGCCGGATATAGCGGAATACCATATCCCGGCTTTCCCCCATTGCCGCACCGACTTCTGCTGCGGAATCTGACTTTGTCGCAAGTTGCGACAAGCTTTTTCCTTTGTGCTTGATCGCATCCAGTTTCATTTTGTAGGCAAACGCTTTCTCGGACGGCAACAACCGTTCACGGTGCAGATTGCTGTCCACCATCTTCAGCACTGCTTCCTCTCGTGTCATTGGTTGTACGATAGTAGGAATCTCTTTAAGCCCCAGCCTGCGGCAAGCAAATACCCGCCTATGACCGGAAACAATTTCATACTCCCCGTCCTCCGTCGGTCGAACAAGAATAGGCGACAAAACCCCGTGCGTGCAGATACTCTCACAAAGTTCTGCCATTTCGTCGTTATCCTCCACCTTGTAGGGATGCTCATGGAATGGGTGCAGTTTTGCAAGTGCAATTGCGTGCGGCGTTTGCGCTTCATTTTCCTGCAAATTATTCTCTCCGAGCAGGATTTTCAGATCATTTTCGTTTTTATCCTTTGTTGGTATCGTCATTTATCTTTCTCCTCTATCTCTGTTTTTGCTTCGCGTATTTGTAATCTCCTCGTATATTTCATCCGGGATGCGGTCCAAAAGCTCGCGGTAGCGGTCGTTTTGCCGAATCAGACGACCGATCTCATATTCCTGTTCTTCAATCGTCGAATTGGCTGCCTTGTTGTAATCCGACATCTGCTCTACCATACGGCGCTCGGAATTGTACTTGGATTGCCACTTGTTCACTTCCGCATTCAAACCGTCGATATGCCCGGTCACCTCTTTGATCTTGGAGGAAAAATACTCGCCCTCCTTCGACCATTGACGAAGAAGCTCCAATGCCTCTTTGGACTTTCCCTTGGCATTCAACATCCCGATATTGTCCAGTATCTCTTTGACTTGCCCATACATCCGATCAAGATGCTCACCTTTCTTGTATAGCCAAACCGGAATGTGCTTTCGTTTGGTTTCTGCGGCAGGTTCTCCGCGTTCCAGTTGCGAATACTGCTCGTGCATATATTCAAAGAACCCATCCTGCCAGTATTTTGACAGATGGGTCCTATTGCCGAGAATTTCTTTCGCGCACAGTCGATGATCCTTTGTCAACGGGACAAAGCACAGATGCATATGCGGCGTCTTTTCGTCGAGATGAATGACAGCGGATACAATGTTATCCTCTCCGACTCTCTCGGCAACAAAGGTGTATGCTCTTTTCATGAAATCCATCATTTCTTCCCGTGACATCTCCCGGAACAACTCCGGCGAAGCGGTGATCAGCGTTTCAATCATCATTACGCTGTCCTTACGAAGGCGGCATCCCGCCTTCTCCGTGCGTTCCAACACCGCCCGTTTGTATCCACCGGGCGGAGGCGCTTTCAGATGAATGTTCTCATCGCTTCGCTCACGGTCAATGTCCGGATTGGATTTGTAGCGTTCTTTTTGCCGCTCATTGTGCTTTTGCGTGTTCAGCAGTTTTCCACCGGTTTTCTTTTGAAATCGTAGTATTGCGTACATTGTTTTTCCTTTCCTGTTTGTTGTAATCATAGATACGGGGGATGCGAAGAACACCGCAACAACGCTCGCCGTTGCCACGGCTCTTGCTCCGGTGTCAGCGTCCGCCCGCTTCATAGCGGACGAACATTGCCACCGAAGCGGTGACTCAAAACTCCTGTTTTGAGTCACTGCGTTATTACGGTGTAACACACTATACTTTGCGGGGCAAAGTCGTGTGCCAACCGTTCCCGTTGGATCCCCTTTTCGGTAGTCCACAGGACTACCGACGGCAAAGAATCCTCGCCGCATTCGTATCCGTTTGCGAATGCAGACTCCCATTCTCTGCCGCTTGTCCGCACTCGTCGCGCGGACAGGATTGCCGTGCTTTTTTGTTTTTCACACGGCATAGCCGCTCTTTCGGTTTCGGCGGCTAATAATGATGCAATCTTGGCATATTGCTCCTCCTTGTTGTTGGTATAGAAAGATAGACTTCACCTTTCCATCTGTTAACCGCAATGAACAAGGCATTTTTATCCTGCAAAAAGAAAAAATCCTCAAAATTTTTGAGGACAGAAAAAAGCCGCTCCCGCACATTTGCGAAAACGGCTCAAAAGCGTTATAGTATAGGTGATAAAACAAGCAGGAGGAACGATTATGAAACAAATTCAATTAACCTATCACGAAGAAAGCGGGTACCTCTATCCAGACCTTACCTTACCGGAACAGACACATCATCCCATCGGAAAGTATGGTGACCTGTACCTTGCTTTCATTAAAGCGCACCGCAAAGGGATATACACGACGCTTTTAACAACCGGAAAGCTGAATGAACATCTGTACATGGTTGACACGGAAGCAAAAGAAACAGTCAGGCGGCTGACTTCCGAATTTGCCAAGGCAAGAGGCATTGACGAAAAGCTAAAAGCCACTGGTTCTCTTCGCTGGGTGCAGGAGATGAATAACTGCAAAGCGTGTGCGGAGGAGGCTGTGATGGAATCTATTTACGGCTAAATATCTTGAGAAAGCAAAAACCATCGGGGGAAAAATACCCGATGGTTTTGTTGCTGTTTTCAAAGTGGCATCGTTCGCCTTGATTTTCGTTTGATAGAATTTGAATGACAGCAGATAAAATTTATTTTCTCAATTCTGGTCATTTGACTTGACGAGATGATTAAATGGTGATATACTATAATTGATTTATTTTTTGTCCGGAGGATTACATGATTTATACGGAAAGTGAAATGGTAGAATTGAAGTCCGTTTATGTAGACAGCATAAAGAAAGAGATTGTTGCCTTTGCCAATACGCACGGCGGTACGATTTACATCGGTGTTGAAGACGATGGCGAAGTGTGTGGCATTGATCATACCGATCTCGTCACGCAACAGGTCATGAATGCGGCGCGTGATGCGATAAAACCCGATGTTACTATGTTTATGCATATAGAATCTATCTCCGAAAACGGGAAACTCATCCTTGCGGTACAGGTACAGTGCGGAGCGCATCGACCATATTATCTTGCTGCAAAAGGGCTGCGTCCTGAGGGCGTTTTTGTCCGACAAGGAACTTCTTCTGTTCCGGCGTCCGATGCCGCTATTCGTCAGATGATCAAAGAAACCGATGGCGATAACTATGAGGATATGCGTTCGCTTGAACAAGAGCTGACCTTCGGGAAAGCAACCGCTGAATTTACAAGACGGAATTTGGATTTTGGCGAGGCGCAGATGAAAACGCTTGGACTGATTGACTCCGATGGGCTATATTCCAACCTTGCCCTCCTTCTTTCGGATCAATGCCCACACATTATCAAAGCGGCAACTTTTGCGGGCAAGGATCAGGCAAACTTTCAGGATCGCCGGGAATTCACCGGTTCGCTGTTACAACAGTTGGAGGATGCTTATTCCTATCTTGACCTTCGCAACAGAACATCCGCAACTTTTGAAGGGCTTCTTCGCATCGACCATAAAGATTATCCTGATACCGCTATCCGCGAGGCGTTACTCAATGCGATCGTTCACCGTGATTATGCGGTTTCAGCAAGCACGCTGCTCAGCGTGTATGCCGATCGCATGGAACTTATTTCAATCGGTGGTCTTGCCGGCGGCATTTCCTATGACGATATGATGCTTGGCATTTCCTATTGCCGTAATAAAAAATTGGCTAATATTTTCTATCGTTTGGGGTTGATAGAAGCATACGGAACCGGCATGAAGAAAATTATGTCTTCTTACACCGGATGTGCAGTAAAACCTGAGGTGCAGGTTACTTCCGGTGCGTTCAAATTTGTATTGCCGAATCAAAATACCGCAACACCGATTGAAATAAACCCTAATTCTGTTCTTGACGAGCGGGAAAAAACAGTTTTTGCCGTGCTTTCCGATCATAAACTTCATCCTCGTGCCGAAATCGAAAAGGCACTTGGCGTATCTACATCCACGGTCAATCGCCTTCTGCGCCAAATGGTTGCCGCAGGAAAAGTCAAGGTCGCGGGAACAACGAAAAACGCACGATATCAGAGCGCAAATTACGGAGGACAAAACCATGATTGATACAAAGAAAGAGCAGGAGCGCGACGAGCTTCACCGCGCGATATGGGCGATTGCGGACGAGCTGCGCGGCGCCGTGGACGGATGGGACTTTAAAAATTATGTCCTCGGTACGATGTTCTATCGTTACATATCTGAAAACCTTGCAAATTACATAAGCGAAGGCGAGATCAAGGCGGGCAATGACGGCTTTGACTATGCCAAGATGTCCGATGCGGAGGCGGAATCGGCGCGGGAGGGCTTGGTGCAGGAAAAGGGCTTTTTCATCCTGCCGAGCGAGCTGTTCTGCAACGTTCTTGCCCGTTGTCAGTCGGACGAAAACCTCAACGAAACGCTGGAGACAGTTTTCCGCCATATTGAGGAATCCGCAAAAGGTACCGAATCCGAGGGGCAGTTTGCGGGGCTGTTTGACGATTTCGACGTCAACAGCAACAAGCTGGGCGCGACGGTGGCAAAGCGAAACGAAAAGCTTTGCAAACTGCTCATCGGCGTGGCAGATATGAACCTTGGTGACGTGAAGGATCACGACATTGACGCATTCGGCGATGCTTATGAATATCTGATGACCATGTACGCCTCCAATGCGGGCAAGTCGGGCGGCGAATTTTTCACGCCTGCCGATGTGTCCGAGCTTCTGACAAGGCTCGGCACGGTCGGGAAAACCGAAATCAATAAGGTCTATGACCCTGCGTGCGGATCGGGTTCGCTGCTTCTGAAAGCCGAAAAAGTGCTTGGCAAGGACGCCATCCGCAACGGCTTTTACGGGCAGGAGATCAACATCACGACCTACAACCTCTGCCGCATCAATATGTTTCTTCATGACATCGGATTTGATAAATTCGATATTGCCTGCGAGAATACGCTGACCAACCCCGCGCATTGGGACGACGAGCCGTTTGAATTGATCGTCTCCAACCCGCCGTACTCCATCAAATGGGATGGCGATGACAACCCGCTGCTGATCAATGATCCGCGCTTTTCTCCTGCGGGCGTGCTGGCACCGAAAAGCAAGGCGGACATGGCGTTTATCATGCACAGCCTTTCGTGGCTTGCGGCAAACGGCACGGCGGCGATTGTCTGTTTCCCCGGTATTCTGTACCGTGGGGGTGCGGAGCAGAAGATACGGCGGTATCTCGTGGAAAACAACTTTGTGGACTGCATCATTCAGCTGCCCGCCAATCTCTTTTTCGGCACTTCCATTGCCACCTGCATTCTGGTGATGAAGAAGGGCAAAAGCGACAGCAAAACGCTTTTCATTGACGCGTCGAATGAGTGCATCAAGGTCACGAATAACAACAAGCTGACGCCCGAAAACATCGACCGCATCGTAGACACCTACGCAAACCGCGCGGAGATCGCGCATTTCTCGCACCTTGCCGCGTTTGAGGAAATCGAAGCAAATGACTTCAACCTTTCGGTCTCCACCTATGTGGAGCAGGAGGACAAGCGGGAGAAGATCGACATTGTCAAACTCAACGCCGAGATCGAGGAGATTGTCAAGCGGGAAAATGTGCTGAGAGAGGAAATCCGGAAGATTATCGGGGAGATTGAGGGCAATAACAATGAAAAATCTATTTATTGATTCAAATATTTGGTTGTCACTTTATCATTTCACAAATGATGATTTGGCACAATTTTCAAAATTAAAAGATATGGTCAATAAAAGCATACGTCTGTTTGTTCCTCAGCAAGTATATGATGAGATTACGAGAAATCGAGAGGCCAAATTAAAAGATGCACTTAAATCTTTTGATATTAAAGCTTTCTGTTTTCCTGCTTTCTGCAAAGGGTATTCTGAATTTGAAACGGTTAAGAATGCGTATAACGACTTCATGAATAAAGCAAATACTTGGAAAAAAAGAATCGATGCCGATATTGAGACTCATCATTTACCCGCCGATGAAACAATAACACAGATTTTTGAAACAGTAGGGCTGATTCCGTGCCAAGACTATGTGGATAAAGCTTATATGCGTTATCGGATTGGAAACCCTCCCGGAAAAGACAACAAATATGGTGATGCAATCAACTGGGAATGCCTGCTGGCTAATGTGCCTAACGGCGAAGATTTGTACTTTATCAGCGCGGATAAAGATTACTGTTCAGACATTACTGATAGACGGATTAAGGATTTTCTGAGACTTGAATGGAGAAACGCCAAAGGCTCTGAAATTCATTATTATAAGAATTTGGTTCCTTTCCTTACGGAAAATATTTCCGATATAAAATTGGAAACAGAGACCAAAAAACAAAAGCTTATTGACCAACTATCCGATAGTGGAAGTTTTCAAAGTACGCACGCTACAATTGCTATGCTAAAAATGTTTTCTGGATGGACGGAAGATCAAATTGAGAAGCTTTGTGCTATTGCGGAAGATAACACTCAAGTTTCATGGATACTAAAAGATCCGGATGTGTTCGAATTTTATAGCCATATTTTGTCGGAGAAAAATGTAGAAAGCCTGCCCGACAGTGCGGCAAAAAGAATTTTCGAAGAACTTTGCTATTCGGATAGTCAAGATGAACAAAACAATGCTAAAGCGGACATGGACGATGCACTTGAGGAGTAATTTAAACACTAAACGTAGAAGGTAAATTATGACCAGACTTAAAGAATTGATAAAAGAGCTTTGCCCTAATGGAGTTCCCCAAAAACGACTTGACGAAATTTGCCACATTCTCGACAATAAAAGGAAGCCCATCACAAAATCAGCAAGAGAATTCGGAGTATATCCCTATTACGGAGCCAACGGTGTACAAGATTATGTATCTGATTATATTTTCGATGGCACTTACATTCTCATTGGCGAAGACGGAAGTGTTATTACTGCTTCCGGACATCCTGTGGTAAACTGGGTTACGGGTAAAGTTTGGGTAAACAATCATGCGCACATACTTGGCGAAAAAGAAGGCGTTTTGCTTCGCTATCTTTTTCACTACATACAGACAATTGATATTTCGTCTTTGGTGCATGGAAACATTCCAAAATTAACAGGCGGAGACCTTCGCGCTTTACAAATCCCCGTTCCCCCTCTTCCGGTGCAGGAGGAAATTGTCCGCATACTGGACAGTTTTACGGAACTCACGGCGGAACTCACGGCGGAACTCACGGCGAGAAAGAAGCAGTATGAGTATTATAGGGATAAGTTGCTGACCGCTTCCGATTTCGTAATAAAGAAAATTGCGCTTTCAGACCTGTTTCTCACGAGAAACGGATATACTCCGTCTACTTCAAATCAAGAGTTTTGGAACTCGAATGACGTTCCGTGGTTCCGCATGGAAGACATCCGAGAAAATGGACGTGTTTTGAGCGATGCCATTCAACATGTGTCCAAAAAAGCGGTAAAAGGCAATCCTTTCCCGCCGAATTCGATTATAGTTGCTACATCTGCAACAATCGGTGAACACGCATTGATTACGTGCGAATCATTAGCTAATCAGCGATTTACATACCTTATGTTGCGGAATGAATATAAAGAAAAATATAATATCAAGTTTCTTTTTTACTATTGCTATTTGCTTGATGAATATTGCAAAGCGAACTTAAATCAAGGCAATTTTGCTTCTGTTGATATGAAGCAATTTGCAAAATTTGAGTTTCCGCTATTGCCGTTGAGTATTCAAAATAAAATCGTCCAAGTCCTTGACAACTTCAATTCTATCTGCTCCGACCTGAAAATCGGTCTCCCTGCCGAGATAGAAGCGCGGCGGAAGCAATATGAATACTACCGCGATTTGCTCCTCTCCTTTGCGTCCGACAGTTCACAATCTGTTAACGTAGAGAGAGAGAGAGAGAGAGCAGGGGTCGCGCGGAGCGCTGAAATCAGACTGCTCCAGTTCGTCTTCGGATTCGCGCGGGTGACGCTTGATGAAATATCGGAAAATTGTGATAGCCAGCGCAAGCCTGTAACCAGTGGCAAGCGTGAGGCGGGAAACATTCCTTATTACGGAGCTTCCGGTATTGTTGATTATGTGAAAGATTATATTTTCGACGGGGATTATCTTTTGATTTCTGAAGATGGGGCTAATTTGATAGCAAGGAGTACGCCAATAGCTTTTTCTATCAGCGGAAAGACGTGGGTCAATAATCATGCTCATATTTTGAAATTTGCAGAATATGCAACCCGCAGATATATAGAATTATATCTGAATTCTATAGACCTT
>ERZ824575.49-NODE-49-length-161404-cov-14.638448_pt1 | contig 161404 bp, 143 predicted proteins | sample MGYA00519470_ERZ824575 | MGnify/ENA primary metagenome ERZ824575 (study PRJEB31778, sample SAMEA3449170) | human gut metagenome | biome: human gut; feature: human-associated habitat; material: faeces | place: United Kingdom | collected 2010/2012 ... | reverse complement strand
GAATGATACAATTCAACACACATCAGTTTAAACTCATAACTATAACGCATAAAAATACCCTCCTTACTGGTTGTCCAGTAAAGAGGGTACATATCATTTATGTCGGGGTGTTTATGTATTCATTGGCCGGGTGCAGCCGGTTCTACGGTCAGAATTATATCTTATAATTCACGCGGAGATGCCCTTACGACTGTTTATGGATTTCTCCGCGGGTTGCTTATGTATCTTCAACCGGAATATAACTGCATCTCAAGAGAAACTGTATCTTATACTTCGCGCGGCACTATCCCTCACATAATCCCGAACTACCCTCGCGCGCACTATAACGCCGGACTGAACACTTCCGCGGCTGTTTGCAGACGCCGGTACTTGGTTTCGGTACGAAACCTTAGTATCCGCTGCGCCTGCAACCAAACGAGAGTGTGCCGACGGAAGTGTTCTGGCTGGCGGCTTCCGACGGAAGTGTTCAGTCCGGCGGCTTCCGGCACTTTATATTACTTCCGCAAATTCCGCTTTTGCGGCTTTTTTTAAATCTTCCGGTTTCAGGGTGAGCTGGACACCGATTTTGCCGCCGCTTACCACCATTTTGTCGAGGGATGCGGCACCGGCATCGATTCGTGTCACATACTGTTTTTTCATGCCGATGGCAGTACAGCCGCCGCGCACATAGCCCGTAACGGCGGTTACATCTTTGAGTGGCAGGAGCTCAACTGATTTCTCACCGACTGCGTGAGCCGCCTTTTTGAAATCTATCGAAGCTTCTATCGGGATTACAAAGACATAGTAATTGTGACTGTGTCCGATTGTTACTATTGTCTTATATACTATGTTGTGGTCAAGACCGAGAATGTCCGCGGTGTGCACACCGTCTATGAACTCATCGCACTCATAGAAGTGCGCCTCGTAAGGGATTTTTTCACGGTCAAGAATACGCATTGCATTGGTCTTGATATCTTTATTTTTAGCCATAATTCTACCTCTCCGGCTGTAAGTACATTACACTGCAGCCATCCATACTTACGCCGCTTCCCATATCATAGCTATTGCCGGTAAGCAGATCCGTCACTTTGGCTGCTCCGGCATCGAAACATGCCGTGTACGGATTCTCGTCGGCATTTATTGCCACGAAGATAACATCATCACCGGCAGCCCGCCTGAACACGCACTGGCGGTTCGTAAGTATTACAGAAGTGAAATCACCGTAATTGAGCGCATTGCTCGATTTCTTAACCGCTGCAAGTCTTGATATGAAAGCGGTAAGCTCATTTTCCTCATAAAATTCAAAATACGGACGTAAAGCCGGATCGCCCTGGCTCTTGTCGGCTTTGAAACCCCATTCACTTCCGTAGTAGACGCACGGAATGCCCGGCATTCCGAACTCAATGCCGTAAGCAAGCGGAATGTGCTTAGGGTTGGTTATGACACTTGCTATTCGTGATACGTCATGATTGTCCACGAAGGAAAGCATGTGCTTGCCTTTGTATAACGACCACTGTTCCGGACCGAACTGTCTTAAGAGCGAATGAATTATCTCGAAGAGGTTCATGCTGTTAAGTGCGGAATAGATACCCTTGTAACACTCATAATTGGTTGCGGAATGCAGCATCCCGTCATTGACAAGACGGTTGTAATCGCCATGCACAGTCTCTCCCAGAAGGAAGAAATCCGCCTTCATGCTGTCGGTAAAACTCCTTAAACGGCGCATGAAATCCTCATCAAGGCAGTAAGCAACATCAAGTCTTATGCCATCAATGTCAAAATATTCAATCCAGTAACGGACGCAGTCAAGAAGATACTCTACAACTTCATTGTTGCGAAGGTTGAGCTTTACGAGATCATAATTGCCCTCCCAGCCTTCGTACCAGAGACCGTCATTCCATGCATCGTTGCCGCCGAGGTTGATATTGAACCAGTTAAGGTATCTTGAATTCTCACGGTTCTTAAGCACATCTTGGAATGCGAAATGTCCGCGGCCCACATGGTTGAACACTCCGTCAAGAACGACCTTAATGCCCGCCTCGTGCAATGCATCACAGACGGATTTGAATTCCTCATTGGTTCCGAGACGGACGTCTATTTTCTTGTAATCACGGGTATTGTAACCATGAGTATCGGACTCGAATACCGGTGAAAAATAGATGGCATTGCATCCGACACTCTTAATGTGCGGTATCCAGTCTATAACTTTAATGATTCCGTGGCGCTGTACACCATCGTTTTCAAAAGGTGCATTGGCAAATCCCATCGGATAAATCTGGTAAAAAACACTTTCATATGCCCACATCGGCTTAATCCTCCATTGCTTTAATAAATTTATCGTACATATCGGCTCTCTCACGCTTTAAATTGAGCGGTTTGAAAGTCTTCGCGTCTACAAAACAGTGCGAGCTGGCACCTGTCACAACTGCCGAACCATCATCGGTCCTTACAACTTCATATTCAAGTTCAATGACAATGCCGTTAAATTTGCGTACTTTGGTATTGACCGTTACCTCATCATCAAAGGTAACCGGGTTCTTGTATTTACATTCGACAGTTACAACCGGAACCATGATTCCCTCGTCCTCCATATGGCTGTAAGGAAGGCCTATGTCGCGCATAAATTCCACACGCGCCTCCTCAAACCACCTTATATAATTGGAATGGTGAACTACGCCCATTCTGTCCGTCTCATAATACTTAACGACCCTGTCATATTTATATATCATATGTTATCTCCTTCCTGTGAAGCCTGTTTTGAGAAAACACAGCCGCAGAAATTCTGCCTGTACAGATTGTACTCCTTTGACAATTCCACTGACTGCTTGTAGCCCTCTTTTTTCTTAAAATCAGACGGCAGATGCTTAAGTCCCGATTCGGCTGCAATTCTCTCGCCGATTTCATTAATCTTCTGTGCATTCTTAAGCGGGCTTATCGACAATGTAGTTGTAAAATAATCAAACCCTCCGGCTTTGGCATACGAAGCAGCCTCGCGAAGCCGCAGTTCATAACATACAAAACATCTCGCTCCGCCCTCGGGTTCTTTTTCGAGTCCCTTTACCGCATTATAAAATTCGGCCGGTTCATAGCGGCCTTCGATGAATGTCACCGGATATTTCACCGGAAGTTCAGCAATCAGGCGCTTCTGCTCGGCAACCCTCTTACGGTATTCTTCTTCCGGACTTATATTGGGATTAAAATACAACAACGTAATTTTAAAATAATTTGACAGATATTTCAATACATAACTGCTGCAAGGTGCACAACAGCTGTGGAGGAGAAGTGTTTTCGGTTCTCCCGTGCGTTCTATTTCTGCAGTAATTTTATCAAGTTCTTTCTGATAATTTATTTTGTTCATAATTTTCCTCTGATTTTTGTTAAATGTTCACAATTTATTAACTATTTTAACACAAATTATCTACAAATCAACTGTATACTCTAATTATCAAATGAATAAGACATTTACGAATTCTTTTTCTTTTTCATAAAGCCCGGCGGCCACCCGTCGGGCCCTCCTTTTATCAAGGAGAATATTACCCATTCAGGAGGAATACCACATTATGAGTTTACAATCAATTCCGGAGCGTAACGAAATCGACGCCGCTTTTAAATGGCATACCGGGGATTTATATCCGGATGATGCTTCTTTTCTCTGCGAACTTGAATATCTTGGAACACAGACAGAAAGACTGCCCGAATTGGAGAAGCGAGGTTTTCCGGATGCGGCCTCGTTACTTGCTTTCTATGATTTCTGTTCGGATATGATGCCTGTTATCAACAGACTTAATACGTATTCAATGTTAAAATGTGACGAAGACACTTCCAATCAGCTCTATCAGGATTACAAGTCGCGTGTGAGTGCTGCCCTCGTAAAATACCGGAGTGCATGCTCATTCAAACTGCCAAAGCTTATGGCACTTTCCGACGAGGACATAGAGTCATATTGCAAAGCCGAACCGGCACTTGTTTTTTACAGGCATGATATTGATGAGTGCCGCCGTCTCAAATCACACACGCTTGATGAACAGTCAGAACACATTCTCGCCAAAGCCGGCGATATTCTTGAGACACCCGACAATATTTTTGCGATGATGTCATACGCAGACCTGAAATTTCCGCCTGTTGAACATGACGGGCAGACTTATCCTCTCACCGCCGGAACTTTTATTCCGCTTATGCAGAATAATAACCGTGATATAAGGGAAAAAGCATACAATAATTATTACTCTGTATACAATGATTTTCAAAATACTTATGCAGCAATACTTTCAGCCCAGGTTAAGGCTCTCTCTTTTGAATCAGAGCTGCGCGGGTACCCGTCAACGCTGGATGCAGCACTTGATGCAACGCATGTGGACACTGCCGTGTACCACAGTCTTATAGATACTGTGCGCGCAAATATGCACTATATGCACAGATATGTGAGGTTACGCAAACGTATGCTCAATGTCGACAAACTTCATTTCTACGATATATATGCACCTCTTGTGGATGATAATTCTGCGAGTAACATTCCTTTTGACAAGGCACGCGAAGACGTCATCAATGCGATGAGTGTATACGGTGACGAATACGTCAATATACTTAAGGCAGGATTCGATAACGGATGGATCGATATATATGAGAACAAAGGCAAACGAAGCGGCGCTTACTCATGCGGGGCTTACATTCATCCATATGTCCTTCTCAATTACCATAACGACCTTGACAGTGAATTTACACTTGCACACGAGATGGGGCACGCAATGCACTCATACCTGTCAAATACACATCAGAAGCCTCTTTATGCCGGATACAGGATTTTTGTGGCAGAAGTAGCATCCACATGCAACGAAGCATTATTGATGCAATACTTGTTAAAAAATACAACTGACAGCAAAGAGCGTGCGGTGCTTATTAATCATTTTCTTGAACAATTCAAGGGAACCTTGTACAGGCAGACAATGTTTGCTGAATTTGAACTTGAGATTAATGAGAGAGCTGCAAAAGGAGAATCTCTTACAGCATCCGCCTTATGTGACTTATACAGAAAACTGAATGAAGATTATTTCGGACCGGATATGGAAATCGATGATAATATCGCTCTTGAATGGGCAAGAATACCGCATTTCTACTATGATTACTATGTATATCAGTATGCGACCGGATTTTCTGCGGCGATTGCCTTATCAGATAAGATATTAAATGAGGGTGAACCGGCGGTCCGCAGGTACCTTAACTTCTTGTGTTCCGGCTGCACCAAGGACCCTGTTTCACTCTTGCGTGACGCCGGTGTGGATATGTCAGGACCCGAGCCCGTTGAAACAGCTCTTAAGCTTTTCAACAGCCTTATGGATGAGATGGAAGAGCTTCTGTTAAAATAAGTGCCCCACGGTAATCAAACTCATCGGCTGCATTCCTTATACGGGTAAGTTTATCACGTACATCAGGTGATATCTCATATCCGAGTATATTATCGGCTGCATCCACGGCGCCATCGGAATCGTATGCCATGAGACATTCTTTCATCCGACTGACTGTTTCGTTATATCCGGCGGCAGTTATATATGTACCGTTACTATGGACCGGTGTTTCAGACACCGGTCCTGTAATCTTAAGCACATCTTTATCGATAATTTCCCATTCTTCCATCAATGGCTGCATAAGCCTGCCCAAAGACATCCAGTCCCCATCTTTAGCTGCCTTTTCCATCTTATAAGCAATCTCCGACAATTCATCGGCACCTATCCTTTTGGCATTGCTCTTTAGCGAATGCGTCTCTACGTAGCATCTGTCCGCATTTTTATTATCATATGCTTTGCGTATTTCATTTTTCCTGTCCTGTGTATATCTTAACCAAAGCTTCAAATCAGCCTTGTACATTTCTTCGTCCCCTGCATATTTTATTCCGTTATCATAATTCATATTATCACGTCCCGTGCACCTTTTTATTCAGTATATCACATGATATGGATTATGTGTTATTTTTCTTTGCCGAGTCTCAGCCTGAGCAGTTTACGTGCCAGCATTTTACCGTCAAACGGTATCAACGGATAAAGGTAGCTTTTTTCCGAAATGGTCCGGTTAAATGCCATTGCCAGCACAAACATGACGATTCCGGCAGCAAAACCCCATATTCCGAAAAACCAGGCAAGTATCAGCATTATCATTCTGAAAAACTTAATTGCATATCCAAGTTCATAGCTTGCCTGCGTGTATGTTCCGACTGTTACAAAAGCCATGTAAAGCATGCTTTCGGGATCGAACCATCCTGAACTTACCGCATACTCTCCTACTACGATGCCGGCTATGATACTGAGCGGAGTTGTTAAAAGTGTCGGCGTGTTGACTGCTGCAAGCCTGAGTCCGTCTATACAGAATTCCAGAATCAATAACTGCAATATCACCGGCACCGTTGATCCTTCTTCTTCAATCATAATGAATTTTAACCATTCAGGCACCATTCCGGGATTGCGCAGGAATACGATCCACAATGGTGTCATGATGAGTGACATTATGGTAAGGAGGTACTTGGACAGCTTGATATATGTTCCCGTAAGCGGTGGAAAATAATAATCATCCGCCTCTTCTATGACATCAAATACGGATGTCGGAACTACAAGCACTGCAGGCGAATTATCAATTAATATAACTATATTTCCATCGTAAATCGAAGCTGCGGCACTATCCGGCCGTTCCGAATATTTAAATTTCGGAAATGGATTGATAAAAGGGCCCCGAAGCAGCACTTCGGCAAGACTTTCTATATTCATCGTAAGTGCTTCAACCTTGATTTTTTCCACTCTTTTTTTCAGATTGGCAAGAAGTTTCATATCAGCTTTCCCCTGAATGTACGCAAATGCGATATCTGTATTGGACATCGTTCCGGCATTCATTACTTCCACGCAGAAATCCGGGGTTCTTATTCTGCGCCTTATAAGTGTGACATTTGCTACTATCGACTCCACAAATCCGTCCCTGGAACCGCGCAGAACCCTGTCTTTCCATGGTTCACTTACGCTTCTCGCCGGGTATGTCCGGCAGTCGATGACAAAACAGCATTTATATCCGTCAACAAACATGCACACCATCCCCATTAACAGATAATCCACAGCCTCTTTAAGAGTGCTTTCCGGCGTTACGTCTATATACGGAACAAGTTTCGCAAAATCACCTGCTTTTTGGGGGATATCCTCCGGCTTAAGCGCTATAAGCGACTCTATTAATTTTTCCATTATCTCATCTTTTGTGAAACCATCTATCATAAATAATTGTGTGGCTCTTTGGCCGATATTTATTTTTTTATTGATAATATCAAAATTCCGCTCCGGCCCGATTACCCCGGCAAAATGGCCTGAATTTTCCGATGCCGAATCTGTCATTTCATACATAAAAAAATCCCCCGGAAAAAATATTCTGTAAATATTCTCTCCGGAGGATTGATAAATTATTCGATTACTTATTTATCTACAAATGTAATCTTAACATTGCAGTCAATGCTGTCAGCAAGTCTTACAAGCATATCAAGTGTAGGATTGTAATATCCGCTCTCAAGTCTGCTGATATTCGGTCTCTGAATACCTGTTACAGTTGATACATCGCTCTGTGTCATTCCTCTTTCTTTTCTCTTGGCAATGAACTGCTCGATAACGTTATCCTTAACTGCTTTCTGAAGTTCTACAAGTGCCGGTGCATTCTTTGCATCCTTAAGAACCATTTTCTTTGTGACTACTGATTTCTTCATTATAATCATACCTCCATATATTGTCCCATATCACATCGGGAATAATTAATTGCAGATATAGTATTTTCTGCGGTAGTCCTCTCTCTGGTGCCATATATCCCTTTGATGTATACATTTTGACACATAATATCAGTAAAAGCAACCTTTTTTTTCAAAAAATATTCTATTTTATAAATTATTAATAATTCGTTCATAATTTGTTACGATTTATCAAAAAATCAATCAAGTTCTTTGACATTATTTTGTCAATCTCGTCATATGAAAGTCCGCCCGAGGCCAATGCATCCGCCAGCCTGTGTATTTTATCACAGGAATCTATCTCCAGCCGTCCGCTTATACCGTCCAGGTCACTCCCGAGAGCGCACACATCACTGCCCCCGAGGTTACGGATATAAAGAATATGACGCACCATATCTTCCACACGGCTGTCTTCTTTACCGGAATCATAATCCAGAAATGCCGGACAGAAATTAATTCCGATTATACCTCCACGCTCACCGATAATGCGTATCATGTCATCCTTAAGATTACGCACATGCCCGGCAAGCGCACGGGCGTTTGAATGACTTGCAATAAACGGCTTTGTCGTGTTGCATGCCACATCATAAAAACCTGCATCTCCAAGATGTGAGACATCTATTATCATACCAAGTCTCTCCATCTCTTTGACGATTTCTATTCCGCACGGCTTTAATCCACGCTCTGTTTCCGGTTCGCATCTGCCGGTAACAGTATCTATTATATTAGGATATCCGATTTCATTCTCATAATTCCATGTGAGCGTAATTAAACGCACTCCTTCTTCATGGAATTCATGAAGCCTGTCAATGCTTCCGCCAAGAACCCCGCCTTCTTCCAAAGTAAGCAGGGCTGACATTCTGTTGTCTGCAATATTGCGCCGGATGTCATCTGACGAACGCACAAGTCCGATAATGTCACTGTGCTTATCAATTTCGGATTTGAGAAGCTTTACCATTCCCAAAGCGTCGGCTGTAATATCTTTTGCTTTCATTTTATTGACAAAGCAGGCAAAAAACTGCATCAGATACCCTGCTTCTTTCATCCGCTTAAAATCTACCGAAAAATCATTATCCCACATTCCGGTCTGTTTTCCGGATTTTAATGCATAATATACCCTGCTTACCGTATCGCAGTGCATATCAGCTATTCTCATTATGCTTCTCCTTGTTAAAAAGATACTGGATTATTGCACGTCTGGTAACAATTCCGACAAAGATATTGTTGTCATCCACAACAGGCACAAAATTCTGGTTAATCGCCTTATCTATAAGATCTTCCATAACCGCATGTGCACGTACCGGCTGATTGTCCATACGTCTCCGTATCGTCTTAAGCGGTATGTTCTCCGCATCACGGATATTAAGCGTATATTCTTCCTTGATCTTGGTAAGTAAATCGCCCTCCGTGATTGTTCCTACATAGTGTCCGCTGCGGTCTATGACAGGCATGGCGCTGTACTTATAATATTCTATTTTTTCAAGTACCTGACGCACATTGAAGTCATCATACACAAATGCCACATCGCATTTAGGTATTATAAAATACATTACATTCATTAAATCATCCTCTTAATCCCGCTTCAAATTCCCGTAATTCTTCACAAGTATCCAACTCCGCAATCTGGCTTGCGTCCACCGGACATATTCCCAGATTAATCTCAGGCAGACATCTGTCCACAATTTCATCCCAGAAAAGAGTCTCATGTCCTGGCTCCTTATATGCTTTCAATATGGCATCAGCTATATATGCTGCGTCATCTGCCTTAAAATAAGAGATTCCGACCATATTATAGGTATCGTCCCCGCCTTTGCCGACGCGCACGATTCTCTCACCGTCCATGTCAAAAACCCAGTCATCCGAATGTCCTGCAACATACTTACCGTAATAGCATGATTTATCGTGCGGAATATCAAAAATCGCCGGATCGCTTACATATAAATCCGCCTCGCATATAAAACAGTCCGTCTTACCCATATACTGGCACACTGCATGTATGGATGAAATATTGTTTTTGACAGTATATTCTTCATTATTGACGAGTGTAAGTCCCGGATATTTCTCCGCAAGATAATCAAACTGTTCTGCAAGATATCCCGTGACAACATATATTTCACGGACTCCGTGCTGCCATAATCCGTCAATGACCGTCTCAATAAGCGGCTTTCCTGCTGCTTTGATAAGCGGCTTCGGTGTATTATCGGTCAATGGGCGCATTCTCGTACCAAGCCCCGCTGCCATAAGTATCGCACTTTCCATATTCCACTCCTTAGATCTCGTCAATAAGTCTTATAATGTCCTTGAAAGGCATAAGAGAAGAATCTATCTCCATTGCCCTGTGGTTCTTAAGAATTGACTCAGCAGTGTTTTTCATTGCAGGGAAAGCACTTCTCATAAGCTGATTGGCATATATGACAATATTAATGCCATGAGCCGCAAGTTCTTCCTCAGTAACACTGTTAAATGATGTAGGAACCACAACTATCGGTGTGGTCTTATTCTCCTGCCTGAAAGTATCACAGAATTCAAAGATCTCATCCGGCGTCTTCCGTCTGGAATGTATCATTATTCCGTCCGCACCTGCTTTGACATATGCCCTTGCACGGTTAAGTGCATCCTCCATTCCCTGTTCAAGGATCAGACTTTCAATCCGCGCAATTATCATGAAATCATCAGTTCTCTGCGCATCCTTGCCGGCCCTGATTTTCTCACAGAAGTGTTCTATGCTGTCCTGCGTCTGCACAACCTCGGTTCCGAACAATGAATTTTTCTTAAGGCCGGTCTTATCTTCTATGATAACTGCCGACACACCGACTCTCTCAAGAGTTCTGACATTGTATACAAAATGCTCCGTAAGTCCGCCCGTATCTCCGTCAAGAATAATCGGCTTAGTCGTTACATCCAGCACATCATCTATTGTACGAAGCCTTGATGACATATCTACAAGTTCTATGTCAGGCTTACCCTTATCTGTGGAATCGCACAGGCTCGATATCCACATTGCGTCAAACTGCCTCAATTCATTATCATTCTGTATTACCGTTTTCTCTGCTATAAGGCCGGTAAGTCCGCTGTGGACTTCACAGGTCTTAACTATCGGACAAAGATTGATAAGCTGTTTAAGTCTCTTGCGTCTGAACTCAGGCATTGCAAGTTTCTGTGTTATCTGTGCATCTATCTTACGGATTCTGTCACTGTATGTATAACCTACCTCAATAAGCTCTCCGCCGTATTTCTTAAGATTGGCAATAACATTATCCCTTATCGCCGCCTCAGGACCGCTTTTCCAGTTATCTCCGTGTATTACATAATCTGGCTTTAGCTCGTTAACTATCTCATCATACATAACCTCGTTCTGCACGATGACATGTGATACACCCGGTATATCTTTGACCATGTCAATACGTTCCTGCATGGTTATTGTAGGAAACCTGTTGTAACATATCATAGCTTTATCACTGAGGACACCTACGGTAAGTTCTCCGTATTCCAATGCTTTATTTATTATATTAAGATGCCCTTCATGTATGACATCCGTGCAAAAACAAGTATAAATCTGTTTCACCTATCTGACCTCCTGATATTCCATAAAATTAATTCTGTTCTGTCTCGCACTCTCCTTAGGTCTTCCGAGATCCGCTCTTGACTGCATGCTGACAAAAATCTCCAGATATGCGGTTCCTTTAAATCCATGCACCTTCGCCAGTGCTTCTTCAAGTTCCTTCTCAGTCGATGCGGTAAGCACAAGATCATAACCGCAGGCCTTGGCTATACCGGCATAACTCATTCCGGCTGCTCCCGTCGGCATTCCTCCGACCGATTCATGTGCCGCGTTATTAATACATATATGCACCAGATTGTCCGTCTTATGACTTCCTATAAAACTGAGTGCTCCCATATGCATAAGTTCTGCACCGTCACCGTCTATACAATATACTTTCTTATCAGGACGGCTTGAAGCATATCCGTAAGCTATCATGGACGCATGGCCCATACCGCCGACTGTAAGAAATGCCTGCTTATGGTTCCCATTTATTATATCACTCTGTTCATAAACTTCCCTGGATATTTTACCGGTAGTAGATATGATAACATCATCCGGATCCAGTGACCTTATAATACCGGCAATTGCCTGTTCCCTTACCAATTCATAATTATTGGTATAAGGTTCTGATTGTCTCGTCTGGAATGTGTCTTTTTTGATAATTATAGCATACTGTTTCTCTGATTTGAGCGTCTTACCGGCTTTCAGCATTATTTCATGAAGTTCTTCGGCAGTAGTATCTTTACTTATACATGAATGTTCCACGCCGAGCACATCGAATATCGGTTCTGTAATTTTACCCATAAACACATGCTGCGGCTCATCATGCACACCAGGTTCACCTCTCCATCCGACCAGAAAAAGCATCGGAATACCATATACGTCTTCATTGGCTATGGATGTAAGCGGATTAACTATATTGCCTATTCCGCTGTTCTGCATATATACACACGCCGGACGGCCTTTTGCAAGATAACTTCCGGCAGCAAGACCGACCGCCGCACCTTCATTGGGCGGAACCATATGTGTAAAATCTTCACTGCCTTCCCTGTTAAGATAATCGCAGAACTGCTTCAAAGTGGAGTCCGGTACTCCGAACATTTCCTTTATTCCTATATTCTTAAGTTCCTGTACAAAATCTTCTACCTGCATACAAGGCTCCTTCTAGTTATTATATTTGAGAGGTATCGCAATATTATTGGCTTTGAGTGCCTGCTTAAGCACCGCAAAGAAATCCTCTATATCACTGACGTCAATAGCTCCAAGCGCACATAACCTGAATGTGTTGGCACCTGTTATTTTGCCGGGATATATGGTAAAACCGCGCTCATAACAATAATCGTGCACTTTCTCAAAATTCCAGTTCTCATCATCAGGATATATTACCGATGCAACCAATCCGACCTGAATTTCCCTTCTTATCGCTTCCCTGAAGCCAAGAGCGGCAAGTCCGTCATGAATGGCATTCATAACACGTGTATGTCTGGCCCATTTGGCTTCCTCACCCTCTGCAAAATATTCATCAAGCGCCTGCCTTGCCGCATATATGGTCTGTACAGGCGGTGTAAAATGCATCTCACCGGTTCTCTCAAAGAAATCATATTGCATGTAAAGATTACAGTAATATGAACGCTTCGGATAATCCTTCGATTTCTCTATGATATCCTTACGTCCGACTATAAACGAGAGTCCTGTCATTCCCATGATTCCCTTCTGCGCCGATGCCATACAGAAATCAATATTGTCCCGCTTAACATCTATCGGAACCATGGCATATGTGGATGTCGTATCGGTCACAAATATGGCACCATGTTCATGCGCCATCCTTCCTATCTCTCTTATAGGATTCCCAATTCCCGTTCCGGTCTCATTATGTGTAATATATACTAGCCCAATATCCGGATTATCATCCAGAGTCCGGCCAACCAGTTCCATATCCGGAATATCATCCACCGGAAGGACGAGATTAATATGCGGCAGCCCGTAATATTCACATACTTCCGCCGCCCTTGTGCTGTATGCACCATTATTGATTATCAAGGCCTTCTTATCCTTATCAAGAAGAGAATTCAGACATATATCTATATTAATAGTACCTGAACCACAAAAAAGAACCGCCGTGTACTCATCAAGCGGACCATGTACAATTCTTACAAGGTCCTCTCTCATCTGCTTCATAAGTCCGGCAAATTCTTTCTCTCTTGGACATATATCAGGCACAACCTGCGCCATCTTAACGGTATCCGTAGTAGTGGAAGGACCCGGGTTAAGTAAAATGTTACGCTTAATCTGCATCATTAAACTCCTTTGGCTAATTAATCCGCGCATCGCGCTTTGGATTAATTATACCACACCCGGGTCCTACAATCCAATTATATTTTTCTAAACTGCAACTCCCTCGAACTGTGCTTCATAAAGTTCGAAGTACTCTCCTTTGGCCTTCATCAGTTCCTCATGTGTTCCGGCTTCTTTGATTCCGCCTTCATCGATTACGAATATCCTGTCCGCATTCTTAATCGTAGAAAGTCTGTGCGCTATCACAAATGAAGTCCTTCCCTTAAGAAGTGACTCAATTCCCTGCTGTACCAGAATTTCCGTGTGTGTATCAATGCTTGATGTCGCTTCATCCAACACCAGGATGGCAGGGTTGGAAACCATTGTCCTGGCAAATGCAAGAAGCTGTCTCTGTCCTATGGACAGCCTCGCTCCACGCTCGCTTATCTCTGTATCGTAGCCTTTCTCCAGCTGCATAATAAACTGATGCGCATGCACAGCCTTTGCCGCTGCCACCATCTCTTCATCCGTGGCATCCCGTCTTCCGTACTTGATATTTTCCCTTATCGTCCCGGAAAAAAGAAAGTTATCCTGTGTCATTACACCCATCCGGTGCCTGAGACTTGCAAGCGTTACGTCTCTAAGATCCATACCGTCCACAAGAACCCTGCCCTCCGTCGCATTGTAGAATCTGCTTATAAGGCTGACTATTGTTGTTTTACCGGCTCCGGTAGGTCCCACAAGTGCGATTGTCTCTCCCGGTCTGATGTCAAAATTAACATCATCAAGTACTTTTACATCCGGTTCATCCGGGTACGCAAAACCGACATGTTCAAACTGCACATGACCTTTAATGTCGCCAAGTTCGATAGCATCCTCGCTGTCCGTTACATCCGCCGGTGTATCCATGATATCAAAAACACGCTCCGCAGCCGATATATTGGTTACCAGTTTATTGTAATATGATGCAAGGTTACGAATCGGCCCCCAGAACATCGACAGATAGATTGCAAAAGCCGTATACGTTCCGACTCCGACAGCATCCGTTCCGAGTTTCCTAATTCCTATAAAATATAAAAGGAATGTTCCTATTCCCCATGATATTTCAATTGTCGGACTGAATACATCCGCAAGAGCCACCGCCTTGATGAATGATTGCTGATGTTCTTTCACCAGTCCGTCAAATTCATTTTCCGATTCTTTTTCTGCCGTAAAACTCTGCACAATTCCGATTCCTGACAAATCCTCGTGCACAAATGCTGATATATTGGATGATTTTTTTCTGAAGACCTGCCATCTCTTATGTGCAAGAATTTCAGTTATATACATTCCTGCAAATATTACAGGCAGTGCCGCAACCGCTGACAAGGTCAGATATGGGTTGACAATTATCATCATTACCAGCACGACTATTACCGTCAGAAAATCCGGCAGAAGCTGTGTGACTGTGCTTTGTATTACATCTTTGAGTGAGTTGACATCGCCGATTACCCTCGAAAGGATTTTACCGGTCGGCCTGCTGTCAAAAAAACTGAAACTTAATGTCTGTATGTGTGTATACAATTCATCCCTTATGGTAAGGAGCACATCATTGGATACATGTGCCATTGTTTTCATCCACATCCTTGCACTTACCATATAAATAATGCTTAGCACAAGTGATACCGCCACAATTATCACAAGTCCTTTCCAGTTGCCGTTTACGATATCCACATCTATCGCGCGCTGCAAAAGCAGGGGATTTACAATGGATATTCCGAGTGCGATAAACATACATACCAGAACAAACGCAATCTGTTTTTTGTACTTGAGCATATAACCGAAAAGTCTCATTATCACTTTGATCTTGACAGAGTCTTTCTGTTCCTCGTCCTCTTTTACCGAGTTTATTGACATATGAGTTCCTCCTCTCCTATAACCTTGAGTGCTTTACGGTAGTCCCCGTACTGTGCCTCGTAGGTCGAATAATATAATCCTTTGCGTTCAAGCAGTTCCTTATGGGTTCCGCGTTCCGCAATTTTTCCGTTATCCAGCACAATTATTTCATCCGCTTTACAGACTGACGAAATCCTGTGTGCTATTATTATCTTGCTGACATCTTTCATCTGCAGCAGACCGTTCCGAATATCGCGTTCCGTTTCCATGTCAAGTGCCGATGTCGAATCATCCAGAATAAGTACGGGAGCTTTTCTTGCAAGTGCCCTTGCCAGGCTTATTCTCTGTTTCTGTCCGCCCGACAATCCGACACCTCTCTCTCCGATTACAGTATCGCTTCCAAGTGTGAGTTTATCCACAAATTCCGATGCATGTGCCATCTCAAGTGCTTCTTTTACCGTCTCATCACTCATACTGTCTTTTCGTCCGAGTTTTATATTTTCCTTAATCGTATCGGAGAAAAGAAATACTTCCTGCGTAACCACTGCCGTCTGCGAGCGCACCGCTTCAAGCGGAAGTTTTCTTATGTCGATGCCGTCCATGGTAATGCTTCCGGATTCTACATCATAGAAACGTCCTATCAGATTAACAATGGTGCTTTTGCCGGAGCCGGTGACTCCCATGATTCCGAGTGTTTTTCCAACCGGCAGTTCAAAAGAAATACCGTCAAGTATCTTTCTTCCGTTCATTGAAAACGAAACGTCATTGAACGAAATTTCACCGTCAGGATCCGCATCTTTAACTGCATCCGGCGCGTCCTTTATCCCGGCCTCCTCAGCAAGGATTTTGTTGATTTTCTTATTGGAGGCTATTCCGGCGGCAAGTGAGTTCGTAAGCCATCCCATGTTCTGCATAGGCCATACGATATTGTTGGCATATTGTATAAATGCCGTGAGAACTCCGAGTGTCATATTGCCTTTTATTACAGCAAGTCCTCCCAGAAGCAGTACAAAAAGCTGCATTATTTTGGGAATAAATCCCATATACGGGTCAAACTTTGCCATCATGACTGCCTGGTCGACATTGAGTTCGGAATATCTGTTGTTGCTGCTTCTGAATTTTTTCAGCTCATATTCCTCCCCGGCAAATGACTTTACCGTCCTTACTCCGGAGAGATTCTCCTGAACGACAGTGTTTAATACGGCATTCTGCTCGCTTATGTCTCCGTATATTTTACCTAATTTCCGTTCAAGTCTTACCGCCATAACTCCGATAACCGGCAGTGTGAGCAACGGCACTATGCTTAACTTCCAGTCGAGCCTTACCATGGCAATAATCGCACCAATCGTATATCCTGTGGCTTCTATGGATAACATTCCGACAAATCCAAACACATCCCAGAGTTTGTCCACATCATCTTTAACACGCGCCATGAGTTCTCCGGTATTATTGCGGTTAAAATATGACCTCGATAATTTCTGGATATGATTGAAGAGATTCTTTCTCGACATACTCGCAACACGGCATCCCGATACATCGCAGAAAAATTCTTTGAGGTATTGCGAAACTGCCCTTCCGAAACCGTTAATCAGTATACATATCAAGTCGATTTTAAGCATATGCATATCGCCGCCGATTATCACATCATCAACGATCGACATCGTTATCAGCGGAAACCATATATCAAACAATACACTCATCACAAGTGATGTCAGACCGATAAGATACCGCCACCAATTGCTGCCGGCATAACGCCACAGCGGGTTTTTATTTACCTTTTTCACCATATTCTCCTTCCTTCTTCCATCCCCGGCAGAACACACAAAAAAAGTCCGGGAGTGTTCATATCTGCCATAAAATGGCAATATAAAAGCGCAATCAATACAGACTGCGCATCACTCTCGGACTTACAATTATATTGTATTAATTAGAATAATCCACCGAGGCAGGCTGTATTGTTCTTTGTGTAATTGTTAATGACATTTATTCTTATTTTTGTAAACATATTTCCTACCTCCTTGATTTATTAATGTCTGTTATCAAGCTAACACGGCAGATAATATTTGTCAATATGTTTTTTTATATTATCTGCACAAATCTTTTATAACTTCTCCGGCAATTATAAGTCCGGCAACCGATGGTACAAATGACACACTTCCCGGTATGTCTCTTCTTTCGGTGCATTTGTGCTTGGCACCCGGCGGACACACGCAGTTGGTACGGCAGCTGCCTGCCATATCTTCAACCGGTCTTTTGGGCTGTTCGGTCGAATATACAACTTTTAATTTTCTTACACCGCGTTTCTTAAGTTCATGGCGCATGACCTTGGCAAGCGGGCACATAGATGTCTTATATATATCCGCTACCTTAAGCGCTGTCGGGTCAAGTTTGTTGCCGGCTCCCATACAGCTTATTACAGGTACTTTCACTTCCTTGGCTTTCATAATGATGCTTATCTTGGCCGTAACCGTATCCACTGCATCTACCACATATGAATATTCTTCAAAATTAAATTCATCCGCATTTTCCGGCAAAAAAAAGCATTTGCGCACTTCGACTTCGGCTTTAGGATTGATATCAAGAATCCTGTCTTTCATAACTTCTACTTTATCTTTACCGACAGTACTTCTTAATGCAATTATCTGCCTGTTAATGTTGGTAAGACAGACTTTATCGTCATCCACCAGAACAAATGAGCCCACACCACTTCTGGCGAGTGCTTCGGCCACATATCCTCCGACTCCTCCGATTCCGAATATCGCAACTTTGCTGTGCTGCAATTTATCTATTCCTTCTTCACCGAGAAGCATTCTCGTTCTTGAAAACTGATCAGGCATTGCTATCTCCTTTATTCTGTATTTTATTATTGTACATAAGTGCGTCAGCCATCTTTACAAGCTTATTGATTTCATTACCTTTGCCGGTCGCACATCCCACTGTCGCAGATATATCAAAGCCCAGATTTTCCCCGGCAAGGTCCTTACGGACTGTCTCGATTATAGTCTGTGTCTCCGTCGCGTCCGGGTTCTCCACTATCATGATAAATTCATCGCTCCCGTACCTGAAGGCTTTAATTCTTTCGGTTGTCTTTCCGAACATGATGGCCGCCAGTACCTGTACAGCCTTGTTTCCGGCATCATGTCCATACTCATCATTAATATTTTTCAGATTATCAATGTCCCAGAATATAACTGAAACATGTTTTACATATGGGTAATATTTCTGTGCAAGGTCGTCAAACTTATCTTTGCTCGCTATCCCCGTGAGTCCGTCAGTATCCATGCGATATGTAAGTTCCGCTATTCTTACTTCGTCATCATGGCAGCTCATTATCGTATATTTTAACATTACCGTGAATACCAGGAGTATTCCTGCTCTCGGCACTTCTCCGTATATAAGTATATTAGCTACCGGATTCTCATACATCTGCATGGTAAGATACCCGTTCATGCTGTTTTCAATATACCATTCCCTTGTATGATTGCTTGCAAGTATGACATTGAGGTCACACAGTCCGTAATAGAATCCGAACAGCATACTGAAAGCCATCACAACTATGTCAAGTATATAGGTAAACCATAGAATTTTCTTATTCTTGTACTGGATGGCAAACAATAGTGGAAGCACATATACAAACGTCGCGTGGAATGACAACAGTGCTGCCACGATTCCTGACACCGCACATATAGATATCAGGAAGTAGTATTTAATCCATCCCGCTCCAAGTTTATTCCTGATTCCTATAATTGCAACAGGAACACATACTGCCGCAGTTATTATAAACGCCATTGTCATTATATGTGCGTCAACCACAAATAATCCTTCCATCGTAAACAGCCATATCATAAAAAGCAGTCCAAAAAGCCACATAAATCCTTTCAGCGTTCTTTTATTTGACTTGATTTCCTGATTCTGTATTTCTTTACTATATTGCTCCTTAAAGGCAGTCATTTTCCTTTTCCTTCTTTCAGGCAGCAGTAAAATTCGTCAGCTGATGAATTATATTATCCGCCGTAATTATACTCAAAACATAAGCATTATAGCACAGTGCCCGAGGACAAACAATAGGTATTTATAATTCCCGCGGGGAAGCCTGATTGGGCGGAATTAGATGTAGTATATTAAACTTTATCACTTTTTTGTGTTTATTTTGGTATTTGGTGAGATTATTTTCCTTCTTACCCGCATCACAAATAGCCTTTTTCTCACTTTTCTGTAACATTTATAGTGTTCAGTGATACTTTACGTGTAATTTACTACATTATATCATGTTCGTCATTCCACCATAAATGCCAATTTTCACACCAAATTGGTGACTTTGGAGAATAAAGTGTGATTTTGGTGATTTTCAAGCCTCGTAATTTATTGAGAGTTATCACTTTATTAGTTATTTAGCATCCGATTTCCTTGATTTGGCTCATTTCATTACAATAATAATCATCCGAGGCAATCCCGCGGCCAGATTATTCCGATTTTGTCCTGACACGGCCGCGGGTATTCTTTTACAAACCTACCCCTCTGCAATTTTATTTATTATTCTCTTCACATTCCCAATATCCAACGGTTTCTCCTGACATTCAAATGTTATCATAAGATTATCACAAGGTATAAACCCATTCGCAAGATATAGGTTGTATTTTCTGACGAAATCAGATGCATATTCTGTATCATCAATCATTCCTGCATGCTCCCAATATATAATCTTACCAGTAATTAGATTATATACTGTAAAATCAGGATGCACCATTACTTCCGTCCCATCGTTTTCGAGATACAAAGGTTTCTCATATTGATATCTGAGAACATCGCAATACCCGTTTAATAAATTAGCTATGATTACTTCCGATTTTGAGCGGACTTTCTCTCCTTTATCCGTCTCATAACGACATCCCTCTGAATATGGCGCTGTATCGAACTTATCGCTCTCTATTCCTTCAATCATCTTCAAAGTATCCGGATCATACGGCTTTACCAATTCCCTTCGATCTCCCGAAAGTCCCGCATAAACCACCTGCTCAGCCTGAGGAACATATCGCTCATTAAACCTTGTCAGTTCCTTTATGTTATTTTCCCGGATTTTCTTTACTTTCTCGTAATAATTGCGCTGTGCTATTAAATATATAAAATCAGATTTCTTCTTTGATAAGTATGTCTCATGCCGGCCATCCGATAAACTATAATATTTTTGTCCGTTTTTGATATGGATTTTAAGATTCCCTCCAGGGCTTCTTTTTATAAAAGCATTAATTTCCTTTAGTTTCTTCGTTTCCGATTTAAGCATATCATTCAGTTCATTTTCTGTCATAGGCAGTTCCTCCGTATAATATATTACCAAGCTTTCCGTGGATTTAAAAAGATTATCACGACCAACCCCAAGCAGTTGGATTTGAAAAACAGAATTAAAGATTTCTGAGTTATGGATTAATTATACTTAAGCAGCCGGCGGACGTCAATGTACATTTTGCCCGTTTATTGATTTGGTTCGGCGATAATAAATCTTACAGCCGTTTCCAAATCCAAATGCCTGGTCCGTGCTCCTCCCCTTTAACAGATTCCCTTAAATACGGATATTCATCCAATACCAAAACCAGCTTTTCCTTGGAAGAGAATTCAAAAATATAATCCAACAGTGACTCTATATCTGAAAATCCAAGTTTTGGAAGATCCATGGTTTCAGACAGAATACTGCTTAAGCCTTCAACATTGCTCTCCTGGGCAACCTGCTTACATTCATAATTCATCCGCATATATGGCCGTATCCAGTTTCTTCAATTCTTCTTTACGTCCAATAAATTTCATTTACTCGGTTCCTTTCGACTCGGTTTATTCCGAGTTAATTGCACCAATTTTATTCTCATCTGTAAATATTAAATGTATGAAGTCATCGACAAATATCGTTTTAACTGCGCTGCCGGTTCTCTGTATGGCGCACCTGCCACACTCAGCTCGCTGACTGCCATGCTCATCCAATCATATCCTGGATATGCCAATGGTGAAAAAATGCATTTTCCACAAATAAAATCAGCCCCACATTTCTGTGGGGCTGACCAATAGAATTTCTATTATTTATTAGCAATAGCTGCCTGTGCTGCTGCAAGTCTTGCAATAGGCACACGGAATGGTGAACATGACACATAGTCAAGACCAATCTTGTGGCAGAACTCAACTGATGAAGGATCTCCACCGTGCTCACCGCAGATACCAACATGGAGCTTAGGATTAACCGGCTTACCAAGCTTGATAGCTGTTTCCATAAGCTTACCAACACCTGTCTGGTCAAGCTTAGCGAACGGATCGTTCTCGAAGATCTTGTTGTCATAGTAAGCACCGAGGAACTTACCTGCATCATCACGTGAGAAACCAAATGTCATCTGTGTAAGGTCGTTAGTACCGAAGCAGAAGAAATCAGCCTCTGTAGCGATCTCGTCAGCTGTAAGAGCAGCTCTAGGGATCTCGATCATTGTACCAACTTCATACTCAAGCTTAACGCCTGCTGCTGCGATTTCAGCATCTGCTGTCTCAACAACAACCTTCTTAACGAACTTAAGCTCTTTAACTTCACATACAAGCGGAATCATGATTTCAGGCTTAACATTCCAATCCGGATGCTCTTTCTGAACTTCGATTGCTGCACGGATAACTGCCTTTGTCTGCATCTTAGCGATTTCCGGATAAGTAACTGCAAGACGGCATCCTCTGTGACCCATCATAGGGTTGAACTCATGAAGTGAAGCGATGATTGTCTTAATCTGCTCAACTGTCTTACCCTGAGCCTTAGCAAGCTTCTCAATGTCAGCTTCTTCGGTAGGTACGAACTCATGAAGAGGTGGATCAAGGAATCTGATTGTAACAGGATTTCCTTCAAGTGCCTCATAGAGAGCCTTGAAATCTCCCTGCTGATATGGAAGAATCTTATTAAGAGCAGCTTCTCTCTCTTCTACTGTATCAGAACAGATCATCTCTCTGAATGCAGCGATTCTGTCTTCCTCGAAGAACATATGCTCTGTACGGCAAAGTCCGATACCTTCGGCACCGAGCTCACGAGCCTTCTTAGCATCTGCAGGAGTATCTGCATTTGTTCTTACTTTGAGCTTTCTGTATTTATCAGCCCATGCCATAACACGTCCGAACTCGCCGGCGATTGTAGCATCAACTGTTGGGATAAGACCTGCATAGATGTTACCTGTAGTACCATCGATAGAGATCTCTGAACCTTCTGTGAATGTCTGTCCAGCTAATGTGAACTTCTTATTCTCTTCGTCCATAGCGATGTCACCGCATCCTGATACACAGCATGTACCCATACCACGTGCAACAACGGCAGCGTGTGATGTCATACCACCACGAACTGTAAGGATACCCTGTGATACCTTCATACCTGTGATATCTTCAGGTGATGTCTCAAGACGTACAAGAACAACTTTCTCTCCTCTTTCAGCCCATTTCTCAGCATCCTCAGCTGTGAATACAACTTTACCGCAAGCAGCTCCAGGAGAAGCACCAAGTCCTTTACCGATTGGTGTTGCAGCCTTAAGTGCAGCAGCATCGAACTGTGGGTGGAGAAGTGTATCAAGGTTACGAGGATCGATCATAGCAACTGCTTCTTCCTCTGTCTTGTGTCCTTCATCAACAAGGTCACATGCAATCTTAAGAGCAGCAGGAGCTGTTCTCTTACCGTTACGGCACTGGAGCATGTAAAGCTTCTTGTTCTCTACTGTGAACTCCATATCCTGCATGTCATGATAATGGTTCTCAAGAGTCTCACATACTTTGATGAACTCAGTGTATGCTTCTGGGAACTCCTGCTCCATCTGAGCGATCGGCATAGGTGTACGAACACCGGCAACAACGTCCTCGCCCTGTGCATTGATAAGGAACTCGCCCATGAGCTTCTTCTCGCCTGTAGCAGGGTCACGGGTAAATGCAACACCTGTACCTGACTCATCATTAAGGTTACCGAATACCATAGGCATTACGTTAACTGCAGTACCCCATGAATAAGGGATATCATTGTCACGACGATATACGTTAGCACGTGGGTTGTCCCATGAACGGAATACAGCCTCGATAGCAAGCTTTAACTGCTCTACAGGATCTGAAGGGAAATCTGTTCCTAACTGATTCTTGTACTCAGCCTTAAACTGCTCAGCTAATTCCTTAAGGTCAGCAGCTGTAAGTTCAACGTCGAACTTAACTCCTCTGTCCTCTTTCATCTTATCGATTAACTGTTCAAAATATTTCTTACCAACTTCCATTACGACATCAGAGAACATCTGGATGAAACGTCTGTAAGAATCGTATACGAAACGCTCGAATTTCGGATCTGGGTTACCAGCTATCATTGCTGCAACAACTTCATCGTTCAAACCAAGGTTAAGGATTGTGTCCATCATACCAGGCATAGAAGCTCTGGCACCTGAACGAACAGAAACTAAGAGAGGATTCTTAAGATCGCCGAACTTCTTGCCGTTGATCTCCTCCATCTTCTTAACACCTTCCATAGCCTGTGCCATGATTTCGTCGTTGATCTTACGACCGTCCTCATAGTACTGTGTACAAGCTTCTGTTGTGATTGTGAATCCCTGTGGTACCGGAAGTCCGATGCTTGACATCTCAGCAAGGTTGGCACCCTTACCACCAAGAAGATTACGCATGCTCATATCGCCTTCGCTGAACATGTAAACCCATTTGTTTGCCATTTGTAATTCCTCCTAATAATATTATTGCTTAGTTATAGCCATGCAACATCATAGGCTTTTGTAAAAAACAGGAAATGTCCCTTACAAAAACCCACGTACCGCACGGCATTAAGCATTTAGGGCGCAAAAATACCTCGCCCACTCGTTATTATAACATAACAATCCAAAATTTCAACTAAAGATTGTACGTTTTCATTAAGTTTTGTACCTGTTATTTTTCCATCAGGTCTGTAAATGAAACATATCCGGCATTTTCACTGACTCTGCCGTTTTGCTTAACATTATAAAGAATATTTTTATCATTAACGATATAATACCTGCGTCCGGAATAAAACGCACTGACAACACCTCCGGATATATCCGCCAGTTTCTTCGGTCTGCCGTCCGGTTTTAGAAGCAGATATGCGGTATTATCTTTAGTGTATATTACACCTTTATGATTGGCAATTTCACTCACACTGTCAGCCGCCTCCGTTTCCCTGTCAGAAGATCCGCTAACGATATGAAGATTTCCATCCGATGAAACTGCCGCTATATATCCCGATTCAGCCGAATATACCGCCTTGTCCGGATCATTTATTTCAAACAATGCTTTGTCGGATGTACCTCCTGCCGAATAGAATTCTCCGTCACATATGTAGGAGTTTATTATATTTTCTTCATACCAGATGCAATCGGCATCATCTTTGCATTTGTTAATTCTGATAGCTTCACTGTCCGCACCGGCATAATAATATCCGTCATCTTTGCGGTAAATTATTCCTTTCTCCGTACCGGCAAGATTATCCGACAAATCCTGAACCTCAAAATCCAATGCCGTTACAGGCCCATTCTGGTTCATTTCCGTCATACATATCTTTCCATCAGTTGTAAGGTAATAGATTTCATCACCGCTTGTCCTGTATTTGGATAAGCCGTCAGTTATCTGTGTTACGGAATCATCCGCGTACCTCATGATTTTTCTGCTGTTTACGATACCATAGTCTCCTGTTTCCATATCTATGTATACCACGCTTCCGTCATCATACACCCTGAGCACATCCTTATCGTTGTTGTCCCTGCTTATAAGTGTAAGATTACCGTCACTGTCACCGATGTAAAAAGAACTCTCACCGGATGAAAAATCATCGCTTTCGCCGCTCGTTGTAAGGACATAGTATTTACCGTTGTCACTCACTTTGCATGCATGTGTAAAACCCTGGGCAACATCTATATCTATTTTTAAGGAATCTTTTCCGTCCGTATAGAATACACCGCCGTCTGATGTTGTATATATAATACCCGTCAGCTGTTCATTATATGCTGCCACAGAAGAGATTGAAGCCTGTACGGTATATTTTCTGCCGGAGGAATACATATATATTCCATCTGAATCATATCCGATAACTGCGCTGTCTCCGGTCGATGCGATTGTCATGTCACCGTCCGTACTGCCCCAAAGTGCATTATCCGTATCATCGGAAAGGTATGCATATTTTCCATCATAATAAAATACCCTGCTATGGTCAATATTCCTGATAACGTTAATAATAACCACTGCTGCCACTGCAGCAAAAACAACTGCCGCCGCAGTTATGAAAACAGGTCGGAGTTTATCTTTAAATATTTTGTGGCTGACAACCAGTTTTGACGTATCAAGTGTCTCTTTGCCATCATCGAATTTCAGTTCCCTGATGACTTCAGCCGGTTTTCTCCTGCCAAAATGCTTTTTAAAAAAGACAATTACTCCGGCAACAGCTTTTATAATTACACTTCTCACCACATCAAAAGAAAGGCCCGCCGTTTCCGACCCGCCTTTCTGTGTATTCTGCCTTCCGTAGGATTCCCTGGACACAACCGTATCACGGCCTTTTTCCCTGTCATGTTCTTCCCTGGTGGAATGCATTATTCCGGGTGGGAGCGCACCTGCCGTACCGGCTTTCTGCGCTTTTTCCCACTCTTCTTTACGTCTTAAATAATCTTCGTTAACATAGATAACACGCGCACCGCATTTAGGGCATACAGACTTGCTGTTATGCTCGAATCCGCATTTATCGCATATCATATAAGATTCCTCCGGTCAATTATATGCCTAGAAACTCATTTTATCTTCGAAATATGCAGCAAGATCTTCTATCTTGATTCTTTCCTGCTCCATTGTATCTCTGTCTCTGACAGTTACACATCCGTCGTTCTCTGAATCAAAATCATATGTTACGCAGAACGGAGTTCCGATTTCATCCTGTCTTCTGTATCTCTTACCGATATTTCCTCTGTCATCGAACTCACAATTGTACTTCTTGGAAAGTTCTGCATAAATCTTTTCGGCACCTTCATTGAGCTTCTTGGAAAGAGGAAGCACACCGATTTTGACAGGTGCGATTGCCGGATGGAAATGAAGAACTGTTCTCACATCTTGGCCCTCAAGTTCTTCTTCATCATATGCTGAACATAAGAATGCAAGTGTAACACGGTCTGCACCGAGTGATGGCTCGATAACATAAGGGATATATTTGGAATTATCCTCATCATCAAAATATGACATATCGATTCCCGATGTATTCTGATGCTGTGTGAGGTCATAATCAGTTCTGTCTGCAATGCCCCAAAGCTCGCCCCATCCGAATGGGAAGAGGAATTCAATATCCGTTGTGCCCTTTGAATAGAAGCAGAGTTCCTCAGGAGAATGGTCTCTTGCTCTCATCTCGTCTTCTTTGATTCCGAGAGCCTTAAGCCAGTTGATACAGAATTCTCTCCAGTATGAGAACCACTCAAGATCGGTTCCCGGTTTGCAGAAAAATTCAAGTTCCATCTGTTCAAACTCTCTTGTTCTGAAAGTGAAGTTACCCGGTGTAATTTCGTTACGGAATGATTTACCGATCTGTCCGATTCCGAAAGGCACTTTCTTACGGGATGTTCTCTGGACATTCTTGAAGTTTACGAATATACCCTGTGCAGTCTCAGGTCTTAAATATACAGTGTTCTTGGCATCCTCTGTTACACCCTGGAATGTCTTGAACATAAGGTTGAACTGTCTGATTTCCGTAAAATTATGCTTACCGCATGAAGGACATGCAATGTTATGGTCAGCCACAAACTGCTCCATTTCGTCCTTGCTCCATGCATCAACGGCACCGTCTATGGTGAAATTATTCTCAGCTGCCCAATCTTCAATAAGCTTGTCTGCACGGAATCTTTCCTTACATTCCTTACAGTCCATAAGCGGGTCTGCAAATCCTCCAAGGTGTCCCGATGCCACCCAGGTCTGCGGATTCATGAGTATCGCACAGTCCACGCCCACATTATAAGGACTTTCCTGAATAAATTTCTGCCACCATGCCTTCTTGACATTGTTCTTAAGCTCAACACCAAGATTTCCGTAATCCCATGTATTGGCAAGTCCACCGTATATCTCCGAACCCGGATATACGAATCCTCTTGATTTTGCTAAAGCAACAATTTTATCCATTGTCTTTTCCATAATATATACCTCGCTGTTATATCACATTAATCTCTTAGTGAAATATTTTATATGTTTTGAACATATTTTTCAAGTGTTATTATTAAATTATATAAGTGCATCAAGAATTTCCAGCGAATTCATGCGCCTGTCTACATATGTATTCATACATCTCGCCATAACCATCCGCAATTCTTCGAGGACTTCATCAGACACCCTGAAAGTAAAAAGTCTGCCGATTTCCGAATATACAATATACTGAAGTGTATACACCGTCCCGCCGCATAAAGTTATCGCATCCGCAATGTTTCGTATACATCCGTCACATACAATACCGTTATGCGATATTGAAAAACCGGCGGCATTGTCTTTGGCACCGCACACCCGGCACGCAAAGAAATCCGGATATTCTCCGTTTATGACAAGCATTTTCAATTCATACACATACCGCACCAGTCTGTTGTCAAGGCTAGGATTTAACAAAGCTTTAAATGCCGCATAGATAAGATTAAGCATTTCTGCACCATTCTGATTTTCCACTGCATAATACCCTGCCAGTTCAAGAAAATAACATGCCGTATATGTCATTGTAATATCCCCGGCCAGTTCCCTGAAATAATTGGAAATTTCCGCATTCACCAATGTGTATGAGTCCCTGCCGTATATCAGATAGAAACTTCCGAACGCAAAACTCTCGCTGGCTGCCATAAGATGATTGCCCGGTCTTCTTGCGCCTCTGGCAAAAGCACTTATTTTGCCTTTTTCTTTGGTAAGAAGCACTATTCTTTTGTCATGTTCTCCTATGGGCGCGGATGAAATCACCATTCCCATGACCTTAATCTGGTCAGCCATTCAGAACTTAATCCTCTTTTCTGTATCCGAAATTCTTGATAAGCAGATCGGAATTACGCCATTCTTTACGCACTTTGACCCAGAGTTTCAAATTAACCTTCTGCTCCATCATATGCTCTATCTCATAACGCGCCGCAGAGCCTATTTTCTTAAGCATCGCGCCGCCTTTGCCTATTATGATACCTTTGTGGCTGTCTCTTTCACAGATGATCGTTGCCTCGATATCCCATATCGGTTCGCCACCTGCACCCTTACGTTCTTTCATCTGTTCAATAGTGACTGCAATTCCATGCGGAATTTCCTCACTCAGGCATCTGAGTGCTTTTTCACGTATCAGTTCAGATACTATCTGTCTCATCGGCTGGTCGGTTACGGTATCCTCATCATAGTACATCGGGCCTTCACCCAGATACTTAAATATCACATCCGTAAGATCATCCGTGTTCGTTCCCTTAAGTGCGGATACCGGTACGATCTCGGCGAAATCCATTTCCTTACGATAAGTGTCTATGAACTTAAGGATCTCGTCTTTGCGTATCGTATCAACCTTATTGATAACAAGAATAACCGGTTTCTTGCAGCTCTTAAGTCTTGTTATTATGTGCTGTTCTCCGGCACCGATATAATCGGTCGGTTCAACGAGCCATAACACAACATCAACATCCGCAAGGGTTTTCTCCGCAACATCCACCATAAATTCTCCAAGCTTATTCTTAGCCTTGTGGATTCCCGGTGTATCGAGAAAAATAATCTGACCTCTCTCGTCCGTATAAACCGTCTGTATTCTGTTACGCGTTGTCTGCGGTTTGTTGGATGTTATTGCTATCTTCTGGCCTATCAGCCTGTTCATCAATGTGGATTTACCCACGTTCGGGCGCCCGATAAGCGCCACAAATCCTGATTTTGTCTCCAATTCATCGTCCTCGGTTCTTATAATAAATTATATATTTCATCAAAAAGTTCCGCATTGTCGTCAATGCTGCCGCTGTTTCCTATTACACAAAGCCTGTTATCCGAAAGAATGGCCTTGATCACAGGTTCAAGTGCCTTTATGTCGTCCTGATAAGTGTTCAGCACTCCTGCTCTGTCCTTGCGGTAATACTCTTCATCCGCGCCGCGCATCCATGACTCAAAAGAGCGGCTTCCCTTGCGCTGAGGGGTGAGCGGTATATCCAGTCCGCTGAAAGTTCCGATGATATATTTGGTCATCTCACGCTCCGTTGCATTGAAGTTTCTGATATATTCGGGTATTCCCTCGTATATGATGTCGGTCTGTTTAAGATTCGGATCCCTGTACGAGCAGAAATATCCGTTTCCGGTCACATTATAGCCGTTCATACAGCCGTATGCCCCGCCTTTGACTCTTATATTTATCCACAGATAATCATAATCCATTATAGTCTTAAATACTTTAAGTGCAGGTGAATATTCTATTCCTTTATCTCCGAAACTTCCGCATCTTGCCACATAATTTACCTGTGACGCACTCTTATATGCCCGTCTGATATTGGTATATCTGAAATTCCTTTCAGCAGTATCATATGCCACGTCCGGAAGTCCGTCTATGAATCCCGCCAGACTATCCCTGACTGCCGTATATACAGTGTCATCTCCCGTTAATGATACTATAAGCCTGTCCACGGTAAAAATACGTTCCGTTATTTTGTTAAGCTTTGAGGATATGATTTCTTTACGTTCCTCAAAATTATCATACAGATCGGATATAAACCTGTAATATGATATTCCCGATGTAAGTTCCGAATATCTCGATGTTTCAAGGTATTGTGCATTACATGCCAGCACTGCCGATGAATGTCCGGCCGACACCATACGGTTCTGCAGTCTGGACTTGATTTCGGCAAGGATTTCCTTCATTCTCTTGTGATCATCATAATGCGCATTAAATATCATCTCACGGATGAGATCCATTGCTTTTGCATATTCTTCGCCTATCGCCTTACAGTCGACATTAAATCTGGCACTTACCTTGTGGGTATGGATATTCTCATATGTCGAAAGTCCCGATGTTATGCCTCCGGTGTGGATATCGATTTCATTGGATATCTGCTCATAAGTATAACTGTCTGTGTCGACATATCCGAGAGCTGTACCAAGCAAACCCACATACGGGATGTCTTCCGTATCAACAGCCCCGATATCAAATGATAATTTAAGATATCCTATGTCGTTCGTGTATACATTATGATGATCAACCGTCACACCGGATATCTCTTCAAAATCATTATAAAGAGGTGCCGGTTCTTTTCGTATGTCATCTCTTGTAAGCATCGGTATTGTCTTAAGTTCCTCATCGGTAGAAGGCTCAGACTGGTATTCTTTAAGTTCTTTTGTCTCTTTTACAAGTCTTTCTATCTCTTCAGCTGAAAGTGAAGCTTTATACGCGGCAAGTTTCTCCGCCACCTTTGCGTCATTATCAGATGTAAGATTAATTACAGGCTTAAGGATCACAAGCGATGTGTGTGTATTCTCAAGCAGATATCTGCGCACAAGTCCTTCAAAATATCCTGTATCTATATTGTTCTTAAGGAATTCATAAGTGTCATTCTGGGCAAGGTGTATGAACGGGCTCTTTTCATCATAAAGCCAGCTGTCCATAAGACTCAGGCCGTACATAAGTCCCTTAGGAAACTGTCCGAAATCCGCTTCACGGTATCTGAATTCCATTGAATTGATTCCAGCTCTTAAAGTATCTTTGTTAATTCCGTCGTCAGCTATTCTGGTCAAAGTGTCGTTGATAATACGCAGAAATTCATCAACTCTGTCTTCGTCGGTATTTTTCGCGGCAATCGTAAACATAGGCTGTTTTAACGAACTTTCGTACGAGCATATGATATCATCTCCGATACCTGCGTCGATAAGTGCCTGGCGGACCTGGGCTCCCGGTGCCGAAAAAAGAGCATAGTCAAGTACCTGCATTGCGATATACAGTTTCTTATCGAGAGTATCGCCAACGGACAGATTATATGACAAATAAGTTCTGCCCGATATTCCCTCGTCCTCGGTTACCGAGTACTGAGCCTCTACTCTGTGCATGGACTCAAACGGTTTCTGCGTCTTAATTTCAGAATCAACTTTCATACAATCATAATGTGAAAGATATTCCCTGTCCAGATATTCAAGTCTCTCAGCCATATCGCAATTTCCGTAGATATATATATAACTGTTGGACGGATGATATAATTTCTTATGAAATGCAAGGAAATCCTCATAACTAAGATCTGGTATGCTGTCAGGATCCCCTCCCGATTCCACACTGTATGCGGTATCAGGATACAACGAATTCAGACAATACCTGTTAAGCACGTCATCAGGTGAAGAATACGCACCCTTCATCTCGTTATATACTACACCGTTATACTTAAGAGGTGCCTGTGCGCTCTCCAGTTCATAATGCCAGCCTTCCTGCATAAAAATCTCTTTTCTGGTATATATATTCGGATTAAAAACAGCATCCATATATACATCCATAAGATTACGATAATCCACATCATTGCAGCTTGCCACCGGATATACCGTCTTATCCGGATATGTCATCGCGTTAAGAAATGTGTTAAGCGAACCCTTTACCAGTTCGATAAACGGATCCTTAACCGGATACTTTGCCGAACCGCACAGAACCGAATGTTCAAGTATATGCGGTACTCCCGTACTGTCAGGCGGCGGTGTACGAAATCCTATCGAAAATACCTTATTCTCATCATCATTAGCCAGTATAAGAACTCTTGCACCGGACTTTCTGTGTCTGAAAAGATATCCGTCGGATTTCAGTTCTTCTATTCTTTCTTCCTGTATAAGTTCATATTTGTCATTATCAAACTTAATCATTCCGCATTTTCCTTTCAAAAAAACCTCTGTTACATATTTTACTATGAAACAGAGGTTTTAATCAATATATTTTAATTGTTTTTCTTGAGAATCGGACGTAACGGATGATATATCAGTATCGTCACTAACGATACGGCAAAACCTTTAAGCAGATTAAGCGGCGCAACACACAGCACCACAAATGTTGTGATATTTTTAACATTCTTATTGACTGCCGTTCCCATTGCTATAAGCGCATCCATAGGCATTCCGTACATCTCGGCAAATTTCGGCAGAAGATATACCGCATTGAATGCTGTTCCGGCTACCGTCATAACCAGTGTACCTATTATGCAGGATATAACAGCGGTTTTCTTATTCTTCTTAATATGATATATGATAGTTGCCGTAAGTATAAATGAACAGCCGACAACAAAATTGGCGAGGTCACCGACAAATGCCGTTGACGTTCCCTTAAGAATGAGTTTTATCAGAATCTTAACAGCTTCCGCAAGCACTCCTGCAACAGGTCCGAAGGCAAATCCGCATATAAGAACCGGCAGTTCCGAGAAGTCCAGTTTATAAAACGGTGGTGCAAACCAAAGCGGTATTTCAAAGCACATAAGTATGCCTGAAATTGCTGACATTACACCGATTACAGCGACTTTACGGGTTGTAAGGATTTTCCCGGTGTCATTATTTCTCTTCTTAATCGCGCGTTCAACAACATACGCGATAACAAAAATTGCAGCGATTATTCCCACAAATTCAAGCAGGAATATCACATTGGAACTTATTGCGTCCCAAAGTTTCCCAAAGTGTGATAAAAATTTAGTCATAATTCGTTCCTCCTAACATCCGGGCGGCCATCTGCCTGCCCTATTGTTCAGGGATGCCTTTTTGGCAAAAAAAGCACCTGAATATAATTCAGGTGCATCAGAATCCGGGTGCAGGTATACCATTAAAGATATACACACGCTCATCTTCTTCCATCCAGACTGTACTGTCGGTACCGGAATCTAACCGGTTCAGCAATGCTTCGCACCGCTCGCGGACTCTACCGCCGGTCGGGAATTTCACCCTGCCCTGAAGATTAATATTATTTTTATCACTAGGGATTATAACTCATATATTGTAAGTGTGCAAGCTTTTTATTACAGAATGCAGATATCAAAATCATACGCGTTCCGGAATGCTTCAAGTGCCGCAACACCGGCAGGTACACAATCAAGAACATTGCCGAGAAGTTTGTACGAATATTCAAGTGAGTCAGACAATGCATGTGCACAGACATACATCGCAGCTTTCTGATTAAGATATACCGGCCACCAGGGTGAAATCTTTTTCGTATGATAGAAATTTAAGCAGGTATGGCATTATTATCATCCCTTTATTATATAAATATTAAGGTTTTCCTTGCTGTTAAACGAAAACTCCCTTAACAGACTGAATTTATCGCTGAGTCTTAATTGTTTCTTTATGAGATTTTTTTCTTTGGAAAGCATGATTATCAAACCGTCTTCATTTAAAAGTTCGGCGCACTTATCCAGAAAAGCATCATAGACACCGGTATCGTCCGGCATCTCAGTTATAATCTCATCAAATTTATATTCATGTCTGAAATCGAAAAAATTTCTGTTTATGTAATTAATGTTTACTCCGGCAGCTGCCGTGTTAACCCTTGCTTTGGCTACAGCTTCTCCGAATGTATCAATTCCATACATATGAGATGCCCTGACAACCTTGTTCCGCTCGATCAGAACCGTTCCGACTCCACAGAACGGATCCAATATCTGAGCACCTTCTTTGAGGTAATCACGGACAAGATATATCATCATCGCCGCATTAACCGGTTTCATTGATGCTGCCACATATTCCCGTCTGTATGCAAAACGTCTGTCGCTCCATGTATGAAGCTTCAACATTATCCCGTAACCGCCGCTTTTTGATGCAATAAGTTTAATCTCAATCTCATAGTCGGATGGTGAATTTATCAGCCTGCCACCCGATGCTGCCTGTATTCTCGATGCAATGTCTGCCGTATCATTCTTTGATGTTACTCTGAAACGGAATGCCCTGTCTGCATCATCATGCATTTCATCAAGCAAGTGTATAAGATTTCCGGACATTATATCCGATGCTATCTCGGATTTAGCTGACGGTGCGAGTCCATTGACCGGGAACAGCATTTCCCTGTAAATTCTGATTGAAGAAACCGCGCGGATTTCTTTTGTCTTAAAAGACACACCGCAGAAAATCTGTTTTACGGCTGACGCATCTTTAAATTCACCGACAGCACCCATAAGGGCTTCAACCGTATCTCTTCCTGTTGTAAATATGACTTCAACCGGCTGTGCGGGGTTATGGAATTTATGTTTTATCAGTCCGCTGTGTGGGAATATGGAATAAAGCTCCTTCAATTCCGCAGATATATGTTTCATATCTGCATCATCAAAGCAGCCATTCTCAAGTTCATCTCTTCGATTAATAAGTTCATCCTTATATTTGGAACAATCGTATTTCTTCAATGCCGTAAGATATGAACTTTTAACAAAGAGTTTATCTTCATTCATATAAGCTTTCATTAAATCATCGGCACATGACGGTTCATTGATCATTCCCATTATAAGAGCTGCATTTTTGCGGACTTTGGCATCTTCATTTTCTAACAATGCCCTGAAAACCATGATGTCGTATAATGGATTTTCTTTAAATGCTTTTACGGCACCATCCTCTTTAAGTCCGGTCTTTATATCAACCAGTGCAGCTCTCGTATTGTTATTTTCTTTTATATCCAATAACTGTTTTTCAAACATCAGGCTTCATCCTTTACATATCCTGCAATATTGATTGCATGGTCGGACACTCTTTCGAGATTCGTAAGTATATTGAGGAAAATAACGCCCGTCTCTGAATTGCATTCACGTTTCGAAAGACGTTCAATATGCTTATCCCTGATTTCCTCTTCAAGACTATCAACCTCGTCCTCGTATCTGAATGTTTTTCTTACCATATCTATATTACCGGTTTCGCGTGCTGCAACCGCACTGTCTATTGAAGATTCAACTGCTGCTCTCATAAGCTTAAGGTCATCAACACCTACCTCCGAGAACTTCATATTACCATCCCGCAGTTTGCCGGCAAGTTCAGCCAGATTCTCTGCGTGGTCCCCGACACGTTCAAGATCTATGACGGTATACATAAGGTCTTTAACCTGTCTGCTCTGCCTGTCAGTGAGTCCGTCATTGCTTATTTTTACAAGGAAATCCGACAAATTGGCAACATGGTCATCGATATGTTTTTCCGTTTCAAAAACAACATCAATAAGTTCGTATTTATTATACATTATGGCATCAAGCGACCGTTTCAGGTTCTCGGAACATATCTTGCCAAGTTTGATAACATAGTTGCTTACAGCCTGGATTGCAAGCGAAGGGGTATTGAGAATACGGTCGTCCAAAAGCATGGTTGTATCTTTCTCAACTTCAACACTCGGTGCCTGCGTTTCTTCCTTATCACGGATGATAAGTTTGGAAAGATCAACAAGCTTGCCCGCTATCGGATAGAAAAGTGTAGTATTTACAACTTTGAATCCTGAGTGGAATATCGCGATTGATACTGCGGACATAATATATCCTTCCAGTCCCGGGAATATCTTGAATATAATAAATATCAATGTTCCCCATATGATAACACCGAACGTATTGAACAAAAGGTTGATCACAGCTGCACGCTTGGCATTCTTGGATACGCCGGCACTTGATATGAGCGCCGTGAAACATGAACCTATATCTGCACCGAGACATATAAATACAGCCGTAGGTGCATTTACAACACCGAATCCCGAAAGCGTCTGGAGAACACCGACGGATGCTGATGAACTCTGCATGACGCCCGTGACCACAATACCTATAAGAATTCCGAATAACGGATTTGATCCAAGTGTAAGGAACATATTCTTAACGGCTTCCCCTGCCATATAATCGCTCATTGATGATGACATAGTGGTCAGTCCGAAAAAGAGGAAACCGATTGCTATTATAATTTCTCCGAGTGTCTGTTTTTTATGTTTTTTGCAGAACATTATAAATGCTGCGCCGACTCCTATCATAAGCGGGGCATAGAATGAAGGTTTAAAAAATGTCGCCGCCTCGCCGAGTGAATCGAGTGATACGATCCATGCCGTTACGGTAGTACCGATATTGGCACCCATTATAACGCCTACAGCCTGCATAAGATTTAAAATGCCGGCATTTACAAATCCGACGATCATAACGGTTGTGGCACCTGAACTCTGAATTATGGCTGTTACAAGTGCTCCGACAAGAATTGCTTTAATACGCTTATTGGTTACGGCTTCAAGAAGGCTTTTCATCTTCTCTCCGGCTGCTTTCTGCAGACCGCCTGAAAGAAGTTTCATTCCGTAAAGGAACATTCCCAGTCCGCCGAGGAATCCCAATATATTGGATACGTCATCTATAGTCATTATAATTTACTCCTTATGTTGTCTTACTTAGTATTGACTGCAGCGAGTTCTGCCTTAACATCGAGTTTAAAACCATACCACTCATCTTCATGATTGACATAATACAGCGGACAGTATTTTCCCGTAACATCGTAATGTCTTATTATTCCTGTCTCCGGATCCAGATCGTATGTCCTGCATAATGCAGCCACAAGCTTAACCAGTGATTTATATGTAGCTGTGGTGAACTGACCGGTTTCATCCGGATGGCAGCATTCAATAGCTATAGTATCCTTATTGCGGTTGTTAGATGCATAAGAAATCTCGTTAAGCGGAACACATTGTATTATTTCGCCTTCCATTCCTATAATATAATGACTGCTGGCACTGGTTGCATGAGTATCCTTAAGATTCTCAAAATAACTCCTGTTCTGGGCAGCCGTAGTTCCCGGATTGCCTACATAATGTACAACAATAGCGTTAACTTCCTTTAATTCCTTACCCGGTCTTGAATATTCATTCGGAGTAAGATAATTCTTAATTACTTCGTCACTAAGAAGAAACGGGTCCTCAGTGGTCGTTTCTTCCTTCTGTGCAATATTATCGATTATCTCCTTAATACCGGTATCGTTCTTTTCAAGAATTTTCTCGGCTGCAACAATTATTCCGATAATGGCGATAATGATAATCGTACTGATAAATAAAACTTTAAGCTTTCTTCGCATCCCTCAACCACATCCTGTGTTAATAATCAGCTGACAGCACTAATCTTACTGGTCAATGCTGTAGTTAGGAGCTTCCTTCGTGATATGAATATCATGCGGATGGCTCTCTTTAAGTGATGCTGCAGAAATCTTAACAAATCTTCCGTTCTCTTTAAGTTCCGGTATTGTTTTGGTTCCGCAGTATCCCATTCCGGATCTTAATCCGCCCATAAGCTGGAATACAGTGTCTTCCACAAGACCCTTATAGGCAACTCGTCCTTCTACACCTTCCGGAACAAGCTTCTTGGCATCAGTCTGGAAATAACGGTCTTTGCTTCCGTTCTCCATTGCCGCGATTGAACCCATTCCTCTGTATACTTTATATTTACGACCCTGGAAAAGTTCAAAATCTCCCGGAGCTTCGTCACATCCTGCAAACATGCTTCCCATCATACATACGTCAGCGCCTGCCGCTATTGCCTTTGTAAGGTCTCCGGAGAACTTGATTCCTCCGTCTGCAATTACAGGTATTCCGTATTCCTTGGCTGTATTGTATACGTCCATTACCGCTGTTATCTGCGGCACACCGATTCCGGCAACTATACGTGTCGTACAGATAGAACCTGGTCCGATACCTACCTTAACAGCGTCAACTCCGGCATCAATAAGTGCCTTGGCAGCTTCACCTGTAGCAATATTACCTGCGATAACCTGAAGATCAGGATATGCAGCTTTAACTTTCTTAAGCGTTTCAATTATGTTCTTGGAATGACCATGTGCCGAATCAATTACGATACAGTCTGTCTTGGCTTCAACAAGTGCTGCCACACGGTCCATAATATTTGCCGTAATACCTACTGCTGCGCCACAGAGGAGTCTTCCCTGCTCATCCTTGGCTGAATTAGGATATTTAATCTGTTTCTCGATATCTTTGATTGTGATAAGGCCTCTTAAATTAAAATCATCATCCACAATCGGAAGTTTCTCTACACGTGCTTTTGCAAGGATAGCCTTTGCCTCGTCAAGTGTAATTCCGACTTTAGCTGTAATAAGGCCTTCACTGGTCATGCACTCTTTGATTTTCTTGGTGTAATCTGTCTCGAACTTTAAATCTCTGTTGGTGATGATTCCGACAAGCTTCTTGCCATCTGTAATAGGTACTCCGGAAATTCTGTATTTTGCCATAAGATTATTGGCATCCTCAAGAGTATGCTCTGGTGAGAGATAAAAAGGATCTGTTATAACTCCGTTCTCAGAACGCTTAACTTTATCAACTTCCTCTGCCTGTGCCTCTATTGACATATTCTTGTGAATAATTCCGATTCCGCCCTGTCTTGCCATTGCAATAGCCATTCTGTGCTCTGTAACGGTATCCATTCCTGCGCTCATAATTGGAACATTAAGTTTAATTTTCTTGGTAAGATGCGTTCCAAGCTCAATCATGTTAGGTGTAACTTCCGAATATGACGGAACAAGTAAAACGTCATCAAATGTAATTCCTTCGCCAATTATTGTACCCATTTTTAGATAATCCTGCCTTTCTTCGTGTCCGTTTTGGACTAATAGTAATTCTGTTAAATATACCAAATACGCCGCTAAAAGTCAATTACTAATCCATATACACTTTACGCGGATAAGTCTTATTAAGTTTATCAAGAAGTTCTTCATTCGGTGTGAATTTGAGTTCGACTGCTGTATTGTTTTCATCATAAAGCACTGCAATATACGATATCTGTTCTTCATCTCCTGCCGAATAATCATATTTCTTTCTGTCACTTACCATTCCGCCAAGATGATGCGAACCTTCCGGTGCCATAAAATCCATCTTGCCGAAATTGAATGTGTGAAGTTTCTTACGTGCACTTTTGTGCATAATCTTATCTATACGCATTTCACCGTCATAGAATGAATACTCATACTCCAGATCTGTTCTGGTAAATACCATATAGGTCAGAATTATGCCGATTGCAATTATAAATATTGCCACAAACATAAGCACCGGCGCCTTTGCTGCAAGAATATAAATCATGACAAGCAAAAGCAGGTCAAACGATATTACCGCACATCTTCCCACATATGCTTTAAGTGGTGTCTTACGTTTTACAAGACACTCAACAACTGTTTCAAACATACAGATGCCTCCTTAACTATCAGACATTAATCTCTGCTTTTACACCGAGTTCGTCTTTGTATTTATCAAGGACAGGGCTGATATTTTCTGAAATAAATTCCTCAACCTGATCCTTGGAACGTCCTATATAAAGTGACGGATTCATTGATTTCTGCAAATCCTCAAGTGTAAGATTGAATGCCGGGTCTGCAGCGATAAGTTCAAGAAGGTTATTATCAAGTCCTTCTTCTTTGACTCTCCTGCCTGCCTGCATTGAGAGCTGTCTGATCTTCTCATGAAGTTCCTGACGATCTCCTCCGGCCTTAACGGCATCCATCATTATATTCTCCGTAGCCATAAACGGAAGTTCTGCCATGATGTGTTTGTTGATAACTTTAGTATATACTACAAGTCCGTCAACAACATTCAAATACAGATCGAGTATTCCGTCAACTGCAAGAAATGCTTCAGGTACGGACATTCTCTTATTAGCCGAGTCATCAAGTGTTCTCTCAAACCACTGTGTTGCACTTGTTATAGCCGGATTCATGACATCTGACATTACATAGTTGGCTAATGATGCGATTCTCTCACTTCTCATAGGATTACGCTTATAAGCCATTGCAGATGATCCTATCTGTGATTTCTCAAACGGCTCTTCAATCTCCTTGAGGTGCTGGAGAAGCCTTATATCGTTGGAAAATTTATGTGCACTTGCAGCTATTCCGGCAAGTACATTCACAACTCGTGTATCAACCTTACGTGAATACGTCTGTCCCGAAACAGGATATACATCCGTAAATCCCATTTTTTCTGCTATTTTCTTATCAAGAGCACGTACCTTTGTCTGGTCACCCTCAAAGAGTTCCATGAAACTTGCCTGTGTTCCCGTTGTTCCTTTGGAACCGAGAAGTTTCATTGAATCGATTATATAATCAAGGTCTTCCAGATCAAGTAAAAGTTCCATCATCCAGAGAGTGGCTCTTTTGCCTACCGTCGTCGGCTGTGCCGGCTGGAAATGCGTGAATGCAAGAGTCGGAAGGTCCTTGTATTTATCTGCAAATGAAGCAAGCTCTGACAGTACGTTTACAACTTTAACCCTTACAAGCTTAAGCGCTTCCGTCATAAGGATAAGGTCCGTATTATCTCCTACATAACATGATGTTGCACCGAGATGGATTATTCCCTTGGCTTTAGGACACTGTACGCCGTATGCATATACATGGGACATAACATCATGTCTCACTTCTTTTTCTCTGGCCCTGGCAACATCATAATTAATATCATCCTTATGTGCTTTGAGTTCTTCAATCTGTTCATCGGTTATGTCGAGACCAAGTTCTTTCTCTGATTCAGCAAGTGCGATCCAGAGTGCTCTCCATGTTCTGAATTTCTTGTCCTGCGAGAAAATATATTGCATTTCTTTGCTTGCATATCTTCCGGCAAGCGGTGTTTCATATCTGTCTGTAGACATAATTCGTATCTCCTTTATAATTGCTAAACAGCAGTCTATTTGTCATATTCGCCTCTGATGTCATCAGATGGCGGAGTTATCGGATAATCTCCTGTAAAACATGCATCACAATAATCGGTCCTGCCATCAATCATATCACCTAATTTGTTGACATCAAGATATCCGAGTGAATCCGCGCCTATATATTCGCAGATCTGTTCAACCGTGTGGTCATGTGCAATAAGCTGGTCATCGGACGGCACATCTGTGCCGAAATAGCACGGATGCATAAAAGGCGGCGAACTGATTCTTACATGGACCTCGGATGCACCTGCGTCCTTAAGCATCTTAACGATTCTGGCACTTGTCGTACCTCTTACGATAGAATCGTCTATCATGATAACGCGCTTACCTTTTACAGCTTCCTTAAGTACGTTAAGCTTGATACGTACGCTGGTCTCCCTGCTTGACTGCTTAGGTTTAATGAATGTTCTTCCTACATAACTGTTCTTGATAAATGCTATTCCGTATGGTATTCCGGACTCAAGTGAATATCCAAGTGCTGCCACATTACCGGATTCAGGAACTCCCACAACCATATCTGCATCAACAGGATAGTCCTTTGCAAGTATTCTTCCTGCCATTATTCTCGAATCATATACGCTCACACCGTCAATATTACTGTCCGGTCTTGCAAAATATATATATTCAAAGATACATTTTGCGCATTTGTCGCATTTATGTGCCATATTTGAGGATATTCCGGATGGTGTAATCGTTACGATTTCTCCCGGAAGAACATCTCTCACAAATTCAGCTCCGACAGCATCGAGAGCACATGTCTCCGATGCAAGAATGTATGCGTTATCGCGCTTACCTATGCACAAAGGCTTGAAGCCGAACTCATCCCTTGCACCGATAAGTTTACGCGGGCTCATTACTATAAGTGAATATGCGCCCTTTATTTTCTTCATGGCTCTTGCAACGGCACCCTCTACATTGGATGTATTAAGTCGTTCCCTTGCAATATGATATGCTATAACCTCTGAATCTATTGTGGTCTGGAAAATAGCGCCCGTCTTGGAAAGTTCATCCCTAAGCTCCGGTGCGTTAATAAGATTACCGTTATGTGCAAGCGCAAGTGTTCCTTTCACATAATTGAGAACAAGCGGCTGTGCGTTCTCTCTGGTCGAACTTCCGGCCGTCGAATATCTTACATGTCCGACACCAATGTTTCCGTTTAATTTCTCTAATATTTCTTCATCAAAGGCCTCATTTACAAGTCCCATGTCCTTGTGCGACTGGACTAATCCCTTCGGACCTTCAGTATCGCTCACGGCGATGCCGCAGCTTTCCTGTCCTCTGTGCTGAAGTGCGAACAGTCCGTAATATATGGTAGAGGCAACATCATTGCCGTCAAAATCATATATGCCGAAAACGCCGCATTCTTCATGAAGTTCATCCGGAATAAACATTTCGGAAACTTCTGTCTTCTTGCTCATATCTGATCCTCTTTCTGTTATAATTAGTTGAATTTATGTCCTGTAAGAAGTTCAAATGCCTCTTTGTATTTATCTACAGTCTTGACCACAACCTCATCCGGAAGAAGAAGGTCATTATCCGGATTAGCTTTAAGCCAGTCTCTTACAAACTGCTTATCAAATGATGGCTGTGATTTACCGGCCTCATATCCTTCAAGCGGCCAGAACCTTGAGCTGTCAGGTGTAAGCATCTCGTCTCCGAGAATTACATTACCGTTTTCGTCAAGTCCGAATTCAAACTTAGTATCAGCAATTATAATACCCTTGCTGAGCGCATATTCAGCACACTTCTTATATAAAGCAATTGTGTAATCTTTAATCTGCTCCGCATATCCGGCACCCTTGCCCGGGTATATTTTCTCGAGTATCTCTACACTCTTCTCAAATGATATATTCTCATCATGCAGACCGATTTCAGCCTTGGTGCTTGGTGTGTATATCGGTTCAGGAAGCTTATCCGACTCTTTGAGTCCTTCCTTAAGCTTAATGGAACATACTGTACCATTCTTCTTATAGCTCTCCCAGCCGCTTCCGGTAATATATCCTCTTACGATACACTCAATCGGAAGCATCTCCAGCTTCTTGCACATCATGCTCTTGCCTTTAAATCTGTCGTTACGGAAAAATTCAGGCATATCATTAACATCAACCGAAATCATATGGTTAGGGACAATATCCTTCGTGTAATCGAACCAGAACTTGGACATCTGTGTGAGTATTGCACCCTTGTCCGTAATAACATTCTTAAGAATATTATCAAAAGCTGATATTCTGTCTGTTGCCACAATAATAAGGCTGTCTCCGTTATCATATACTTCACGTACTTTTCCTTCTTTGAAAGGCTTAAATTCCTGCATGTTATAAAATCCTCCGTTATAATTTATAAATGACAATGTCAATGAAAAAAATAACACCGCAAATTAAATTATAATACACAGACTTTTGCAAAGTCAACGCATTTAAAATTTTTTGTGAATATAATACAAAATTATACAAAAGAAAACTATTGTTGTTTTGTATTCTATAATGTATACTATATGTAAAACAAGAAAGTGGAGGGTTGGTATGACCGAAAAAAGACGAAGCAAACGTGTCAAAGTCACTCTTGATCTGACGGTTTCATCCATATTTGCCCAGGACAATAACCGCATTACTATTGATTCACCGATCATTGTTAAAGATATTTCAAGATACGGCATAGGATTTATATCCAAATCTATATTGCCTATGAACTATTATTTCAACGCAGCACTCAACATTGGCGGGGACGATTCGGTTCTCTATTGTGTTGTTAAAATAATACGCTGTGAAGCTCTTGAAGATGATGAGTATTCGTATGGATGCGAATTTATCGGGATGGCACCTGTTCTCAATTATATCTTTGATGATCTTGAGCGACGTGACGAATAGTATATTACAAGAAATCGCTGCAGGCACAATGCCTGCAGCGATTTCTTTTTATTTGGATAATATTTCTTTTAACATTGAGTTTACAAGTCCCGGGTTTGCCTTGCCCTTCATTGCTTTCATTGTCTGTCCGACAAGGAAACCGATTGCCTTCTCTTTACCGTTATGGTAATCTTCAACCGACTGTGGGTTGGCTGCCACAATCTCCTCTATGGTCTGTCTGAGTGCAGACTCATCATTGACCTGTCCAAGTCCATGTTCCTTAACATAACTCTCCGGATCTATGTCATCGGAAAATACTTTTTCAAACACTTCCTTGGCAACAGAACTGTTGATTGTTCCTGCTTCTGTAAGATTTACAAGTGCTGCAAGATTCTTTGCTGAAAATGTAATATCAGACACATCCATATTATGTTCCTTAAGAAGCCTCATGGTCTCAACCATAAGCCAGTTCGATACTTTTTTAGGTTTATTGCATATAGCAACTGCCTCTTCAAAAATATCCGCCATTTTCTTGGAATCGGTAATTATATTGATATCATAATCCGGAATGCCGAATTCCTCTTTATAACGCTTCATTTTCTCGGTTTTGAATTCCGGCTGGCGCGATCTTATCTCATCAAGCCATTCATCACTTATATTGACCGGTACAAGGTCAGGATCCGGGAAATATCTGTAATCCTGCGCATCCTCTTTGGAACGCATGGCATATGAATATTCCTTATTGTCATCCCATCGTCTTGTCTCCTGTATAACAGGCTGTCCTGACTCAAGTAAATCTATCTGCCTTGCGGTCTCGGCCTCGATTGCCCTCTGGATTGCACTGAATGAGTTAAGATTCTTCGTCTCAGTCCTGGTTCCGAATTCTGTGCTTCCGGCTTCTCTTACCGAAAGGTTTACATCGGCTCTCATTGAGCCTTCCTGAAGCTTGCAGTCCGACGCTCCGAGATACTGTATTATAAGACGCAGTTTCTCCAGATATGCTATAACCTCTTTGGCACTTCTCATGTCCGGCTCGGATACGATTTCTATAAGAGGCACACCCGAACGGTTAAAATCAACATACGACACATCTTCCCAGTCATCATGAACAAGCTTACCAGCATCTTCTTCCATATGGATCTCGTGGATTCTGACAGGCTTTGAGGTTCCGTCTTCCAGTTCAATATCCACATGTCCGTTACGGCATATCGGAAGATATAACTGTGATATCTGATAATTCTGCGGATTATCCGGATAGAAATAGTTCTTACGATCGAATTTACAATTCTGTGTTATCGTACAGTTGGTTGCAAATCCTACCGCTGCCGCATACTCAACAACCTGCTTATTCAGAACAGGAAGTGAACCCGGCATACCGGTACATACAGGACATGTATGTGTATTCGGTGCTCCTCCGAATGCCGTTGAACATCCGCAGAAAATTTTGGTTTTGGTTGCAAGCTCAACATGAACCTCAAGTCCTATGACTGTCTCATAATTCTTAGCCATATTACTGCACCTCCTTATCATACGGTGTCTTGAATCCGCCTCTTGCAAGCTCATAAGTATATGCTGCTCTTATAATATTGTGTTCTTTAAAGCAGTCACCTATGATCTGCATTCCTATCGGAAGTCCGTTTGAATCAACCCCGCACGGAATTGACATACCCGGAAGTCCCGCAAGGTTAAGTGATATTGTATATATATCACCAAGGTACATCTTAATAGGATCTGCAAGCGATGAACCAAGCTTCGGTGCTGTTGTCGGCGCTACAGGTCCGATAATTATATCATATTTAGCAAATGCGTTATCAAATGCTTTCTTTATCAATGCCTTGACTCTGAGTGCTTTAAGGTAATACGCATCATAATATCCTGAACTTAATACGAACGAACCGAGCATAATTCTTCTCTTAACCTCAGGTCCGAAGCCTTCAGAACGGGTTCTCTTGTACATATCATGGAGACCTTCATATTTCTTGGCTCTGTATCCGTATTTAACTCCGTCGAATCTCTCAAGATTGGAGCTGGCTTCTGCAGCGGCTATTGTATAATATGTCGGAATAGCATAATCCACAAGATCAAGATCAAATTCCTCCACTATTGCGCCCTTGGATTTAAGAACATCAACCGCATCAAGAACAGCCTTCTTAACCTGTGGGTCAAGTCCTTCGCCGAAATAAGTACGAGGGATGCCTATACGCATTCCGTTGACATCATTTACAAGTGCACTTGTAAAATCCGTATCGTTTCTGGACATCGATGTTGAATCCTTAGTATCATGCGATGCAATTATCTCCATTATTGTCGCACAATCCGTAACATCCTTGCATAAAGGGCCTATCTGGTCCAGTGATGAGCCGTATGCTATAAGTCCGTAACGGGATACCGTACCGTATGTCGGCTTCATTCCGACAACGCCGCAATACGACGCCGGCTGTCTTATCGATCCGCCTGTATCCGATCCCAGTGCAAAGAAACATTCTCCCGCTGCAACGGCTGCGGCCGAACCACCTGATGAACCTCCCGGTACATGCTCCGTATTCCATGGATTACGCGTAACACCATAGGCCGATGTTTCTGTTGTCGAACCCATCGCAAACTCATCCATATTGGTCTTTCCTATGATAACCGCTCCGGCTTTCTCAAGTCTTATAACAGCCTCTGCTGAGAAAGCAGGGATAAAATTGCCGAGTATACGTGAAGAACATGTCGTAAGCACACCTTCGGTACACATATTGTCCTTGATTGCAACAGGCACACCGGCAAGAGGGCCGCTTATCGAACCGTCCTCAATTCCCGCCTGTACTTTTTTCGCATTTTCAAGTGCCGCTTCTTTATCAAACGTAACATAACAGTTAAGCTCTTTTTCTTTATTTTCAATCTGTTCAATCACAGCCTGCATAGCATCAACAGCGGTCACATCGCCTTTCTTAATTGCCTTCGCAAGCTGGGTGGCAGTTAAATCAAGTAAACTCATAACTATCCTTTCCGACTAATCAACTGTTTTAGGAACGATAAACGCTTCTCCGTTGCTCTCAGGCGCATTCTTAAGTGTATCATCACTTCCGTCGCCGTTGGTAACAACGTCCTCACGCATAACATTCTGAACCGGGAATATATGAGACATAGGCTCAATGCCCTCAGTGTCAAGTTCTCCAAGTTTATCTATATAATCCAGCATACTGGCCATATCTTTTTTGGCATTTTCCTTGTCTTCGTCAGAAAGTTCAAGCTTGGCAAGTATACCAACATACTCGATTGTCTCATCACTTATAACATTAGCCATGCTTAATCCCTCACTTTAATATGAACTTCACGGAGCTGCTGCTCTGTAACCTCATTAGGAGCACCGCACATAAGATCCTGTGCTGTTCCGCTCATAGGGAACGGAATAATCTCACGAATATTCTCTTCATTACGTAAAAGCATGATCATTCTGTCGATTCCAGGCGCCATTCCAGCATGAGGCGGTGCTCCGAACTGGAATGCATTATAAAGTGCTCCGAATTTGGCTTTAAGAACTTCTTCATCATATCCGGCAATTTCAAATGCTTTTACCATTATCTGCATATCATGGTTACGTACGGCACCGGATGAAAGTTCAATACCGTTACATACAATATCATACTGATATGCGAGTATATCAAGCGGATCCATTGTATTAAGCGCTTCAAGTCCTCCCTGCGGCATTGAGAAAGGATTATGCGTAAATCCGATTTTCTTAGTTTCAGGATCCCTTTCAAACATAGGGAAATCATTAACATAGCAGAATCTGTATGCATTCTTCTCGATAAGGTCTAACTTCTCACCGAGTTCAGTACGTATCTGTCCTGCATAGAATGCTGCTCTATCTTCCTTATCTGCCATAAAGAAAATAGTATCTCCGACTTCAAGTCCGGCAAGTTCCATGAACTCAGCCTTCATATCATCAGGTATAAACTTGTCGATAGGTCCCTTATAGCTCTTGTCTTCAAGAACCTCAAGATATCCTAAGCCGCCCATTCCTATTCCTGTAGCGAATTTAAGGAGTTTCTCATGGAATCCCTTGGACATATTGGCATGAACTTTAACAGCCCTTACAGTCTTGCCGATAAACGGCTTAAATGTACAGCGCTGGAAAAATTCGGTTACATCTATTATTCTTAACGGGTTACGAAGGTCAGGCTTGTCCGAACCGAACTCAAGCATAGCCTGCTTATAGCTGATAATCGGATAAGGAGCCTTGGTTACTTCATATCCCTCCGGTGCAAATTTCTCAAAAGCAGCCGTGAGCACTTCCTCACCAACCTTGAACACATCTTCCTGTGTAGCAAAACTCATCTCGAAGTCAAGCTGATAAAATTCTCCCGGTGAACGGTCAGCTCTTGCATCCTCGTCCCTGAAGCACGGAGCCACCTGGAAATACTTGTCTATTCCAGACACCATCAATAACTGCTTATACTGCTGTGGTGCCTGTGGAAGAGCATAGAATTTGCCCTTGTATTTTCTTGAAGGAACGATATAATCTCTTGCTCCTTCCGGTGATGATGCGCACAGAATCGGTGTCTGTATATCAATAAATCCCATTTCCGTCATCTTCTGTCTTAAAAAGGCAATAACCTGTGAACGGAAAAGGATATTATCCTTAACTTTCTCGTTACGAAGATCAAGATATCTGTATTTAAGTCTTACGGACTCATTAACTTCCTTGGATGTCTGTACTTCAAAAGGAAGCGTGGTATATACCTGTCCGAGTGTCGTAATCTTGTGGGCTTCAAGTTCTATTGTACCCGAAGGTATCTTGGGATTATAAGTCTCTTCGTCTCTCTGCTCCATAAGTCCTTCAACACTTATACATTCTTCTTTCTTAATTCCCTTAAGCAGCTCTGCATCTCTTATTACAACCTGAAGAACCGAATACATATCTCTAAGGTCAATAAATGATACACCGCCGTGGTCTCTGATATTCTCCACCCATCCGGCAACTTTAATCTCTTTACCGATATCGTTCTCACTTACGTTATTAAGCGTAGTGTCTCTATATATGTTTCCCATTGTTAAATGGCTCCTTTCAAATTATGGGATATTGCTGTAAAACATTTTAGCAAAGGCAAAAGCTATTTGCAACCTTTATTTAGCAATACCTCGCTGTTGGTGCCGTAAAAAATATTATCATATCCGCTTATTTTTTCACAAATCTGTTCCAGTCTGGTCCAATCCTCTTCGGCATCAAATTCATATGAATGTCCCCAGAGATAAAATAACTGCGGCTTATCGTCCGGCTTTTCAAGAAATTCATCTATCAGTTCAAAGACCCTGTCATTCTTGTGATGGCAGGTCGGCTTAAATCTCATCAGGTCATCCTGCAGATCAAAATTCAGTGAATCTTCCACCGTTCTGGCGTACTCTATTCCTATTGACTTAAGATACTCTACGACCTTATCATTATAGCATCCGTATGCGTATGCCATTCCAACCGGGGTTTCTTTGAAAACCTTTTCAAGTTTCATCTTATCCAGCTTAAATTCGTCATACATCTGTTCCTCATCCAGCTCGGCCGGAGCAAGATGTTTTCTTCCGTGAACCGCTATTTCATGGCCTGTATATAATTCCTGTATGCCTTCCCATGGAAGTCTCCTTACCGTAAACTTATTACACTGCCATGTATCATTCGTTCCGATTATTCCAGAATTCAGATTAAAAGTACATTTAAGGCCATAATAATTTATTATATCCAGAAGCTTTCTGTCGGATTCGACTCCATCATCGTAACTTAACGTAAATGCCTTGTTTTTACCATACCACATAGTAAATCTTCTCCTTCGCTAAATATGCCCCAACAAATGTCAGGGCATATAGCATCACACATTTTTATTTAATGATTCTCTTCATTCTCTCGATTGCTTCGACCGTGTTCTCATATGTTCCGAATGCCGTCAGTCTGAAATATCCTTCACCGCTCGGACCGAATCCTGAACCCGGTGTACCGACTACATTGGCTTTGTCAAGCACATAATCGAAGAATTCCCATGATGTCATTCCATCAATTGTCTTGAGCCAGATATACGGTGCATTAACCCCGCCCGATACTGAAAATCCGGCTTCTGCAAGGCCTTCTTTGATAACCTTGGCATTGTTCATATAATATGCAACCTGCTTCTTAAGCTCTGCCTTGCCTGATTCGGAATAAACCGCCTCACCGGCTCTCTGTACAATATACGGAGCTCCGTTGTACTTGGTTCCGTGTCTTCTTGCCCAGAGTGAATTAAGCATTACATCGCCGCATTTAAGTTCCTTTGGAATTACTGTATATCCGAGACGCACGCCTGTAAATCCGGCATTCTTGGAGAAACTCTTGAGCTCTATTGCGCAGGTTTTGGCACCGTCACACTCGTAAATTGTATGAGGAACATCAGCCTCTGATATATATGCCTCATATGCTGCATCGTATATGATAAGTGCTTTCTTTTCGTTGGCATAATCCACCCACTTCTGGAGTTCTGTTTTCGTAATGGTTGCTCCGGTAGGGTTATTCGGGAAGCAGAGATATATAATATCCGGTGTTTCTTTAGGAAGCGATGGTGCAAATCCGTTTTCTTCGGTACACGGCATATAAATGACATTACTCCAGTTTCCTGTCTCAGCATTATATGTTCCTGTTCTTCCGGCCATTACATTTGAATCCACATATACCGGATACACCGGGTCGCATACAGCAATCACATTGTCGAGCCCGAGAATTTCCTGAATATTGCTTGAATCACACTTAGCTCCGTCAGACACAAAAATCTCGTCAATCGCAATATCGACGCCTCTTGATTTATAATCACCGACAGCTATTGCGGAACGTAAAAATTCGTATCCGAGATCAGGTGCATATCCGTGAAAAGTCTCTGCATGACCCATTTCATCAACAGCCTTATGCATAGCTTCAATTATAGACGGCGCGATAGGCTGTGTAACATCTCCTATGCTGAGCTTGATAATTTTTTTATCAGGATTAGCTACCCTGTATTCTCTTTCTTTCTTTGCCACCGTGGAGAAAAGATAACTTCCCGGAAGCTTTAAATAGTTCTCGTTAATTTTAAACATCTGTCATGTCTCCTTAATCAAGGTCCATCGTACCTGTAAAAACAGTACGGGCCGGACCTTCCATATATACTATATTATGAGATCTGTCCCATGTAATTTTAAGTTCTCCTCCGAGAAGCTTAACAGTAACCGTATCGTTACATAACCCGTTAAGTATAGTCGCTACGGCAGTAGCGCACGCTCCGGTTCCGCAAGCAAGTGTCTCACCCGAACCTCGTTCCCATACTCTCATCTGCAACGTATCACGGTCTATAACTTTAACAAATTCTGTATTTACTCTCTCAGGGAAAACAGGATTGTTCTCAAAAAGCGGTCCGATTGTCTCTATCGGAAAATCATCAACATTGTCAACATATACTATACAATGCGGATTACCCATGGATACACAGGTTATGCGGTATTCCTTCCCACCTATCGTGATTGGATATTCTTTGACCACGTCCGCATCTATATTGACAGGTACAAGTCCGGGGTCAAGCACCGGTTCGCCCATATTAACGCGTACTGTATCCACTTTACCATCCACAACATTAAGTGTAAGGTATTTGATACCTGAAAGTGTCTCTATCGACAATTCCGTCTTGTCGGTAAGTCCGTTATCATATACATATTTACCTACACAGCGGATACCGTTTCCGCACATTTTGCCCTGTGAACCGTCCGCATTATACATTTCCATATAGAAATCAGCTTTGTCCGACGGCTTGATAAGAATAAGCCCATCCGAACCTATTCCGAAATGCCTGTCGCTCACACGCACCGCTGTTTCTGACGGATTATCCAATTTAGTATCAAGACAGTTAACATACACGTAGTCATTGCCTATTCCATGCATCTTGGTAAATTCCATCAACACCACCAATCCTTTCAACTATTCCCTGTACAGACATATTATCATATGGGCCGTCTCTACAAGTCCCGTACCGCTGTCCATACTGCATTTCTGCATATATTTATGAGCCTCGTCCTCGGTCATATTGTTACGATCCATCAGCACACCCTTGGCCTGCCTTATAAGTTCTCTCTCTTCATCGGTTCTTGTTTTGGGAGCAAGTCTCGCTTTCTTTCTGCGGCGTCTCTGCGCCTCAAACATCATATGAACCGTATTCACAAGATCAAAGACTTTAATAGGCATTCCGAGTTTCATTATGCCTCCGTCGTTATCATCGAGCCAATGTCCCTGGGATGCAATCAAAAGCATATCAAAGCTTGACGGCATACATTCCTTAAGCTGCGTATAGTACATATCCGTAAACCTGTAACTGCACACAACGATTCCTTCATTAAGAGTATTCAGATACTCCAGTGCCTGGGATCCGCTTGTACAGACAGCATCTACATCTATACCATTGCGCACCATAAGGTTCTTTATCTTCCTGCCGTCTTCAAGCTTCGGAAATACTATTATGACATTTTCCATCGTAGTTATCCCGTTTAAATCATAAAGTGATTAATTAATATTTGTAGAGATATTCATCAATTTCCCACTTGCTGACCTCGACTTTGTATCCCTTCCATTCTTTTTTCTTGGCATCAATGTATTTCTCTGCAGTCTCTCTGCCGATGAAGTCCATTATATAATCGTCTTTTTCAAGTTCCTTAACTGCATCATAAAGTGTCTCAGGAAGACTTTCAATATGTCTTGCTTTCTTCTCTGCCTTGCTCATCTCGTAGATGTTGGCATCAACGCTCTCGCATACCTCAAGCTTATTCTTAATTCCGTCAAGACCAGCCATAAGACACACGGCAAGTGCAAAATAAGGGTTAGCTGACGGATCCGGGCATCGTAACTCAACTCTGGTTCCTCTGCCTCTGGCAGCCGGGATTCTTACGAGCGGACTTCTGTTTCTTGCCGACCACGCAATATAAACCGGAGCCTCATATCCCGGTACAAGTCTCTTATATGAATTAACAAGAGGATTGGTAATGGCAACTATTCCGTTAATATGTTTCATGATACCTGCAATGAAATGATATGCTGTTTCACTCAGTCCGTTCTCACCATTCTCATCAGCAAATACATTAACGCCGTCTTTCTCAAGTGACATATTGATATGCATTCCAGAACCGCACATATTTGCCTTTGGCTTTGGCATAAATGTTGCATGAAGTCCGTGTCTTTGTGCAATTGTCTTAACCGCAAGCTTGAATGTCATAATCGCATCCGCTGTCTTAACTGCCTCTCCGTATTTAAAATCTATCTCATGCTGTGCAGGTGCACATTCATGGTGTGATGCCTCAATCTCAAATCCCATGTCCTCAAGTGTGAGAACCATATCACGTCTCGCATTCTCTCCAAGATCGTTAGGGCCAAGATCAAAATATCCCGATCTGTCAAGGGAATCAGTTGTAGGTACCCCGTTCTCGTCAACGTTAAATAAGAAAAATTCACATTCAGGTCCTACATTGAATTTATATCCAAGCTTGGCAGCTTCTTCAACCGCTTTCTTAAGTATACGTCTCGGATCTCCTTCAAACGGTGTTCCGTCTGTCTTATATACGTCACAGATAAGTCTTGCAACCTTTCCGGTCTGCGGTCTCCACGGGAAAATAACAAAACTGTCAAGATCCGGTCTGAGACACATATCAGATTCTTCAATACGTGCAAATCCGTCGATTGATGAACCATCAAACATCATCTGATTATTAAGTGCCTTCTCAAGCTGGCTTTTCGGAACAGCCACATTCTTGAGAATACCGAATATATCCGTAAACTGAAGTCGTATAAACTCTACGTCGTTCTCCTCCACTAATCTGATTATGTCTTCCTTTGAATTGTGCGCCATTACAGCTACCTCCTTTTTGTCCTTAATGTGTATGTTATCAGCCGTCCGAAAATTTGTCAATAAAATGTAATTTTTTCGATAAATAAATTTCAAAGATAATAATTGCATATTCTTATTAAAAAAGGTATACTGACTCATATCAAAATAGGAGGGAATCATGTTATATACCAAATTTAATAAAATCATTTCTTATTTAATTATTGCAGCCATGGCATTATGCTTCACCACCGGCTGCTCATCCAAAAGCACAACAGCCGTTGCAACGCCGGAAGAACGCGTTACGCAGGCTCATGTCACACCGGCTGCCACACCGGAAACCGAACCGCAGACTGAGCCGGAAACCATCGCCCCGGTTACAATAACGCTTTCTGCAGTAGGCGATATGCTTATGCATGCAAGCGCGAGTAATCCAGCCATCCAGGCTGACGGTTCATATAATTACGACTATCTTTTTGCCAATGTCAAAGATGCCATTGCGGCTTCAGATGTATCAGTTGTTAACAACGAGGTTATTATGGCCGGTAACGATAAAGGTAATATAGGATACCCGGCATTTAATGTCAGGACCGAACTCGGCGATGCTGAGGTCAGGACAGGTTTTGATGTAATGTTAGGTGCTACCAATCACGCAATAGACCAGGGAGCTTACGGAATCCTTAACTGCCTTGAATATTGGAAAAATTCACATCCCGATGCGGCAATACTCGGTATACACGATTCAGCCGAAAGTGCTTCTTCCATATATGTGAGAGATGTAAACGGCGTTAAAATCGCAATGCTCAATTATACATACGGCCTCAACGGATTATCCGTACCTGCCGGGATGGAATATACGGTTGATCTTATGACTGATTCCACCAAAGATAAAATAGCAGCGGACATCGCAAAGGCAAAGGAAATATCTGATTTTGTCATTGTTTTTCCTCATTGGGGAACGGAGTATAACCTCGGAACCGATGACAGCCAGAAGAGCTGGGCAAAGTTTTTTGCCGACAATGGAGTGGATCTTGTAATCGGTACACATCCGCATGTCGTAGAACCGGTTGAATGGATTGACCGCGCTGACGGCGGTAAAATGCTAGTATATTATTCACTCGGTAACTTCGTATCAGTACAATATTATAATTTTTCCATGCTCGGCGGCATGGCTAAGGTATCCATTACCAAGGACAGCAGCGGAACATATATTTCGGACTACGGCATGAATTTTCTTGTCACACATTACACTGCCGGAAGAGGAGCAATAACAACTTACTTTCTTGACAATTACACTGACGAGCTCGCTTCACAGCACGCGATTCTTACGGAACCGTCAGAGAAATTTATGGAAGTCAACAAAAATTATCCTTTTACGGTTGCAGGACTTAAAGCACTTGCCAAGTCAATATGTCCTGACCTGACCCCGAATTACTAATACAAAAACACCTGAACGGCCGGTACCAAATTCACGACAGTTCAGGTGTTTTCTTTAATTATCTGTATTTTCTCCGGTATCCCCCATCTTCAGGCTGTATTTGGACACGTCACAATATTGTCCGGAATACAGGCTGCAATATCCCGATACGGCATAACTTATTGCCGTTACGATCAATATATACGGTGCGCTCTCAAATCCAAACAATTCAAAACACATGATTGCGGCTGCAAACGGGCAGTTAGTAACGCCGCAGAACAGTGAGGCCATTCCGGCAGCTGCCGCAAGTCCCGGTGAGATTCCAAGCAGTTTACCTATTACACATCCGAATGTGGCTCCCACGAAAAATGTCGGTACTATCTCCCCTCCTTTGAAACCGACGCCAAGCATAAGCGCGGTAAGAACGAGTTTAAGTGCAAATGCATACGGTACAGCCTCGCCTTCCGTAACGGCCCTCTCTATGACATTCATTCCGGTTCCGTAATAGTCTGTGCTGCGCGTAAGTGCCGTAATGCCGATAAAAACAGCTGCCCCGGCCACGACTCTTAGCCACGGATTTTTTATGAGTTTTTCGGCATATATTTTGGTTTTCTTCATAACTACGCAGAATACTATCGCAAGCACCCCGCAAAGTCCGGCCAGCACTACCAGTTTAAGTATAAGTACAAAGCTCATATCCGGCACATTTCCAAGCGGAAGTCTCTCCGGTTTAATTCCTATTGCAAGCGGAAGTCTGGATGCCGTATACGCCGCTATTACACACGGGAGCAATGCCTGAATATACATTGTGCCGATAACAGCCACTTCCACGGCAAACACCGCTGCTGCAGCCGGCGTACCGAACAGTGCTGAGAAAGCTGCACTCATTCCCGTCATAATAAGGATTTTACGGTCGCATTCCCTGAATCCGAATGATTCGCCGATTGTATTTCCAAGGCTTCCTCCTAACTGCAGTGCAGCACCTTCCCTTCCGACGGATGCTCCGAAGAAATGAGATATCACGGTACTTAAAAATATAAGCGGTGCCATCTTAAACGGAAGTTCATCCTTACCGGATATGGATGTAAGCACAAGGTTAGTGCCCTTATCCTTATCTACTTTCATAAGTTTATACAATCCCACAATCATAAGTCCGCCAACTGGAAGCAGATAAACCATCCATAAATGACCGTCGCGAAAAGCGGCAGCTTTGGACAGCAGATAAGAAAAAGCCGTACCAACTCCTCCAACCAGAATTCCGGTCAGAAAACCCATAACAATCCATTTAATAATATCCAGCAGCCACCTGCCTGTCTTCTTATAAATCTTAACGGTTTGTTCCTTCATAATGCAATCCTTCCACATAACACAAGGGAAGCTCTAAGGCTTCCCCTGCGAATGCTATTTCTTGTCGTCGTATTTATCTTTCAATTCATCAACCGGATCGGTTCCGAATGTCTCAAGAGGTTTGTCAAGCATTCGCTCCAAATCCTCCTGTTCCTTGTTCTTCTGTGCTTTTCTGGCCTTCCACCATTTGATGAGCATAGCAACTATTACAACAGCCGCCACAATGGCAACTATTATAATTACCACATACCTCATGTGGATAGGTCCTTTCATGATAGCTTTGCCGGAGTCAGAGAATGTATCCGCAAAAAGTTCATCGACATCAAGCGATGTATCGTCTTCATAATATTTCATGAAATATGACTCAAAAATCTGCTTGGCATTCTCATCCATAACAGTCTCTGTCTGCTTGCCTACAATGTAAAGCCAGTTGCCGTCCATTACATCCGGCTTATCATTCTTACATGCGAAATAACAGAATAACATATGGCCTTCGTCAATACCCTTTGAAGTTGAAAATAACTCGGTGTACTTGCTTTCAATATATTCATCACGTGCCGCATCGGTGTCTTTAACGCTGTCATAGCTTACAAGACACAGATATGGCTGAACTCCGGTCGACTTATAGAAGTCTTCCAAACCATTGATTACCGTCCGGTTATTCTTGCCGAACCAGCCAAGTTCATCTTCATACCATGTATTACAGTACGTAGTATTGGAATTATCAAATTTCTCGCGCTTCTCAGTACTCTTGGTTACCCCGGATGCGGATCCAAATACCGAACCGCATGATCTTACCGCAAATATAATAACAATTATTATAATAGCGACCATGATTGTTCCCAGGGAACATCCCGAACTTCTTCTTGGCGGTCGTCTGTAATATCCGCCTCCTCCGTATGGTGGTGGCGGTGCACCGTAATGTCCGCCGTATGGACGTCCTCCGCCGCCTCCGCTATAATGATGTCCTCCCGACGACCGTCCTCCGCCGAAACTTCTTCCTGATGAAAATCCTCTTCCGCCGAGGCTTCCGCCTCCGCCAGAATGTGATGAGTGTCTGCTTCCGCCTCCACCCGAGTGGCCTCCGCCACCTCCTCCTCTTGCCATAATCAATGTCCTCCATCTATATGTAATATATTACGCTTCTAATCGCGCATGGCAGGTTTCATATATTTATCTTCAAATGCCTGATAAGGCAGCGGTTTATCATGGAGATATCCCTGAACTGCATTACATCCGCATTCGTGGACTATTTTTTCCTCTTCACGGCTCTCGATTCCTTCACAGATAACTTCAAACTGGATATCCTTAAATGTATTCATAAGATTCTTCATTATCTTACGTCCTGATTCAACACCCAGACTGTTAAGTACGAAACCTCTATCAAATTTAATAACATCGACAGGTATCTTGCCAAGCATATATAATGAATTATATCCTGATCCGAAATCATCCATGCTTATCTTATATCCTCTGTTGCGTAAAAATTCTATCTGTCTGGTAATCTCGCTGAGATTCTCACAGAAAATGGTTTCCGTAAGTTCAAACTCGAAGTATTCCGCCGGGATGCCTGTCTTACGTATAGCATCATCTATACGCTTTATAAATCCGGTTTCCCAGAAATCCATCCGTGACAGGTTCATTGAAATGGTCGTCAGCTTATAACCGGCATCCATCCACTTCTTCTGCAATTCTATGACCTTCATTATCACATAATTATCAAGTCTTGATACAAGCCCTGTATTCTCAAGTGTATCAATATATATCGCCGGTGATATTATCTTCCCGTTGCTGTCCTTAATTCTGGAAAGTGCTTCACCGCCTATAAGCTGCTGTTCCTCAATAGAGAACTTAGGCTGGATATACACTTCTATTCTGTCATTATCAAGTGCCGAGAAAAACATCGGAATCACGCCTGCCTCACTCTGGGTCTTCTTCGCCATATCGTCAGTAAAGACAGCTATCGTCTCAGCATAATTGACCTTAATGCTTCGCCTTGCACATTGAGCCTTATCTATTATAAGATTAATCTCTTCATCAACGTTATCAACAAAATATGCACCGACATAAACACGTATTCTCGCCAATGGGAATTCAGCATTAATCTCATCGGAAAAATTCCTGTTCATTGTGTCGTATTTCATCTTGAAATCCTGTCTGTCGCGATGTCCGGCTTCCACAAGAAGAATAATATGATCAACATATATTCTTCCGGCAAGCACACAGTCTGAATTCATATGACAATATTGATATACACATCGTTCAATAAGCTTATCGCCCGCTTCATACCCATACATCTGATTATAAAATTTAAAATTACTGATGTCCAACGATAATACAACCGGAGATATCATATCCTGCTTCATAAGTCTGCCGGCCGTCTTTTTAAAATAATCAATATACGGCAGCCGCGTAAGTGACTCCGTAATCGTCTTTTCCACCCGCATAATTCATACCTCTTAACCAAAAATATCATTTTAATATATATTTACTAACATTTCCCGTATTTAACATAATAACATAAACAAGCCGATAAATCAAAATATATTTTACACTATTTGACATTATGGGCTTCCTTTATGGCAGCCTGCGGTTTTCTTATTCCCTCAATGTGTTCCGAGAGTGATTCACGGCTCATTTTAATCATCTGTGCCACAATCTTCTTTATCATCTGCCTTGTCGTCTTATCAAGACTTCCATAGGACTTAATAATGCTGTTTGCAGTCCTGATGAGATTGGATGAATACTCACTGAACGAATCGGCATTCGGCGCTTTGAGGATTTTGAATACAATATGCGTGAACAGACGACGTTCTTTGGGAGATATGCCGTCAATCCACTTACGGCATGCACTGTTAAAAACAATGCTCACATCCTTAAGCTGCTCGTCCGGCACAAACTCTTTACCGATTACATTCCACGACAACACAAAATGCTGCATTAACCCATGCGCTTCACTATGTACTATATTATAATCTTCTCCACTATACATTATCATACCAACTATCGAACTCTGTGGCAGATATGATTCAATCTTTGGAATTATCCGTTTGTATTCCGCTCCCGCTACAACTTCCTTCATAAATCCCGGCCCGTCAAAACTGTATACCTTCTCGATTCTCATAATCTGCTCGTCACTTCTGTGGAATGTTGAATATATTGCAAGATTTCCGCCTTTTGAATGTCCGCATATATATACTTTTCCGGCAAGTGTCTTCATTACACTGTCAAGATATTCGTCAGCCTCAACCTGTGATGCCACCGGCATCATATAACACAGATTAAAATCCTCCTCCCAGCCTGTAATCGTTCCGTCAGTCCCCCTGAACGCCACCACAATGTCACCGTTACCGAGAAGAATTGTCACCGCGCCGAACTGCATGGCCTTTTCTTCGCTGAACTTCTGTGAATAAAATACCAGCTCCAGATTACGATACCTGTCACATTTTCTCATCCTGATAAACGTCTTCTGTCCTTCGTTTAATTCCTGCGAATCAAGCATTTCATCCGGATTCTCATATTGTTTAAGGCACCCTGCCACTGCATCCTTAATGCATACCGGACTGCCGGCATCCAAACCCACATTTTCAAAATCCACATATGACAGCTGTGACATTATTAATGCATCAATTACATTAAATCCATCCTGTTCAAATGTTATATCCCCCCGCCAGTCCATATAATCCATCAAATTCGCCATATATCCCTAATCCTTTCAAAAAAACATTCTGATCATCCCTATAATCAGAAGATGCGCCGGATAGAAACTCCACATAACCGCTTTGGGAATATGTCCTTTCTTTCCATCGTGAAAATACACCGGTACAAGTGCAAGCGGAGTCACAAGACTTGCCAGGCTTCCGCTTATTGCCGATATGATTGCAGCCGCCGTATACATAATTACTTCATACTGTCTTGCGTAATAGAAAATAAGCGCAAGCAGAATACATCTGTAAGAATAATCAAGTCCAAGTATGTGACTTAATGCCGCTGTCCAAATGACAATAACCGCCGCAACCGGCACCAGCCATCGGTTTTTCTTATAAAGGCTGTCAGTCGCCCATAAAACAAGCAGCGCAAGTACAAGTGTGAATAAAACATTATTATGCCTGAAATCAAAAAAACATCCATATACCGTCATATCATACGGTATTTCGGAGATAACAGCAAGCAGCCCCAGTCTTATTGCATATTTACCCACAGAATGTGTATATATATATCCCTGCACCAGAAAATATACATATATGGGAAATGCCAGTCTGCCGATGCATCTCATTGTCCAGTATATGCCTGCCGGCATTCCAAATCCGGCAAACGCGACAGCAACATGGTCTGTAAGCATTGATACCATGGCTGTTATTTTTAATATATCCGTTGTTATTCTCTTATTCATAATCATCCGCCCAGATCATCCGCCTATTATGCAATAAATTTTATCATAAACCCGAAAAAATTTACAGCCATTATTAAAAAAGTGATATAATAATTTTATTCTAATTGAGATAATTTACGGAGGCTGTATATGTTCCGATATGAGACACATTTGCATACATACGAAGGAAGCCTGTGCGGGGTTACTCCCGGCAGCATGTATCCTCAATATTATAAAGATTTAGGATATGACGGTATATTCATAACTGACCATTTTTTCAACGGCAATACAAGGATTCCTAAGTATGACAGCTGGGAACAGCGCGTCAATGAATTCTGCCTTGGTTATGAACATGCCAAAGAAGCCGGCGATGCAATAGGATTTCCTGTTTATTTCGGATGGGAAGCTAATTTTGAAGGTGATGAGTTTTTGATTTACGGGCTTGATAAGGAATGGCTTTTAAATCATCCGGATATTCTGTCCTACAGCCGTAGTATGCAATATGATATAATACACAATGACGGAGGTCTTGTTGTCCAGGCCCACCCATTCAGAGAACGCGGATACCTGGATTCAATTCATCTTAATCCCGAGAATTGTGATGCCATGGAGGGATACAATTCATTTAATGAAGACCGTCATAACCACAATGCCGAGATTTATTGTACAAAACATAATATTTTCATGACGTCCGGCTCAGATTTGCACAAAATAGGTTCCCTTGCTCCCGACAGGCATTACGGCATGGGATTTGAACACCCTATAAAAAGTGCCGCGGATTATGTCAATGCCATATTAAAACGCGATGGAGTCATGCTGGTTAAGGACAGTTCCCGTTCTCTCCCACCTGATATCCATACCGAGCTTCCGGTATATGTTAACGACAGAGCCATGGACGGATATATCTGAACCTAAAAAGCCGGTTCCCCGTACCTTGGGGAAACCGGCTTTTATTATTATCTTTCTGTTCCGTAATGAATAAGTGCAAGCATATCCGGGCCTGTGTGAGCCCCGATAATCGGGCTTAACATTGTCATCCTTACTTTAAGTTCAGGGTGGTTTACGAGTATCATTTCTTTCAGTGTCTGTGCTTCTTCTACACAATCGGCGCAGCTTATATATACCACATCACTTACCGATGGGTCGTAAGTAGCTTCAAACTTATCCACAAGAGCTTTAAGCGCAAGCTTATTACCACGTTTCTTATCTATTGTATCAAGCTTACCCTCTCGGTTGATGCAAAGTATCGGCTTAATATTAAGTGCAGTTCCGACCACTGCGGTTGCAGCAGATACACGTCCGCCTCTTTTAAGGTACATAAGGTCTTCAACCTTAAACCAATGGCGTACCTTCAATGCATATTTTCTGAGCCACTCTGCATTCTCCGATGCACTCATTCCCGCTTCTTTATTGGCAAAAGCCGATTCTGTCAAAAGTCCCATTCCGCCTGTCGCACTTAAGGAATCCACTATCTCAACAACGGCATCCGGATAATCTTCTTTAAGATTTCTGGCCGCAAGACATGCTGATTCGTATGTATTGCTGAGTCCGCTTGAAAGCGAAAGATATACTATGTCATTGCCTTCTTTAATAAGCGGTTCAAAAAGATCCATATAATGTGTCGGTGTAATCTGGCTGGTCTGAGTCTTGACTTTCTGTCTGAGTTTCTCATAATAATTATGCATCATGGAATCGCTTTCCGGCTTATCGCAATGGAATGTCTCATCTCCGAGTACATATTCCATAGGAACATATCTTACATCATGGCTGTCCGCAAAGTTCTTATCAATATCAAGTGAAACATCTGAAAAAATTAAATAACTCATTCTTATCCTCCGAATGCTGTTTTCGCTTACTCCGCTCAACATCATAACATACTATAACACAAATTGCAATCTGTTATAATAACCTTACATTCGGGCGTAATGGTCTACTTATTTCTCTGCTCCATAGATTTTATAATATTATATATTGTTCTATGTACAGGCACTTCGACAGAATAATTATCTGCAATTCTGATAACACATCCGTTAAGTGTATCAATTTCCGTAGGTATTCCTTTTTCCATATCCTGAAGTGTGGACGAACGGTGTGCATATGTATCCGGAACCAGCTTTGAATAGAAAACTTTCTTATACGTATCTGCATCCGGCCAGTATGTTTTGTACCCGGCGGCACCCATAACATCGTAAGTTTCTCCTATCAGGCTGTTCATTATCTGGACTGCATTGTTCATTTCGGACATTGCTCCGTATGTGGTTCCAAGTATTGCGCCCAGCGGATTGAGTGTAGTATTAAATAACATTTTAGCCCACAATGCTTCTTCTATTGTGTCCGAGACTTCACTTGGAATGCCTGATGCGTTAATCGCATCTGCAAGCGGTTTCATACATTCATTATCAAATCCGAATAATGAGCCCAGAAGAATCGGCGCCGTATGAACCGTAACCTTGCTTGTACCCGGATTTTCTTTTTCAAATCCGGTTATAATTCGTGCATTATATATTTTATCCTTGCCGAATAATTCTGTGTATTTATCATCATTACCCCATCCGTTCTGAAAAATAACAATATGACCGTCATCCGCAATGATACCTCTGTTTTTTTCAAGATTGTCAGCGATCTCGGAATTGGCAAGTGTTTTAGCACTTATAATAACATAATCGTATGCTTCTTTGATCTGTCCGTAATCTCTGTATACACGAACCTTATCTGCCGGCGCACTCATCACGCCGAATATTCCCGTACGCTTTACACCGTTCTGCTCTATATAGTCCGCGGTCCTGCCTCTTGCGACAAGTGCCGTCTCCATATTTTCATTGCTGACAGATGCCGCTATCGCCACACCTACAGCTCCTGCTCCGATAATTAATGCTTTCATTTTGTCATCTCCTTTGGTTTTAACCGGCTAAATCATATCACACAGAGCGTTTATTTTCAAGCTGTCCCAACCTCCGTATAACGCTTAGGCAAACAGAGTAATTTTTAAAGTAAAATTTTACACTAATTTCATTGACAAAATGCCGCATGACGTGTATATTAGTGAATGTATAAAATATATTATATTTCTAGGAGGAAAAAAGGATATGCTTAAGAACCGTAATATCGCACTGGTAATCATTCTTTCAATCATTACCTGTGGTATCTACCAGCTCTATTGGTTGTGGGTAACAATTTCAGCACTTGATAACGAGGGTCAGAACAGTAACATGCCTGCTGTAGCACAGTTCATTTTAATGTTCTTCTATGTAGGATTCATTCTTTTCGGACTCAACGCAGATGCTAACATCAATGCTATCAAGGCTAAACGCGGAATTCCTGCGTCAGACAACAAGGTACTTTACATAATACTTGGTATTTTCTTACCAATCGTACTTGTATGTCTTGTACAGAATGAAATCAACAAGCTTACACCAGCTGCTTAATTCATTCAACATCATATTGAAAGATAAAGGCTTCCGGCACATACCGGGAGCCCTTTTGGTAATATCATGAAAAAAAGATTACTTAATCTGATTAAAATATATCTTTCCGTGTCTGCAATTATGATTGCATATGCCATATTCTTTAACATTACAGGCATCGGTATTCCATGCGTATTCAGACTTATAACACACTTAAACTGTCCAGGATGCGGAATCAGCCGTTTCGCACTCAGTTGTCTCAAATTCAGATTTGCCGACGCTATAAGCTATAACTATTTTGCACCATTTATAATCATTTACATTGCATGGGTTGTCATATATACTTCCATAAATTATGTACGCACAGGCAGCAGTAGTCTTAATCCCAAGCCTGCCTGGATAAACATCGTATTCCTTATTCTGGTCATTATATGGGGCGTTGTAAGGAATATTCTCAACATATAGCAGACCACTTTTGGACAAAACAAAGACACGAGACGGGGTGAGGCGGATACAAAAATAGTGGTCCGTTACGCAATGTACCACCTTCCTGTACACTAAATAACGGACCACTTTTGGGCAAAACAAAAGCGCGAGACGGGGATCGAACCCGTTCCCCGTCCAAAAAAAACAACTATGTACAGATTTTACATCTATCTTTTGCGTTCGTTTAAATTTCGAAAGCGCAAACACTGCCGCCATATATGTTTGTTTTGTAAATTTAAACATATATGTGATTTTTACAGCTTTTTAAAGTGGTAAAAATTAAAAAGTGCGGGGTTAGTATTACCCCCGCACTTCTGTAGCTGTAGCACTGTTTTTTAAATGCCTTATAAATCAAGGCTTTCCGGCTCTTTGCTGTGCTACACTAAAGTGTAGCAACTTCTGTAGCACGTTGTTTTTTTCGTTTTTTTCGAGGTGGAATTTATGGATAAAGAGCAATCGCGTTCTTGGTTCTGCGTTTTTAATAATCCGCGTGAACATGGATTTAATATTTCTGATAATGATGAACTTCTACAGACTATTGCATTTACATTTATCGGTCAGTCTAAAACTAGGGTATCAGCATTGACATTATGTGTTTCTGCTGACGGATTGGAGCATATTCATGCGGTATTTGAAGATTCTGTACCTGTTAGATTTATGCAGATAAAAAATCTATTTCCGACAATACATATTGAGCCAACTAAAGGTAATAAGAAGCAAGCAGAGGATTATATTAATAAGGTCGGAATTTATGCAGAAAAAGGCGAAATGATATTAGCAAAATTTCAGCATGGCGATATTGCAGGCCGTCAAGGTCAACGAGTAGATTTATATGAAGCAAAGAAAATGATAGATTCTGGAATGACACCGGATGAAATTCTTGATTCAGATATTGCATATTATCGTCAAGAAAAGTATATTCGCTCCGCGTATATGGCAAAAAAACGTAAAGATGTTGGTACATATCGTGATGTGTCTGTAGAGTGGCATTTTGGCGAAAGCGGAAGCGGTAAGACGTATATTTATAATCAGCTCTTAAAGTATGTAGATGTGAAGAATATATATTTTATTCGTGAGTATGATAACGGATTTCTTGATAATTATCAAGCACAATCTATATTATTCATGGACGAGTATCGCGGCCAGTTGCCTTATTCAAAGTTACTTGGTTTTTTATCGCCGGAAGTGGCCAGTTCTCACGCGCGTTTTTGTGATTCATACACTCTCTGGGATAGAGTTTATATAACTTCTCCGCTTGCTCCAGATGAAGTATATGAAATGTGCGTTCAAAATAAAAAATATGATAAACTGTATCAGCTTTTGCGTAGAATTGATACTGTTGTATATCATTATAAGAAAGACGGGCAGTATTTAACAAGACAGTGTCGTGGAATTGATTATCGTTCACGGTCTGATTTGCAAAACTACGATTGGATGATAACAGCGGCTGCTGAATGTCCTTTTCCTTAAAAAGAACCCTTTCGGGTTCTTTTTATTGTGGTTTGTTTCTGATTTCAAATAATAATTGAATTATTTCGCCCAGTCCGAAAAATAACATTCCTATTGGAAATACGATACTTTCATATTTCATGAATACAGCCATATTTAATCCATTTGAGGTAAGACTAGATACTGTATCTGCTAATAGATAAGCTTCATAAGTGCCGACTGCTAATATTATTATACCTACGATATACATAATAATAGCCATTGCGTTATATCTTCTCATGCTTTTGCCCCCTTTCTAGTTAGTGATGTTAATAACTGGTATATTGCTTTTTTATCTTCCTCTTGCAATATTTCATACATTTCTATTATGTCGTTATATTTATCTTTTGTTGATTCGATTCCTGATGTCAAATATTCAAGGCTTACATTGAAATACTCTGCTATTTTTATTAGATTTTCTGTTTTGGGAATTTTTGATTTTCCTTTTTTCCATTCTGTAAAAAATGTAGGATTTAATCCTGTTTTCCTTGCAACTTCGCTTGTTTTTATTCCTCTTTCTTTTAGTAGTTTTTCAAATATTTCATACATATTAGATACCTCGCATATCATTTTTAGAAAATTCTAAAAATATTTCTTGACAATTAGATATATCTAGTTTAATATATGTATTAAGTTAGATTTATCTAATTCTTGAGCGTGTAAAAGCGCTCAAGGCATACCCATACATAGCCATAATACCGTATTTGGTAATATTTGGCAAATAAAAAATGAAAGGCCGCTATTGCGGAAGGTGGATTTAATGGTTAGTTATTATCGTATTTGTGTTTCACAAAATGGTTGTTATTTGTTTGCAACGGAACAAGGTCAATTAATGTTTCATAATGAAGCAATGAAAATTTATAATTTGTTTCTTGAGCGTTTCCCTGCTTCGGAAGGTTATCACGTAGAAGTTATTTATTGGCGTGCGGAAGGATTTATTCCGGAATGGGCTGAATCAGTTGAATAGATAATTAAGGGTTGGCGGTTTCCGGAAATAAAAACATCTATCCGGTAAATGGTGTTCCGTCTCCACCTCGGGAATATATGCGAGTGGTAAAGGCAGATACAATTAGCGCTGATTGTATATCCTCGGTTCGATTCCGAGTATTCCCATTTGATACAAGTATCATATTAATATTATTTATCAAGGAGGTTTTCATTATGAAAATTTTAGGTATCAAAAAATTTACGTCTAAGGACGGAAAAAAGTGTTGCATGGTTTTTGTTGAGGATGATTTTTCAATGTTCGATAAGGGCAACGCAGAAATTTGCGTAGGAAAAAAGACTGATGTTGTTTGGGTTCCGGAGACTATCGCTCATAAGGTAACTGATAAGGATGTCGGAAAAAATCTTGTCGTTAATTCAACTATCAGTCGTGGTAAGGCCTATATCAATGATATTATGGTCGGTTAGGCCTTAATATACCAGCTTTTAAAATATGAGAAGAAAGGGGGAAAATGCTATGGTAACAGCTACAATTACAGAAACTATCACAACCGCGTTTGAGACAGCTACTACCCTTGCTGGTAAGTGCTTTGACTTTGTCACAAGTAATGAGTGGCTTGGTCTGATCTTCGTAGTTGGTACGATTGTACCGATTGGATTTATGGTAATCCGTAAGGCGAAAAATTTCGCAAAGAGATAGTATCTTATTCCCTTGGGCGGTGGACGGTTTGACCGTCTGCCGTCTTTTTTATCTTTTTGGAGGTGTTTAGTTTATGAAACATAAAACAAAAGTTATTATATTAAGTATTATAACAGCTTTTCTTGTTTTATTTGCCGTTTTGCGTGTTGTGTCGGCTGTTCGTGCAGATGATACTTCGATTAATGAATTTAATGTCAAATTTCATTATGGAAGTAAGGACGGTACTGTTACTTATGATGTGCAATTTAGTTATACTCTTCCAGAGGGTCAGTATTTAGTTGGGTTGCTTTCTCCGACAGGTTCTGACCATTATTTTCATCTTTTTAGTGTTGACCCTAAAGGTAGAACTTATGAGTGGCTAGGCAATAAAGATGTTCATAACTTTGTATCTGTCAGACACGAAAAAGGCAAAGATGATGTGACTGATACTCGAGATAGTTATACTTGGACTGCTATTTTTTTCGATATTAGTACATTTTCTATTTCGGGTATTCCAGTTTATCTTTATCCTGATGAGTACGGTTTTCTTAGTGATGATACTTTTTGGCATAATGTCATAGATGTTAAGATGTTTCCAACTTATGGTTCATCTTGTCCTTGGGATTCGTCAAATCATTATGGTTATTCTTCTACATATTCAGAGGGTGTAACTGCTCCGTCTGTGCGTGAAGTTTTGTTATCGTATGGATATTATAATAGTTCTTCTGGTAATTCTACTAGTTCTGATTCAGACGGTGGTCATTCCGGCGGTGGCGGCTCTCTTGGCGGTCGAGTAAAGCAATATATTGTAGATGTTAAGTATCAAGTTCCGAACACTGATGTTTCGCAATATTATACGGAGTTGTGGCTAGATGTTCCTACCGGTCGCGATTCTAATAATAAGATTACATACCGCAAGGTTTGCGCTGCTGAATTTAAGACTTCTGAATTACTTAATAAAAATATAATTCAAATATCTAACGGTCAAGGCGGCTGGACTTCTGTCGATAAAGGTTCTTATTATTCTATTTATCGAACTTGGAATGAATTGATTGCTCGATATTGCCCTGTCGATACCGCTAAGATGTATGGCGGTTGTATTGCGTATTTGCGAAATGCTATTCATTTGACAGATAATAAAACATTAGTATCTGATTATGTTTATTTTACCCTTAATCCCGACAAGGTTAATATCACTGATGAGGGCGCATCCTCTGCCGCTCCTACGATCTATAACAAAAAAGGTACATTGAATGAAAACGGACCCAGTAACAATGATACTTCTAATGATAAAACATCTGATAATTCAGGCGATTTCGACTATATCGGTGGTATTACAGATAAGCCAAAGGATTACATTCATAATGACGGTACTGGCGATTCAGACGGCGGTCATTCCGGCGGTGGCGGTCATGGTGGCGGTCGTGGAGATAGCGATACTTCATTTATTCCTACTTCTAGTTGGACTCTTTCTGATTTCGTTAATTGGGTAAAAAATGGGTTCGGTTTATTTGGTAATAATGGAATACTCACTATGGTTAAGGATATATTTGGTTTTTTGCCGGAGGATGTTTTTAACGTCATAATGTGGGTTGTTCTATGTGCTGGTTTTATTGCTGTTATTAAGCTAGCATTTTAAGGAGGTTTTATTTATGAATGATGTTCGTCTTGTTATTCGCGGTATGTTTGATATATTGAACACTACAATAACTATATATGATTATTCTTTTACAATTTGGCAAATTATTATATTATTCGGTATTGCTTCCGGTGTTGGTTGCATTATCGGATTTCTTCTCGGGGGTGATTAATTTGGTATTTGAATTTATTTTGGATCCACAGAGTACGGTTGATTTATGTTACAACTTATTTCTTTTTGATTCAATATTCTTAGTTGGTTATCTGGGTTATGTTGAATTAAGAAAGTTGATTAGTAAGATTCGCGGAGGTGCTAAGAGAAATGCAAGAATTAGTAAATAGTATATTTGGTTCTGCTCCGGAGTTCGGAACAGATTTTGTATTGCTTTTTTGGACTGTTCTTATTGTATTTAATCTAATTGCAATGGTTATTGAAGTTTTTACCGGAGGTACTCGAAATTGAAATGGATTGTATTTTTTATCATAATTGTATTACTGTTTTCTTTTCCAAAATTTCGTATTTTTTTAAAAAAATTGCCGCGCTATGTGGTAACTTTTCCAAAGGACGTTTTGTTATATTTTAAACATAAAAAATATAATAATGCTCCGATTGGCTTTATTTGCGGATATGTCGCAGACGGCGGCGAGGTTTTCGGAAGTGGTAAAACATTATCCGCGGTTAAACGGTTAGTTTGTTTATTTGATAAATATGACGGTTTGCCCGTTTGGTCTGACGAGTTAAAAAAAATGGTTAAGCAGCATGTCTATATTTTTTCAAATATTACAATTAATTGTGCTGGTGCTGTGCGTATTGATTGTTTGCAACAGTATTCAGATTTTATCAAAGATTGTCACGGCAAGGATGATAAGTATATTTCTTATCTATTCATTGATGAAGCAGGTTCAGAATGGAATAGCCGCGCTTTTGCCAGTAATTTTACGGCTGATTTTATTTCAGATATTGTTACTTGCCGCCACAACGGGAGCGCGTTTATTTGGACTGCACAAGACATTACATTGGTTGATAAGTTACTTCGTTCTGTTACTACATTCGTATATGGATGTAGTCACTGGGGGCGCGTGTTCTTCAATATGAAGTATTCCGCGCGTGAAGTTGAGAATGTAACAGATGTTCGTCTTGTTAAGCCGTTAGCCGTTTCCGGATATTTTGCAAGCAATAAGATTTTTTCGAAATATGATACATATGCACGTTTTGAAAGAATGCGCCGTGAAGTCGAAGAGGGCAAGACATTATCGACAGCACAGATTATTGAGCAAAGAGAAAGCAACCCGGCTTATCAGTATGTCTCGTTCCGGCGAAAAGGAAAGCATTTCGCGAAAAAGTATCATTAAGCGGTCAGTCGTAGATTGCCGCTATAACTCCGCTGAGCGGAGTTGTTGGCCAAGCAATTTAATAGTATGTAAATTTCGTGGTAGACAGATTGTACATGGATGTACAATCGTTAATCCGCGGTATTACGTCCCACAGCCGTAAAATTACGGCCGTGGTTGATTACAAGGAAAGACAGCTGGCGCGCTCTCCGCATACGTGCGGAGAGCCGCAAGCGTCAAAAGGTGGAAAGGTGGATTTTATGTTAGTTAATGAATGGTTAGAAATTGGTTACGATAAAGGAATTATAGATGAAATTCCGGTCGATTCTTACGTTTCTTTTGCTTCGGCCTATACTAAGTGGTTTTCAAGTAAAATGAATACTATAAAGCCACAATCATTAGATAGGATTGAAGTAACATATAATAAATATCTAAAAGGTTCAGAATTTGAGAATATGCCTATTCATACAGTAGATGAAAAGGCAATTTATACATTTCTTAATAATGTTATTATCACATATGGAAATATTAATAAAAAGGAATATGACAGAATATATCAGATTGTTAATAATGTAATGTATTATGCTTTTGATATAGATATAGGTTATTGTCATTCTGTGAATTGGGATATTGTTAAAAGGCATATTGCCGTTGATAATATTATTCCGTCTCGCAAAAAAGAATATGCTATTTCAGATACAGATAAAAATAAGCTGTTTCGCGCGGTTCTCATTGATAACGTATATCCGCGTAAAAGATGTGCTTCATTATGTGTATGTCTGAATTTTTATCTTGGATTGCGTATTGGCGAATTGGCCGCCTTGTCGTGGAAAGATGTTGATTTAGCTGGGAAATACGTATATATACATACGACTGAAACTAAAAGTTTTTCGCGTGATGATGACGGCTGCCGAATGGAACATATTAATTATAACGTGCAGGATACAACTAAAACGGTATATTCTGTGCGTAAGATACCGCTTATTCCGGAAAGCATTTATATTATCAAATTGATAAAGGCATATCAGCAACAACGCGGTTATGATTCCGATTTTCTCTCATATGACGGCACAGATACGATTCTTTCTAAGTCATTAGAGAGAACTATATATAAATTGTGCGAACTCTGCGATATAAGCAGATTCAGCAGTCATAAGATTAGAAAAACTTTTGCAAGTGAGTTACATAAAAATGGAGTACCCAGCAAGGTTATATCTGACCTCATGGGTCATTCTGACATTAGAACTACGGAAAAATATTACATTCTCAATTATGAAGACTCTTTCGGTTATCTGCGCCAGCTTATGCAGAAATCATTAAAGGTTAATGTTGAGAATTGTTAATATAAAATAATCCCCATATGGGGAGATAAGAATAAAAAGAAAGGAAAGCGCGAGACGGGGATCGAACCCGCGACCTTCTCCTTGGCAAGGAGACGCTCCACCACTGAGCCACTCGCGCATATCGCGTTAATCACAACGCAATATGTACTATACATCATAGATGTGTTTTTGTCAATATGCTTTAACAAAATTTTTACACAAATTAAAATGCCGCGCACCATCACGGTGCGCGGCCAAAATTTATATTTTACTTAGCTGGACCATATGTAAATGTTACGGAGATTGTCTTAATCTGTGTATAATCTTCCGGAAGAATTACACCTGTAGGATTAGCTGATGCCGGATCTCCATCAGAAGTTCTTGCTGCATCAGGAATACTGCTAACCCATCCATTATAAAGGTTAAGTCTTGTACACTTCTTATTATCCGATGTTGTATACCATTTATCTTTGATATCAACCTTCTCGCCATTGATAACAAGTTCCTGAATATCAATTATATATCCAGGGAAGAGTGTCTCACCATTGTAAATACCGATTGCTGCGAATACAAAGCTTGTAGCATACTTTCCTGCTGTCTCAGTGAAATCAAGAGATACAGTATATGTACCTTCGCCTGTTACAACAGCTTCCTCTGCCTTGATGCCGGCTGTGCCTCCCGACGGATGATCGTCACCTACTGCATAACTTACCTGATAGTCACTTGAGTTGAACATAATCCATGCCGTACCGTCTTCTATAACAACATCCTGCGCATCGGATTCTGCTTTCTGTGTTTTCTTAAGTGCTGCAGCCTTAAACTCTTCAACATCAGCATCTTTCTGTTTATCGAAGCTGTGATTTGTAATAATCTTAGCCACATCATCGTATTTCATCTTACATGTGCTTCTGTCATATACAGTGCTGCAATCCCAAAGCATTGGCGCATATCCGTATGCATCACAGTTATTGAGGAAGTTCTCATAATAATTGCACATATCCTCGCCGCCTTCGCTCTTTAAGACGCCCCACTCACCAATGATTACACCGTATCCGGCATCCGTAAACTTGGTAAGAGATTTAAGTGTTGTGTTCATATTGGTGTAATCCGCTTTAACACCCCAATCAGATACACTTCCATCGATACAATAGTTGGATGGATCATAATAGTGAACTGATACGATAAGTTTGTCCTTAGCTGTATCAGTAGGCATCTTATATCTGTCATCGCAAGTCTTTGCAACGTTAGTATCATATCCAGGTATAAGGAGGAATCTTGTTTCATTATATCCTCCTGCAGCTCTTATAACATCAACAAATGTCTGATTAATGGTATTGACTGTCTCATAACATTCGTCCTGTGTAAGAACACCTGTCTGCTTGCCTGCTGTATTCTTCCAGTTATCGTTAAGTCTGTCTCCGAGTTCCTCGTTAGCTCCCTCGAATACGACTCTTTCGTCATAATCCTTGAAGCTTTCCGCGATTCCCTTCCACATTTCTTTGTAAAGTGTCATTGCATTTTCACGAACTGATGTATCCTTGTCACCGAACATGCCCCACCACTGATTGTCCCAATGGTCATTAATGATAACCTTCATATCGGCATCAAGAGCATATCCTACAACTTCCTTGATTCTGTCCATGAATTCCTGCCTGATTGTATAATCGCCATCTTCATAGTTAATTGCACATGTCCATGCAATAGGAATACGGATTGAATCAAATCCCGCATCTTTCATTCCCTGTACCATTTCTTTGGTTGTAACCGGCTGATTCCAGTTAGTCTCATAAAGATTAATGGCTGATTTAGTGCCGAGTTTGGTACGGTCACCTGATTCAAATGTATTACCAAGGTTAATTCCGTTACCCATAAGTCTTGTAAACTCAATTGCAGTCATATCAGCATATTCGCTGCTCTTGCCCGACTGCGTCTCATTCTCCCCGGCTCCCTTTGCATCTGTACCCGTACCTGATTTCTTACCGCATCCGCAGATTGCCGTAATTACCATTGCCAGAACCAGAAGAAGGGCCGTGAAACGTAATTTTTTAGATGTCATTTCCAAAACTCCTTTTCTTTTTTATAAGGAAATAATCAATATTATTTTCCCTTACCACTTCTTCAATATAATATTTCAGGCAGATATTGTATATAGTAATTATTAGTGTGATATAGTGTAATTTTTGTATTTCAGCGTCCTGTGGCCTTCTTGTTCATCTTCTCTGTATACATAAGAGCATCCGACAGTTTAAGCTGTGAGTCAAAATCAAAATCTGCAGCACCATGCGTTACCACTCCTAGGCTGACGGAAATCTTATATGGCTTGTCCGATGTTCTGTTGACATAATCAAGATAGCCTCTGATATCAGCCCGCAGCTGGCCTGTTTTCTCACTTGCATCTGCCACACGCAGGCATACAACCATTTCATCGCCGCCGAAGCGTCCCAGAATCTTATCCCTTACAGGGATACTCTTAACGGCCTGCGCTACCACACTTATTGCAAAATCACCTTCCTGATGGCCATATGTATCATTAATATGCTTAAGTCCGTCCATATCGATTACCGCAACCATATATTCGGCATCTTCCATAAAAGGTTCAGACATCATCTTCTGCAATTCATTATAAAATGCATGTCTGTTATAAAGTCCCGTAAGATGATCGTATTTGTACATATTCTCCATGGCACGGGCTGTATACTGAAGATACCGCATATTCCGGTAACCGCTGAGTGTTGTGTTTATGAGTGTCACAAACTGCATAACCATACAATAATTCTTAGTATTCACTTCAAAGAAAAATCCCGTATATCCTATTGACATGCCCATATACGTAAGCGCAACAAATATAACCGGCCTGTCTTTCTGCATAATACTATCAAAATCAGCGAATATATCTTTCTTTTTTATCAGCGCCGGTAGTTCTCTTACCTTGGTTCCGTCAGCATATATCTCATACATATTTTCCCCGAACCCTCCCGGAAGCGCCTTGCCCGGCTCAAGCGAATCATCAAAACACTCTGTGCTGACAACGATACATGTATCCTCAAATTTAAAATTCTTAAGATACTTAACAAATTCCTGTCTGTTCTTACAGGTAATTGCCTCTGATGACATTTCATACATAAGATGTTCATTTTCCCTGTATAACCTGAAAATACTATTATGCATCTTAAGCAATTGTCCGGTATTCATTATTTTATTCTCATTATTGCATCCGCACGATCCTTCAAGCATCAGCATATACGGAATTTCAATTTCACCGCATATATCTTCTCCGGCAATAGCTCTCTCAGTGCATTCGACTATATGTGCCGATATTGTTCCCAGGTCGCATCCGCATGTAGTGATTGAAGGCGTACAGCAAAGTGCCTCCTCCAGTCCGTCAAAACCGGTCACTATCACATCCTCCGGTATCCTGTATCCGTTACGCTGCAATACATTGCAGGCTGTGATAGCCATAACATCATTTATTGAAATAACAGCTCGCGGCAGTCTGTTATCCGTTATCAATCCTGAAATAACTCTCTCGGTAGGCTCATCCCAGAAATCACCGTATCCGATCCTGTCATCCGAAAGAACAACGCCATGTTCCGAAAGGACTTTACGGCATACCTCAATTCTGTCATCCGAATATCTGTTTCCCTCAAGCCCCGCCAGCACAAATATATCGGTAATTCCATGCTCTTCAACTATATGCCTTACTATCTTCTCGAATCCCGATGTGTATTCAAAATTAATATTACAACAGCCTTTCCTGCTAGCACCTATACTGATTACCGGCACCCCGTTCTTATGCGCCTTATCACATATCGCCTGCGGAATTGTTTTGTCATAAAACGCTTCATCCCATATCACAACAGTATCAATAATATTGTAGTCCATAAGGTCAAAAATCTGCTGTTCCCCGGTCGAAGTCTTACTATCCCAATACATATCCGAACATGTCTGGTAAATAAAAAGCCTGTAATCCGTTCCCCTGATGTGATTGTAAAGTTCGCTTATAAATTCGTAATGTCTGGTGTCGCTTATATGCGATATGCACAAAGCAATTACCTTATAATTCTCGTACATATACTCGCCTTTCTCTTAATGCATATAATCCTTATATATATATTATAAGCCATTAACACCAATAATACAAGGACTTTAAAATCCCTCTTTTTTTCTCTTGCGCCGCAGTTCACTTCTCTTTTTACCGGCTTCCCACTCGGCCTGCTCACCTACAGACTCAGTCTTAAGGCTGGGAACTTCGCATGGCCGCCCGTCATCATCCACTGCTACCATGGTAAGGTATGCCCTGTTTACCGGATATCTCATTCCGTCAAGTTTCTCGACATAAGTGTCAACCCTGACTTCCATTGATGTTCTTCCGACATAAGTCAGCCTTGCCACCAGCACAACTATTTCATGCTGATTGACACCCCTTATAAAAGTAAGATTGTCAACCGATGCCGTCACAACATAGTGTCCCGCATGCCTTACAGCCGCAAGACTTGCCGTTTCATCTATCCATTCCATTAATTTGCCGCCAAAAAGTCTTCCGGCACTGTTAAGATGCTGTGGTCTCACAGCATACACCTGTTCAATCATCGATTCTTTAACTGTTTTCTCCATTTTACCATCTCCTGCCGGGCTTTCTATCTTGACCATATCATTTCATTATCCCTGCCGGAATAATCAAAAAGTCCGTCATTTTTCTCTTCAAGTGCTTTTATTATATGATATGTATATTCATTATACGGAGTGGGAATGCCGAGTTCTCTTCCCATTCTCATAAGCACGCCCGAAAACATATCTATTTCGGTATGCCTGCCGGAATTGAGGTCCTGCAATGTCGAATAACATGTCGACGGCGCAACCGGGCTTCCATGTACAGACGAGGCGGCAGCTTTACTCATATCTATTCCTTTTGCCGCCGCTATAGCTTTCAATTCGCTGCGCAATCCATCACTTACCGCTCTCATATGTTCACTGTCATTATAACATCCGACACCGGCTCCCACAACAGCCTGCGGCAGATTATTGCATACATTAAGACAGAATTTACTCCATATCTCTTCACGTATAAATTCCGTTGCACGGTAATGAATACCTGTGCCTTCAAATAATTTTTCTATTTCATGCACACGGTCATTTCCATGTGTCTTATCAATTTCACCGAATATAATTCCTATCGTTGTGTCCGGGTCAAAAATATACCCTCTGTCTTCCTTATGTGACGCTACCCTTATCAAAGAATATATCATATGTTCTTCGCCGACCGCTCTGCCTATGATTTCCTCGCTGTCAACACCATTCATAAGACTCATTATCACTGTATTATCCGAAGTAACTTTTTTAATACTTTCAATCGCACCTTCCAATGCACCATATTTAAGTGCGACCACCAGCAAATCAATATCTCCCGCTTCATCCGGGCTCCACACCTGCGGTCTGTATTCCGTTCCGTTAATCACGCATCCGTTTTTCACAAGCCTTGCAGCTCTTTCACCGTCAGCAATAATTCCAAGTTCTATTCCTTCTTTGCCCGAAAGTCCCCATATAACATATGAGCCTACCGCGCCGGCCCCAAGTATTGCAACTTTACGTAACATAATAAATCCTCCTGATATCATTACTATACATCCAATGCAAAAAAATTGTCAACCGCATAAGGAAAGGTCCGTTACGCAATGTACCACCTTCCTGTACACTAAATAACGGACCACTTTTGGGCAAAACAAAAGCGCGAGACGGGGATCGAACCCGTTCCCCGTCCAAAAAAAACAACTATGTACAGATTTTACATCTATCTTTTGCGTTCGTTTAAATTTCGAAAGCGCAAACACTGCCGCCATATATGTTTGTTTTGTAAATTTAAACATATATGTGATTTTTACAGCTTTTTAAAGTGGTAAAAATTAAAAAGTGCGGGGTTAGTATTACCCCCGCACTTCTGTAGCTGTAGCACTGTTTTTTAAATGCCTTATAAATCAAGGCTTTCCGGCTCTTTGCTGTGCTACACTAAAGTGTAGCAACTTCTGTAGCACGTTGTTTTTTTCGTTTTTTTCGAGGTGGAATTTATGGATAAAGAGCAATCGCGTTCTTGGTTCTGCGTTTTTAATAATCCGCGTGAACATGGATTTAATATTTCTGATAATGATGAACTTCTACAGACTATTGCATTTACATTTATCGGTCAGTCTAAAACTAGGGTATCAGCATTGACATTATGTGTTTCTGCTGACGGATTGGAGCATATTCATGCGGTATTTGAAGATTCTGTACCTGTTAGATTTATGCAGATAAAAAATCTATTTCCGACAATACATATTGAGCCAACTAAAGGTAATAAGAAGCAAGCAGAGGATTATATTAATAAGGTCGGAATTTATGCAGAAAAAGGCGAAATGATATTAGCAAAATTTCAGCATGGCGATATTGCAGGCCGTCAAGGTCAACGAGTAGATTTATATGAAGCAAAGAAAATGATAGATTCTGGAATGACACCGGATGAAATTCTTGATTCAGATATTGCATATTATCGTCAAGAAAAGTATATTCGCTCCGCGTATATGGCAAAAAAACGTAAAGATGTTGGTACATATCGTGATGTGTCTGTAGAGTGGCATTTTGGCGAAAGCGGAAGCGGTAAGACGTATATTTATAATCAGCTCTTAAAGTATGTAGATGTGAAGAATATATATTTTATTCGTGAGTATGATAACGGATTTCTTGATAATTATCAAGCACAATCTATATTATTCATGGACGAGTATCGCGGCCAGTTGCCTTATTCAAAGTTACTTGGTTTTTTATCGCCGGAAGTGGCCAGTTCTCACGCGCGTTTTTGTGATTCATACACTCTCTGGGATAGAGTTTATATAACTTCTCCGCTTGCTCCAGATGAAGTATATGAAATGTGCGTTCAAAATAAAAAATATGATAAACTGTATCAGCTTTTGCGTAGAATTGATACTGTTGTATATCATTATAAGAAAGACGGGCAGTATTTAACAAGACAGTGTCGTGGAATTGATTATCGTTCACGGTCTGATTTGCAAAACTACGATTGGATGATAACAGCGGCTGCTGAATGTCCTTTTCCTTAAAAAGAACCCTTTCGGGTTCTTTTTATTGTGGTTTGTTTCTGATTTCAAATAATAATTGAATTATTTCGCCCAGTCCGAAAAATAACATTCCTATTGGAAATACGATACTTTCATATTTCATGAATACAGCCATATTTAATCCATTTGAGGTAAGACTAGATACTGTATCTGCTAATAGATAAGCTTCATAAGTGCCGACTGCTAATATTATTATACCTACGATATACATAATAATAGCCATTGCGTTATATCTTCTCATGCTTTTGCCCCCTTTCTAGTTAGTGATGTTAATAACTGGTATATTGCTTTTTTATCTTCCTCTTGCAATATTTCATACATTTCTATTATGTCGTTATATTTATCTTTTGTTGATTCGATTCCTGATGTCAAATATTCAAGGCTTACATTGAAATACTCTGCTATTTTTATTAGATTTTCTGTTTTGGGAATTTTTGATTTTCCTTTTTTCCATTCTGTAAAAAATGTAGGATTTAATCCTGTTTTCCTTGCAACTTCGCTTGTTTTTATTCCTCTTTCTTTTAGTAGTTTTTCAAATATTTCATACATATTAGATACCTCGCATATCATTTTTAGAAAATTCTAAAAATATTTCTTGACAATTAGATATATCTAGTTTAATATATGTATTAAGTTAGATTTATCTAATTCTTGAGCGTGTAAAAGCGCTCAAGGCATACCCATACATAGCCATAATACCGTATTTGGTAATATTTGGCAAATAAAAAATGAAAGGCCGCTATTGCGGAAGGTGGATTTAATGGTTAGTTATTATCGTATTTGTGTTTCACAAAATGGTTGTTATTTGTTTGCAACGGAACAAGGTCAATTAATGTTTCATAATGAAGCAATGAAAATTTATAATTTGTTTCTTGAGCGTTTCCCTGCTTCGGAAGGTTATCACGTAGAAGTTATTTATTGGCGTGCGGAAGGATTTATTCCGGAATGGGCTGAATCAGTTGAATAGATAATTAAGGGTTGGCGGTTTCCGGAAATAAAAACATCTATCCGGTAAATGGTGTTCCGTCTCCACCTCGGGAATATATGCGAGTGGTAAAGGCAGATACAATTAGCGCTGATTGTATATCCTCGGTTCGATTCCGAGTATTCCCATTTGATACAAGTATCATATTAATATTATTTATCAAGGAGGTTTTCATTATGAAAATTTTAGGTATCAAAAAATTTACGTCTAAGGACGGAAAAAAGTGTTGCATGGTTTTTGTTGAGGATGATTTTTCAATGTTCGATAAGGGCAACGCAGAAATTTGCGTAGGAAAAAAGACTGATGTTGTTTGGGTTCCGGAGACTATCGCTCATAAGGTAACTGATAAGGATGTCGGAAAAAATCTTGTCGTTAATTCAACTATCAGTCGTGGTAAGGCCTATATCAATGATATTATGGTCGGTTAGGCCTTAATATACCAGCTTTTAAAATATGAGAAGAAAGGGGGAAAATGCTATGGTAACAGCTACAATTACAGAAACTATCACAACCGCGTTTGAGACAGCTACTACCCTTGCTGGTAAGTGCTTTGACTTTGTCACAAGTAATGAGTGGCTTGGTCTGATCTTCGTAGTTGGTACGATTGTACCGATTGGATTTATGGTAATCCGTAAGGCGAAAAATTTCGCAAAGAGATAGTATCTTATTCCCTTGGGCGGTGGACGGTTTGACCGTCTGCCGTCTTTTTTATCTTTTTGGAGGTGTTTAGTTTATGAAACATAAAACAAAAGTTATTATATTAAGTATTATAACAGCTTTTCTTGTTTTATTTGCCGTTTTGCGTGTTGTGTCGGCTGTTCGTGCAGATGATACTTCGATTAATGAATTTAATGTCAAATTTCATTATGGAAGTAAGGACGGTACTGTTACTTATGATGTGCAATTTAGTTATACTCTTCCAGAGGGTCAGTATTTAGTTGGGTTGCTTTCTCCGACAGGTTCTGACCATTATTTTCATCTTTTTAGTGTTGACCCTAAAGGTAGAACTTATGAGTGGCTAGGCAATAAAGATGTTCATAACTTTGTATCTGTCAGACACGAAAAAGGCAAAGATGATGTGACTGATACTCGAGATAGTTATACTTGGACTGCTATTTTTTTCGATATTAGTACATTTTCTATTTCGGGTATTCCAGTTTATCTTTATCCTGATGAGTACGGTTTTCTTAGTGATGATACTTTTTGGCATAATGTCATAGATGTTAAGATGTTTCCAACTTATGGTTCATCTTGTCCTTGGGATTCGTCAAATCATTATGGTTATTCTTCTACATATTCAGAGGGTGTAACTGCTCCGTCTGTGCGTGAAGTTTTGTTATCGTATGGATATTATAATAGTTCTTCTGGTAATTCTACTAGTTCTGATTCAGACGGTGGTCATTCCGGCGGTGGCGGCTCTCTTGGCGGTCGAGTAAAGCAATATATTGTAGATGTTAAGTATCAAGTTCCGAACACTGATGTTTCGCAATATTATACGGAGTTGTGGCTAGATGTTCCTACCGGTCGCGATTCTAATAATAAGATTACATACCGCAAGGTTTGCGCTGCTGAATTTAAGACTTCTGAATTACTTAATAAAAATATAATTCAAATATCTAACGGTCAAGGCGGCTGGACTTCTGTCGATAAAGGTTCTTATTATTCTATTTATCGAACTTGGAATGAATTGATTGCTCGATATTGCCCTGTCGATACCGCTAAGATGTATGGCGGTTGTATTGCGTATTTGCGAAATGCTATTCATTTGACAGATAATAAAACATTAGTATCTGATTATGTTTATTTTACCCTTAATCCCGACAAGGTTAATATCACTGATGAGGGCGCATCCTCTGCCGCTCCTACGATCTATAACAAAAAAGGTACATTGAATGAAAACGGACCCAGTAACAATGATACTTCTAATGATAAAACATCTGATAATTCAGGCGATTTCGACTATATCGGTGGTATTACAGATAAGCCAAAGGATTACATTCATAATGACGGTACTGGCGATTCAGACGGCGGTCATTCCGGCGGTGGCGGTCATGGTGGCGGTCGTGGAGATAGCGATACTTCATTTATTCCTACTTCTAGTTGGACTCTTTCTGATTTCGTTAATTGGGTAAAAAATGGGTTCGGTTTATTTGGTAATAATGGAATACTCACTATGGTTAAGGATATATTTGGTTTTTTGCCGGAGGATGTTTTTAACGTCATAATGTGGGTTGTTCTATGTGCTGGTTTTATTGCTGTTATTAAGCTAGCATTTTAAGGAGGTTTTATTTATGAATGATGTTCGTCTTGTTATTCGCGGTATGTTTGATATATTGAACACTACAATAACTATATATGATTATTCTTTTACAATTTGGCAAATTATTATATTATTCGGTATTGCTTCCGGTGTTGGTTGCATTATCGGATTTCTTCTCGGGGGTGATTAATTTGGTATTTGAATTTATTTTGGATCCACAGAGTACGGTTGATTTATGTTACAACTTATTTCTTTTTGATTCAATATTCTTAGTTGGTTATCTGGGTTATGTTGAATTAAGAAAGTTGATTAGTAAGATTCGCGGAGGTGCTAAGAGAAATGCAAGAATTAGTAAATAGTATATTTGGTTCTGCTCCGGAGTTCGGAACAGATTTTGTATTGCTTTTTTGGACTGTTCTTATTGTATTTAATCTAATTGCAATGGTTATTGAAGTTTTTACCGGAGGTACTCGAAATTGAAATGGATTGTATTTTTTATCATAATTGTATTACTGTTTTCTTTTCCAAAATTTCGTATTTTTTTAAAAAAATTGCCGCGCTATGTGGTAACTTTTCCAAAGGACGTTTTGTTATATTTTAAACATAAAAAATATAATAATGCTCCGATTGGCTTTATTTGCGGATATGTCGCAGACGGCGGCGAGGTTTTCGGAAGTGGTAAAACATTATCCGCGGTTAAACGGTTAGTTTGTTTATTTGATAAATATGACGGTTTGCCCGTTTGGTCTGACGAGTTAAAAAAAATGGTTAAGCAGCATGTCTATATTTTTTCAAATATTACAATTAATTGTGCTGGTGCTGTGCGTATTGATTGTTTGCAACAGTATTCAGATTTTATCAAAGATTGTCACGGCAAGGATGATAAGTATATTTCTTATCTATTCATTGATGAAGCAGGTTCAGAATGGAATAGCCGCGCTTTTGCCAGTAATTTTACGGCTGATTTTATTTCAGATATTGTTACTTGCCGCCACAACGGGAGCGCGTTTATTTGGACTGCACAAGACATTACATTGGTTGATAAGTTACTTCGTTCTGTTACTACATTCGTATATGGATGTAGTCACTGGGGGCGCGTGTTCTTCAATATGAAGTATTCCGCGCGTGAAGTTGAGAATGTAACAGATGTTCGTCTTGTTAAGCCGTTAGCCGTTTCCGGATATTTTGCAAGCAATAAGATTTTTTCGAAATATGATACATATGCACGTTTTGAAAGAATGCGCCGTGAAGTCGAAGAGGGCAAGACATTATCGACAGCACAGATTATTGAGCAAAGAGAAAGCAACCCGGCTTATCAGTATGTCTCGTTCCGGCGAAAAGGAAAGCATTTCGCGAAAAAGTATCATTAAGCGGTCAGTCGTAGATTGCCGCTATAACTCCGCTGAGCGGAGTTGTTGGCCAAGCAATTTAATAGTATGTAAATTTCGTGGTAGACAGATTGTACATGGATGTACAATCGTTAATCCGCGGTATTACGTCCCACAGCCGTAAAATTACGGCCGTGGTTGATTACAAGGAAAGACAGCTGGCGCGCTCTCCGCATACGTGCGGAGAGCCGCAAGCGTCAAAAGGTGGAAAGGTGGATTTTATGTTAGTTAATGAATGGTTAGAAATTGGTTACGATAAAGGAATTATAGATGAAATTCCGGTCGATTCTTACGTTTCTTTTGCTTCGGCCTATACTAAGTGGTTTTCAAGTAAAATGAATACTATAAAGCCACAATCATTAGATAGGATTGAAGTAACATATAATAAATATCTAAAAGGTTCAGAATTTGAGAATATGCCTATTCATACAGTAGATGAAAAGGCAATTTATACATTTCTTAATAATGTTATTATCACATATGGAAATATTAATAAAAAGGAATATGACAGAATATATCAGATTGTTAATAATGTAATGTATTATGCTTTTGATATAGATATAGGTTATTGTCATTCTGTGAATTGGGATATTGTTAAAAGGCATATTGCCGTTGATAATATTATTCCGTCTCGCAAAAAAGAATATGCTATTTCAGATACAGATAAAAATAAGCTGTTTCGCGCGGTTCTCATTGATAACGTATATCCGCGTAAAAGATGTGCTTCATTATGTGTATGTCTGAATTTTTATCTTGGATTGCGTATTGGCGAATTGGCCGCCTTGTCGTGGAAAGATGTTGATTTAGCTGGGAAATACGTATATATACATACGACTGAAACTAAAAGTTTTTCGCGTGATGATGACGGCTGCCGAATGGAACATATTAATTATAACGTGCAGGATACAACTAAAACGGTATATTCTGTGCGTAAGATACCGCTTATTCCGGAAAGCATTTATATTATCAAATTGATAAAGGCATATCAGCAACAACGCGGTTATGATTCCGATTTTCTCTCATATGACGGCACAGATACGATTCTTTCTAAGTCATTAGAGAGAACTATATATAAATTGTGCGAACTCTGCGATATAAGCAGATTCAGCAGTCATAAGATTAGAAAAACTTTTGCAAGTGAGTTACATAAAAATGGAGTACCCAGCAAGGTTATATCTGACCTCATGGGTCATTCTGACATTAGAACTACGGAAAAATATTACATTCTCAATTATGAAGACTCTTTCGGTTATCTGCGCCAGCTTATGCAGAAATCATTAAAGGTTAATGTTGAGAATTGTTAATATAAAATAATCCCCATATGGGGAGATAAGAATAAAAAGAAAGGAAAGCGCGAGACGGGGATCGAACCCGCGACCTTCTCCTTGGCAAGGAGACGCTCCACCACTGAGCCACTCGCGCATATAAAGTATTATGTATTTGTATTGACCTGTGACAGTCACAAGTGATAATATACAACAGGACAATTGATTTGTCAAGACTATTTTATTATTTTTTCGAGGTTGTAATGTCAGATACTTATAAAGAATGTCTTATGAAATATTGCGGTAAAGAGCTGCTGCCACATTGTTGTACCGTTCTTGAGTGTGAAATCGAAAGCATGGAGCCGGACAAAGACGGTGGGATTGAAAGTACTTACTTTTTTTCAATTGACGATACGGAAATCGGTTCGATATCGATATATGAAGAGAAGCGGACAGTGAATATATTCGGTGTATATATAGAACCTGAATACAGAGGTAAAGGATACGCGCGCGAAATGATGTACAGTGTACTTGAAGACATAATTCCCGGCGGGAGGCAGATACTTCTTCAGGTTGCGGATAATAATAAACCCGCATTCGGCCTGTATACCGGATGCGGGTTCAAAGTTATTGATTTTGTTGAAATGAACACTACTCAAGATTAGTGTAACCCATAAGGTATTTATCAACCTCTTTGGCCACGTCACGGCCCTGTCTTATCGCACGTACCACAAGCGACTGTCCGATGTGCATGTCGCCTGCCGCGAAAACCTTAGGGACACTTGTTGCAAAAGCATCAGAAGCGGTTTTGACGTTGGTACGGGCATCCACTTCCACGCCGAATGCGTCTGTTACATATTTCTGGCTTCCGAGAAATCCTGCCGCAATAAGAACCATTTCGCAAGGAAGCTCAAACTCACTTCCGGCGACCTCTGCCATCATAAAACGTCCGGTTTTCTCATCTTTCTTAGATTCCAGCTTAACACATACCAGTTTCTTGAGATTGCCGTTTTTGTCCTTAACAAATTCCTTGACCGTCGTCTGATAAATTCTCGGGTCGTGTCCGAATACGGCAATGGCCTCCTCCTGACCATAATCAGTCTTGCAGACCTTCGGCCACTGCGGCCATGGGTTATTCGCAGCACGCTCATCCGGAGCCTTAGGCATCATCTCAAGCTGGGTGATTGATTTACAGCCGAGACGGATTGATGTGCCGACACAATCGTTGCCGGTATCTCCACCACCGATAACAACGACATTTTTATCCTTAGGGTCGATGTATTTCTTGTCCTTAAAATCAGAATCAAGAAGGCTCTTGGTTACTGATTTGAGATAATCGACCGCAAAATAGATACCGTTGGCATCGCGGCCTTCCGCCTTGATATCACGGGGATTAGCGGCACCGCAGGCAAGCACAATGGCATCATAATCCTTAATGAGTGTCTGTGCTTTGACATTTCTGCCGACATCTGCATTGGTAATAAATTCAACGCCCTCTGCTTTAAGATGCTCAACACGGCGGTCAACAACCCATTTTTCGAGTTTCATATTCGGGATGCCGTACATAAGGAGGCCTCCGACACGGTCCGCTCTCTCATATACAGTAACACTGTGTCCGCGCATATTAAGAAGATCCGCTGCTGCAAGTCCGGAAGGTCCCGAACCTATGACAGCGACTTTTTTGCCTGTACGGACTGCCGGAATTTCCGGTTCGACATAACCGTGTTCAAAAGCATATTCTATAATTGTTTTCTCGTTTTCTTTCGTACTTACGGCATCACCGTTAAGTCCGCATGTACAAGCTTTCTCACAAAGTGCCGGGCAGACCCTTGACGTAAATTCAGGGAAATTGCTTGTCTTGGCAAGTCTGTGATATGCCCTTTTATAATTACCGATGTAAAGAAGTTCATTCCACTCCGGAATCAGGTTGTTAAGCGGACATCCGCTTATCATACCCTTAAGCATCTTGCCCGACTGGCAGAACGGCACACCGCAGTCCATACATCTGGCGGCCTGTTCACACTGTTTTTCGAGAGGAAGTGCCTTGTGAAACTCATTAAAATTCTTAATTCTCTGAGTTGGCGTAACTGCCTCGCTGTCAACTCTTTCATAATCCATAAATCCTGTTGGTTTTCCCATATCTGTCTTCCTCCTTTCCTATTTCTTAAGCGCGTAGAACGCTTCTATCTGTGCCTGTTCGCTTGAAAGTCCTTTTTCTTCCATCTGGACTATCTGATTAAGCATCTTCTTATAATCATGTGGCATTATTTTCTTAAATTTAGGAAGATATTCACTGAAGTTATCAAGAATATGCTTGCCTTTTTCGGAATTGGTATATGCCACATGTTTCTGTATCATCTGTTTAAGTTCAAGGACATCATATTTATCCGTAACTTCTTCGGAACTTATAAGTTCTTTGTTAAGGTTAAGGTATAATTTATTATCCTCATCCAGAATATAAGCGATACCACCGCTCATACCGGCTGCAAAGTTCTTTCCGGTCTTACCGAGAACTACCACGCGGCCGCCGGTCATATATTCACATCCATGCTCGCCGACGCCCTCGACTACCGCTGTGGCGCCTGAGTTACGGACGCAGAAACGTTCGCCGGCAACACCGTTAATGTACGCCTCACCGCTTGTAGCACCGTAAAGAGCGACATTACCGATAATTATATTTTCATCATATTTGAAATCCGAACTCTTAGGCGGGTATACGATAAGCTTGCCGCCCGAAAGTCCCTTACCGAAGTAATCGTTGGAATCTCCGACAAGTTCTATTGTAAGTCCCTTAGGAATAAAAGCACCGAAGCTCTGTCCACCGTTGCCGTTACATCTTATTGTATAAGTATCCTCATCAAGCCCGTCAGTATAAAGTCTTGTTATTTCAGAACCGAACATTGTACCGAAAGCACGGCTGTTTACATTGGTTACATCAAGTTCAATGCTCTTCTTCTGCTTTTTCTTAAGAGAAGGCATAAGTTCTTTAATAAGAACGGTTTCGTCGAGCGTCTTGTCGAGTTTAAAATCATACACATGCTTGTTGTAATATTCCATCTTTTCTGCTCCGGCATACGGATTATCAAGGATGGCTGACAAATCTATTTTACCGTGGCGTTTGGCACTTCCGTCTTTTTTCTGGAAAAGCATATCTGTTCTTCCGCACATCTCATCAAGTGTTCTGAATCCGAGTTTTGCCATATATTCACGAAGTTCTTCTGCGACAAACCTCATAAAATTGATTACATACTCAGGTTTACCTGCAAATCTCTTTCTGAGTTCAGGATTCTGTGTTGCGACGCCGACCGGACATGTATCAAGATTACATACACGCATCATAACACATCCGAGTGTTACAAGCGGTGCCGTTGCAAATCCGAATTCTTCTGCTCCGAGGAGACATGCTATAGCGACATCACGGCCATTCATAAGCTTGCCATCTGTCTCAACAATCACCTTGTTACGAAGATTATTCATAATAAGAGTTCTGTGCGTCTCAGCAAGTCCAAGTTCCCACGGAAGTCCGGCATTGTGAATCGAGCTTCCCGGTGCCGCACCTGTTCCTCCGTCATAACCGGATATAAGGATTACCTGTGCACCGGCTTTGGCAACACCTGCCGCTACCGTTCCGACTCCGGCCTCCGATACCAGCTTGACAGAAATTCTCGCCTGATTGTTGGCATTTTTCAGATCATATATAAGCTGCGCCAGATCTTCGATCGAATATATGTCGTGATGAGGCGGCGGCGAAATAAGACTTACACCCGGAGTTGAAAGCCTTGTCTTGGCAATCCACGGGTATACTTTGCCGCCCGGAAGGTGTCCGCCCTCTCCCGGCTTAGCACCCTGTGCCATTTTAATCTGGATTTCGTTGGCACTTACAAGGTATCTTGATGTAACACCGAAACGTCCGGATGCAACCTGCTTGATTGCGGAACACTTGTTAAGTCCGTCAGGGCCGACTGTAAGTCTCTCAATGCTCTCTCCGCCCTCACCGCTGTTAGATCTTCCGTGAAGTGTGTTCATCGCGATTGCGAGAGTTTCGTGTGCTTCCTGCGAAATCGAACCGTATGACATGGCACCGGTCTTAAATCTCTTTACTATAGAGTCAACGCTCTCAACTTCTTCAATCGGAACGCCTTTCTCCGGAAATCTGAAATCCATGCAGCCTCTTAATGTGACAGGATCCATCTCTTCATTAATAAGATGTGAATATTCCTTAAATGTCTCATAGTCGCCGTTGCGGGCTGCAAGCTGGAGAAGATGTATTGTCTGCGGATTGTACAGATGTTCTTCCTTTCCGCTTCTTAATTTATGGCTTCCCACGCTGTCGAATGTCTCGTCTGCCGTAAGTCCAAGCGGATCAAATGCACGGCTGTGTCTCACATTGACATCTTCCTCGATATCCTTAAGTGTGATGCCTCCGATTCTGCTGACCGTTCCGGTAAAATATTTATCAATAACTTCCGGAGCAATACCTATTGCCTCAAAAATCTTAGAGCCTTCATATGACTGTATTGTGGATATACCCATTTTGGATGCAATCTTGACGATTCCTGTAAGTATCGCCTTATTGTAATCCTCAACAGCTGCATAATAATCCTTGTCAAGAATACCTATATTAATAAGTTCTTTGATAGTATCCTGTGCAAGATACGGGTTAATTGCACATGCACCATATCCGAGAAGTGTTGCAAAATGATGTACCGTTCTCGGCTCACCGCTTTCAAGAATAAGGGCAACGCTGGTCTTTTTCTTGGTAACGACAAGATGCTGGTTCATTGCTGCCACTGCAAGGAGCGAAGGAATTGCAACTCTGTTGTCATCAACTCCGCGGTCAGTGAGAATAATGATGTTGGCTCCGTCTCCGTGCGCCCTGTCGGCTTCAACAAACATTCTGTCAATAGCTTTCTCAAGAGATGTATTCTTATAATATGTAATAGGGATTTCAGCGACTTTGAAACCTTCCTTATCCATATTTTTAATTTTTAATAAATCCATGTTGGTAAGTATCGGATTGTCAACCCTGAGTACATGACAGTTCTCTGCCTTCTCCTCAAGGATATTTCCATCTTTACCTATATATACGGATGTTGCGGTGACTATTTTCTCACGAAGTGCATCAATAGGTGGGTTAGTAACCTGGGCAAAAAGCTGTTTAAAATACTCAAACAAAGACGGTCTCTGTTTGGAAATCGGTGCTAACGGCGTGTCAACACCCATTGCCGCAATCGGCTCCGAACCATTCTTGGCCATATTAAGTATTGCTGAGTAAAAATCCTCATATGTGTATCCGAATGCCTTCTGAAGTCTTGCGCGCTCCGTCTTATCATATTCGATAGCTTTTTTATTAGGAATCTTAAGGTCACGCAGCATTACAAGATTGTTATCGAGCCATTCGCCGTAAGGTTTTCTTGTAGCATATCTGTTCTTAAGCTCTTCATCATCGATGACCCTTCCCTCAACAGTATCTACAAGAAGCATCTTGCCCGGATGAAGTCTCTCTTTAATCCTGATGTTGGATGGATCAATGTCAAGAACACCGACCTCCGATGAAAGGACAAGGTAATCATCATTGGTAATATAATAACGTGACGGTCTGAGTCCGTTACGGTCAAGTACGGCGCCCATAACATCACCGTCCGAGAAAAGAATTGATGCAGGTCCGTCCCACGGCTCCATCATGGTTGCATAGTACTGATAGAAATCCCTCTTCTCAAGGCTTATAAGCTTATTATTCATCCAAGGCTCAGGAATCGTGATCATAACCGCAAGCGGCAGATCCATTCCGCTCATTACGAGAAATTCAAGTGTGTTATCAAGCATTGCCGAATCTGAACCCTCGGTATTGACTACCGGGATAACCTTATGCATACTGCCTTCAAAATACTTGCTCTTCATATTTTCCTCGCGGGCAAGCATCTTATCGGCATTGCCTTTGATTGTATTAATTTCACCGTTGTGTACGATAAATCTGTTAGGATGAGCTCTTCTCCAGCTTGGATTGGTATTCGTGCTGAATCTTGAATGTACCGTCGCAATCGCCGATTCATAATCCTTGCTGCAAAGATCCGGGAAGAAAGTTCTGAGCTGGTTGACTAAGAACATTCCCTTATATACTATTGTTCTGCTTGAAAGAGATACGACATAAGTATCGTCATTACTCTGTTCAAAAACCTTTCTCACTATATAAAGCTTTCTGTCGAAAGGAAGTCCTTTCTCGCAGTCCTCAGGTTTCTTAATAAAACACTGTACGATAGAAGGCATAACTTCAATCGCCTTGCTGCCGAGCACCTCAGGTCTTATCGGAACTTCTCTCCAGCCGAGAAATTCAAGATTTTCCTTCTCCACGATGTTTTCGAACATCTTCATGGCCTGTTTTCTTTTTAACTCGTCCTGTGGAAAAAAGAACATCCCGACGCCGTATTCACGTTCGCCGCCGATATCTATTCCAAGCTGCTTGCATGCCTTGGAGAAAAATTTATGGGATATCTGAAGCATAATGCCGACACCATCACCGGTCTTGCCTTCGGCATCCTTTCCTGCACGGTGTTCAAGATTCTCCACAATGCTGAGTGCGTTCTCAACCGTCTTGTGAGTCTTGATTCCCTTGATATTAACGATTGCACCGATACCACAGTTATCATGTTCAAACTGTGGATTATACAATCCGTCGTTGTGTGTGTTATCGTAAATCATTCTTCCCTGTCCTTTCCAAAAATTGATTATCTGTAATATACTACCGTTTTTTCCGGTTGTAAACAGGATTTTTTTGTAAATTGTCTGATTATTTGTCTTTTTGCATTATTACATTTATTTATCTGACTATTCTATGAATTGTTTGGTTATTTTTTTATTAAAATTCGTTTCCCACCATCACGTTATGCTTATTTTTCTTAACATAATAATGTCATTCTGTTCCAAAACCACTTTTTGGTGCCAATATTACTTATGATTATTAAGGATTTCTGTTTTTTGATTAATTTTATTGAATGGAAGGCTTATAGAATGTAAAATATATACATAATATTACGGAGAGTTAATCATAATGAAGAAATCAGGACCTAAAGAATTAAAATTTATCAATTACAAGAGATATATCATTGTGTTGTCGGTACTTCTTACGGCACTTATATCCATAAACATAATGTTCCGTGTGAGTACGGTTTTTGCACAGGCATATTGCACGGCCGTATATCCTAATGTTGTCAAAGTTATGGGAGCCGTAAGTTCTCTTGCACCGTTTTCCATAATAGAGATTCTTATATATGTGGCAGCCGTCATTGTAATATATGCCATAGTCCGTCTCATAATTACGCTTGTACATAACCACAGCAAGGCTTCGATTTGTTTTTTCACATACAGGCTGAAGAAATATCTTCTGAATCTTGCCTGCATTGTTATGGTATGCCTGCTTATACTGAGTTTCAACTGTACTATACTTTATCATAGGCTTTCCTTTACCGTGTGTGCCAATATGGAACTTGAGGCGCACAGCGTGGATGAGCTTGCCGCTCTCTTTAAAATAATTGCGGACGATGCAGCTGATTTATCAGATAAAGTGGAACGTGACAGCAACGGCGTATTCACCACCGGCAGCCTTGATGTCAATGAGTTATGCGTTGATGCAATGCATGCCGTAAGGCAGAGTTATCCTTTTATGACAGATTATTACCCGCACGCTAAACCGATTCTTGCTTCAAAACTGATGTCCGCCACCGGCATGGAAGGCTTCTATTCGCCTTTCACAATGGAGGCCAACTATAATTCCGACATTCCGGATATTGATATACCACACACCATCTGCCATGAACTGGCTCACTTAAGCGGTTTTATACACGAGGACGAGGCCAATTTCATCGGTTATGCCGCATGTATGGCTTCCGATAGTGAATCTCTCAGATACAGCGCAAGCGTAGAAATGCTTATATATGTAATGAATGAATTATACAACAATCTCTCATCCGAACATTACAGCAAGCTCATAAGCACACTTGACCGTGGTGTGATCACCGATTTAAACGCACAGGGAAAATATTGGAGAGAGGCCGGAAATATGTTTGGAGGAAGCCTTAATGATGCTGTCCAGTCGGCCAACGATACTTACATAAAATTAAACGGTGACACTGAAGGCGATGTACGCTACTCCATGGTCACCGAATTATTGATTGATTATTATTCCGATAAAATAGATGAAATCCTCGACGCAGATAAATGATATTATACCATGATATCTATCGCTTTATCGACAACCGATATCTCCACTCTCTGATGGGCATCTCCGTTCTCACCGTCAACAGTCCATTCGACAGCCTTATCACTCTCTATCACAATCCTGTCCGTCTTAAAGCGCTCCACCATAGGGCTTTTCTGGTTTTTTGACAAAAGTCCCGCCACTATCTGTTGTAATTCAAGCGGAGAAACAGGTTCTTTAACCAGAGTCACTTCAAATAGTCCGTCATCGAGTTCCACGTCCTTACCGCATATGTCCTTCACTCCGCCAACCGAGCGCGAATTGGAAATCATACCATATATATAACTTCCTTTCATTTCTATTTCATTGCAATGTATCGTGAGATAATAGGACTTTATATTGGAAAGACTCTTAAGGCTCTCAAATACATACGCCTGGTGTCCCAGAACATTTTTGACATTCTGAGGCGTCTTATATGAAACATCAGTAAATAATCCGAAAGCAGCTACATAATTGAAGTACCTTCCGTTCATAACGCCTATATCATATGACATAACTTTTCCATCTGAAATCTTCGCTGCTGCCTTAATCATATTCTTCGGAATACCGAGTGTCGATGCAAAATCATTTGTGGAACCCGCCGGTATATATCCCAGAACCGGACGTTCATTGATATGTGTCATCATAGCCGAGATAACCTCATTAAGAGTACCGTCTCCGCCGCTGCATACTATCATATCATATAACCCGTCAGCCTCACATACCCGGTCATACCCGTCCATCGCGTGCTGCGTCGGATATGCGGTAACCATATATCCGTTCCTGGTAAAAATATCAATTATTTCCATAAGCTTATTTTTGATAAGCCCTTTGCCTGAATGTGAATTATAAACAAATAGTAATTTTTTCATTGCCCACCTCTGTAAAAAAACTAATCGTTAATTATTCTTTCGCCATCACCGAAATCAAGTATATAAGGAAAATGTGTCTTACGTTTCTCAACCGGCGGAAGCTGCATATAAGTATCGCCAAAGAAATTACGCAGCATTCCCTTCATATCCCTCGGGAAATTAAGTTCCACATCTTCAAACTTCCATTTTCTGCACGGAAATGTCCTGCGTTTATACAGCATATTGGTATTCGCGTCAGTATCACATGGGTATCCGAACCTCTTAGTCTCGGTATTATTGTACATGGTGCATATCGATTTACATTTTCTGTATAATGCCTTCTTATCAATCCTTAAAAATACCATCGCATGATGCACAAACCTGCATATCGCCTTAATGACCGCGCCCAGAAATCCTGTCTGGAATATAACCGGTTCAGGTATGCTTCTTAATATAAGAAGTTTTGAGAAAAACCACGCTCTCCATTTCTGAATAAAAAACAGAAAATCATTGTCCGGATAATTGTCGTATGCATATATATCGAGGAAAATACCCAGATCACAATTGATATTCTTAAGAGCATTTTCCACAAACTTCGTGCCACGTATGCACAGCCTTGTTGTCATAAGAGGAAAATTCGGATTATGTTCGGCATTCAGGACGTAATATTTATCGCCCATCTTTTCTTCAACCAGTTTAATGAACTTCTCATAATCCTCGCGCGGAAGCGCAATATCAATATCGTCATCCCACGGAATGAATCCGCCATGCCTTATTGCACCTATTCCGGTTCCGGCCACTCCAAAATAGCGTAACCCGTTCTCATCGCATATTTTCATGAAATCCTTAAGAATCCCCATCTCCATCAACTGCAGACGCTTAAGTTCCTTATCTTCATAAAACTTTGGCATATAAACCTCCGAATAATTTTATCTGTCCCATTTATCACAAATGGAATTAATCTGGTCGGCAAACTTTGCAAGATCCTTGTTAGCGCCGCCTTCATTATGTCTTATAACAGTCATAAGTCTTCTGCCCGCTGCCACAAGACGTTCAAACACATCCGAAGCCTTTCTGACAACCGGTTTGACCTTACGCTCGCCTACACCTTCGCGTATACATGTTCCGTCAATAAGATTATAACTGCATCCGCTGAAAGGTGCAACCGCATCCAGTCCGTGCTCATCTATAAGACACTTCGTGAATCCTTCGCATACGTCACTTTCACCGTGTACAACAAACACCTTGGACGGTTTCGGATCAAATGCCTCTATCCACTTAATAAGCCCGGCCTTATCGGCATGACCGCTTACGCCTTCAAGTTTCACAATTTCCGCTTCCACATCTATCGTTTCCCCGAAAAGCTTTACCTCGGATGCCCCTTCGAGAAGTGCGCGTCCAAGCGTTCCGTTGGCCTGATATCCCACAAACACGATCGTACTCTCTTTGCGCCAGAGATTATGTTTAAGGTGATGTCTTATACGTCCGGCTTCACACATTCCCGACGCCGATATGATAACCTTAGGCCTGTTGTCAAAATTAATTGCCTTTGAGTCGTTACTCGTAACCGAAAGCATAAGTCCCGGAAACTGCAACGGGTTAATACCCTGTGCAACAAGTTTCATCGCTTCTTCATCAAAGCAGCATTCCCTGTTGCGGTTAAAAACCTGTGTAGCCTCAACCGCAAGCGGGCTGTCGACATATACCTGGAATCCATCATGTCCGTGTATCATATTTTCTTTCTTAATGCATCTGAAATAATACAGCATCTCCTGTGTTCTTCCGACTGCAAAAGAAGGAATGACCACATTGCCGCCCCTGTCAAAGGTTCTCTGTGTAATTTCGGCAAGTACCTTTACATAGTCGACCGATGCATTATGATAACGGTCTCCGTATGTGGATTCCATAACAACATAGTCTGCTTCCGTTATATACTTCGGATCCTTGATTATCGGTCTGTTTACATTGCCGATATCGCCGGAGAATACTATTTTTCTGGTATACGGACCTTCGGTTATCCACATCTCAATGCTTGCTGACCCAAGCAGATGTCCTGCATCCGAAAACCTTACATCTATGCCCAGTGCCAGTTCAATCTTATCATCATAATTGCAAGGTACAAGAAATTCAAGTACACCTTCTGCGTCATTAAGGGTATACATAGGCTCAACCAGTTCTTTTCCGGCACGCTTAGCCTTCCTGTTCTTCCATTCAGCCTCCGTTTCCTGAATATGTGCCGAATCCTTGAGCATGATACGGCATAAATCAACTGTTGCCTCTGTTGCAAAAATAGAGCCTCTGAATCCTCTGGCATAAAGAAGTGGGAGAAGTCCCGAATGATCTATATGCGCATGTGTCAAAAGCACATAATCAATATCCGGCACATTCATGGGAAGTTCCTGATTCTCATAATCGTCGGTTCCCTGCTCCATTCCGCAGTCAATAAGTATGTTCTTGTCGCAGGCCTGAATAACATGGCAGCTGCCGGTAACTTCGTGGTCAGCTCCGATAAAAGTAATTTTCATGTGCCCCTCCATGTAATATATTATAGTCTAGTTGTTAACTATTTAGATAATTATTTTACCATATTTTTACCAAAAAATAAATACTATATTTATAAGTGGATGCATCTTGTGATATAATGTTTTTATCAATAAAATCACCTGATGAAAGGAGCATTTATGGATTTTCTGTATACTCTCCAGAATCTGCGCAATCCGGTTCTGGATACCATAATGTCAATAATTACAAACCTTGGCGGCGAATTAATAGTTATAGCCGCGCTCTGCATCATATACTGGTGCATCAATAAGGATTTTGCTTACAAGCTCTGCTTCACTTATTTCATATCGGGACTTCTCGTACAAGGTGCCAAGATAGCCTGCCGTGTCGAAAGGCCGTGGGTAAGGGATTCAAGGCTTACCTGTGTGGAATCGGCGCGTAAGGCAGCAACCGGTTATTCGTTTCCGAGCGGACATACCCAGGGTGTGACCGGATTGTTCAGTTCGGTTGCATTTCATATAAAGAAAAGCTGGTTTTACATCGTAAGCTTTGTAATAATTGCCGCCGTGATGTTCTCAAGAATGTACCTCGGATGCCATACGCCTCAGGACGTCATAACCGCTTTTGCAATAACAATTGTCACCTCAGCCGCCGTAAGCCTTCTCTATGACCGCATATCATCCAACGATAAAGCCAATGTAATAGTGTTCATCCTCACCGAGGTCATATCCATTGCACTCATCCTTTACAGCAGCTATGTGGTGTCATCCGGTAAATCCACCACAGATCTGGCTATGGACGGCTTCAAGGCTGCCGGTGCCGGTATAGGGTTCGGAATAGGCTGGTTTCTCGAAAAGGAATTCATCCATTATGACCCGCGTTCCGTCAGGACGGTATGGGGACAGATTATTAAAGTCATCGCCGGTCTGGCTACTTCACTCGCTTTCAAGCAGGGACTTAAGCTTATCGGCCCGGATTCTGTTCCCGTCAATATAATCCGTTACATAATTGTTGTAATCTGGGTAGTGGCTGTTTTCCCGTTTATTGTGTCCAAAATCACATCTAAAGAAAAATAATCATTCAATTATATACGGAATTTCAACCGGCAGGGTACCGTCTTCCTTAACAACGGCCCTGCCGCCTGTTATTTCCGTAATTCTATCCATAAAAGCCTTGCTGTATTCAGATTTAATATGGACTTTCATCGCAACATCAGCCGAATATCCGACATCTTCGATAACACCGTCATATTCAGGCAGCGAACGCCTTATTTTACCCTCATCCGTATAATCGGTAGTAATCATATATCTGACGCCCGGCACGAGCATTATAAGCTCCGACGTTGCAAGCGCATCCTTTGCGGCAGCTGTGTATGCCCTCACAAGGCCTCCGGTCCCCAAAAGCGTTCCGCCGAAATATCTCGTCACAATTATCAGGCAGTTATGTATCCCGGCCCGCGTGATAACTTCAAGTATCGGCTTTCCGGCGGTCCCGGATGGTTCACCGTCATCACTGCAGCGCGTCGTTTCATTATTACTACCTATGACAAATGCATAACAGTTATGTCTTGCATCCCAATATTTTCTTCGCGCCGCCTCTATATACGAAGCTGCCTGTTCATCGCTTTCAACGCTGTATACTGCGGCAAGAAAGCGGGATTTTTTCTCTTCATAACAGCCCTCTCCGCCATTTCTGACCGTAATTAATCCTGTCATAAAAACCTCCTGTCAACTGTCCATAAGTATATCATATATCTTTATACAAATGTTAAGTTTTTGTTACATTTAGGCTTTTTTTCTTTATTTATTGGCAATAATTTGATATACTGAATTGAACGATTGTTGAAAGGACGGAATATATGAATTTCAGTAGTGACAGCATCAAACAAAAACAGAAAATGCTCTCGTCCCACCGTATAAAAATGGGCACGAAAGCATTGGTATATACATTTAAATTTATCGTTATCCTGTTTGTATTCGGTGCAATTTCAGTCGGATGCATGGGAGCCGGAGCATTTACCGGTCTTATCGAGACAGCACCCGATATCACACTTAACGACGTTACGCCATCACAGTACAAGACCACGGTATATGATCATAATGGTAACCAGACAGAGACTCTCGTCGCTTCCGGTGCCAACCGTATCTATGTGACGATAGATGAGATTCCGGAATGTCTGCAGAATGCATTTATCGCAATCGAGGACGAACGATTCTATGAGCATAACGGAATTGATGCGAAGGGTATCATGCGTGCCGTTTATCAGGGTGTTATAAGCGGTTTCAAGTCAACGCAGGGTGCCAGCACGATAACACAGCAGCTTATCAAGAACAGCGTGTTCTCCGGCGGTAACGAGAGCAGTCTTTCCGGCAAAATAAAGCGTAAGATTCAGGAGCAGTATCTGGCACTCAAGCTTGAGGAGAATGTAGACAACAAGAAGCTCATCCTTGAGAATTATCTTAATACCATTAACCTCGGCAATAATAACCTCGGTGTGCAGTCTGCCGCGCGTAATTATTTTAATAAAGATGTATCAGAACTTACAATTTCGGAGAGCTCGGTAATTGCTGCCATTACGCAGAACCCGTCCAAATATAATCCGGTAAGGCATCCAGACAAGAACGCAGAGCGCCGTAACACGGTCCTTAAATATATGTATGAACAGAAGCTGATCACTAAAGCCGAATATGATGAAGCTCTCGCTGATGATGTATATGCCCGCATCCAGAATATCCACAGTTCGGCTGCGGCAAGCAAGGCATATTCATATTATACCGATGCACTTGTGCAGGATGTTATGGAAGACTTGATGGCGCAGAAAGGATATACTTATACACAGGCTTATAACCTTGTATACCGTGGCGGACTCTCCATTTATTCATGTGAGGACTCCGAACTTCAGGATTATGCCGAAAGTGTTATAAATGACCCGAACATCTGGAATCAGTATGTGTCTTATGCGATAACATATCGTTTTCAGGTGCGTGATCAGTTTGACAACCTGTCAAGTTACACGGAATCAAGCATGTTAAAATATCTTAAAGAAAAATACGGCTCTGATTTTGAGCTTATGTTTTCATCCACCGAGGACGCCGACAAATATGCCGAAGAATACAAAAATCATGTTCTTGAGCAGACCGGCGGTGAAATAATCAACGGAAGTGAGACAATTACTTACACAATGCAGCCGCAGACCTCACTTACGGTTATAGAGAACGGCACCGGCGAAGTAAGAGTTATCATCGGAGGCCGGGGTGACAAGACCGAAAGCCTCACGCTTAACCGTGCCACAAGTTCCGAGCGTCAGGCAGGTTCCACTATCAAGCCGCTTATCGTATACAGCCCGGCTCTTGATATATGCGGTTATTCACTCGCAACCGTAATAGACGACGTTCCTTATTACTACAGCACGGGACAAATCATCAAAAACAGTGACGACAAATATAAGGGTTATGTAACTGTCAGACAGGCACTTGCCGAATCACGAAACGTACCGGCAGTCAAGACACTTAACGACATAGGAATCTCAACCGGTATCTCGTATCTTAAGAATTACGGTATTACCACTCTTACGGATGCCGACAATTACCTTCCTATCGCGCTCGGTACCTGCAGCGTTACCAACCTCGAAATGACGGCGGCATATACCACATTCGCCAACAAGGGTGTTTATGTAAAACCTAAACTTTATACCAAGGTGCTCGACCATGATGGTAATGTAATCCTTGATAACACTGAAAACGAATCCACACAAGTTATAAGGGAATCGACCGCATGGCTTATGACCAGTGCACTGCACACGGTTGTTACAAGCGGTACACTCCGTAACCTGGGTTTCCCTACCGATATGTATGTAAGCGGTAAGTCCGGTACTTCACAGAATGACTTCGATAAGTGGGCTATTGGTTTTTCCGGCAACTATACAGTTGGCGTCTGGGCCGGTTACGACAGCAACAAGTCCTTTCCTAAGGAAGCAGGCTTCCCATATATGAGAATATGGAAGGAAGTCCTCGTGGAAGCCAACAAAGATGTTGACTGTTCCGAACCGCTTAAGCCGACCAGCATCTCCGCCGTTAAAGTCTGCAAGGACTCCGGTCTTCTTGCCGTTGACGGTCTGTGCGATTCCGACCCGCGCGGAAACAGGGTTGAGACAGAATATTTTGAATCCGGAACAGAACCTACAACAGCATGCAATGTCCATACCAAAGTGGATATCTGCGCCACTTCAGGTGAAATTGCAGGAAATAACTGTCCGAGCTATTCATCTGTGATACGTATCATTAAAGATTATTCAAGTTTTAACAAAAACTCTTTCACGATCGGCGATGAGAAATACGCAATTACCGAAGAATATCTGAACAAGAAATGCGAAGTGCATAATTAAAGAATAACAGACACAAATAAAAGAAACATTTCCTTATCGCCGCTATTGCCGCATTTGTAAGGAAATGTTTCTTATTATATTATTTGTCAAATTCAAATATAGTCTTATTAAATGTCACGCTTACCGGATACCCGTCATCATCATATGTGATATCAAACATCAGTATATCCGAGCGGTAGCCTTCCGAATATATATGATCTTTCCACATATATAAACTGCAAGGATTGGTATGCCCATCATACAGTTTATCTGCATCAAGCATATCCGTGTAATCACATACAGATCTGCTCTCCCCGGTCTTCGGAATATACGCATACAGTTTAAAAGTATCTTCGGAAAGCTTTCTCCAGTAATACACCGCTTTTCCGTCTGTGATCATATCCCTGACATCCGTATTACTTCCTTCGGGTAGCGTCGCTCCCGATAATATCTGCTCAACATCTTGTTCCGTTTCATAATCTCCGGTATGTTTTTTTATCTTCTTTACGCCATCGGATTCATTATAAGAATAGCTAAGCGAGCCAACCGTAAAATACATATTGTTTTCATCATGACCCGTTATTACTACATCCGTATACTTATTTCTGTCCTTGAAACGGTTTACCAGACTGACAATCAGTATTGCCAGTGCCACACCGGTAACTGCCGATATGTATATAATTTTTCTCTTCATTTCTTATCCATCCGTTCTCTCAATTGCCGCAAGATACTTTGACATCCTGCCGGGCTTGTTTTTCATGGCTTTCTCAAAGTAATTACTTATGGATTTTGAATAATCACTTTTTTGAAGTTCCTCAGATTTTTTCCGTACAGCCTCAACCGTCCTAATGCATTGCTCATCACTTAATTGCTTAATATAACTTTCCTGTGTCATAAGCCACTCACAGCAGTTAAGATTATACTTGACAAAAGTATCCCTGTTAATCTGGGCAGAATACTCTTCATTATCGAATATGTCCAATGATTTATCAATAAATTCCTGCCATTCCCAATCTTCCGATATCAGTGAATAGTCAAATGCCCGGTGAAGCGGAATATCATAATCCTCATAATATTTCAACACTGCCTCGGCACAGTCCTCTCTGGCAAGCAGTTCTCTCATTGCATTGTATCTCATGCGCATTAATTCCATTCCGGCATCGTACTCACCTGTTGTACCAAGATAATTCAGTCTGCTGTTTACCACAAGTTCAACCAGTTCCCGTGTAGAGGCTTTGTTCAGTACTTCCTCCGGCACTGCGCATAACCGGCTCATATCTGCTATAACCGGAGTATGATACCATAAATTGTCCTCTACCGGTTCTCTAAGTCTTCCGTTATCATCATACCAGTCACCCGGTTCGGAATAATATGGTTCGTATTCCACCATTTCAATAGTCGGCGTTTCGATATCGGGAGCCTGTGCTTTGGTTGGTTTTTCCGTTGTCGTTTCCAATGCTTCACCTATTTGTATTTGCACCCCATCATTCCACTTTGAACAACCTACGGTCAGTGATACGGCAAGCAGTAAAATTATAACTATATTTGCTCTAAGCTTCATTAATACACCTTAAAATAAAAATAACACACAATGCCTCCGGCACTGCATGTCAGCTAACAATTATTATCTTATTAACCATTCAGTACCCTATATGTATCATAACATTTCATATATTATAGGGTCAATGTAAATATTTGAACAGCAATACAGCAATAATCAGTTATAAAAAAAGAGCATTTACCATACATGATGCACGATAAATGCTCTTAATATATGCTATTTTAACTGGCGGAAAAGTTCAAGATCCTCTTCACACAATTTGACATTCGTACTGATGCGGCGGCCGTCCGGAGCCGTTATCGTAATATCGACTATCGTGCCGTCATTCATCATTCCATTGCCCGCTGCCTGAATAAAAGCCGGGAACTTCGGATGTCTTGCGGTAAATTTTTCCCATAAGCCCTTGAGCTTAAATAATGATGCCGGGTTCATTACTCTATTACCCTGATCCAGCCCTTAGGAGCCTCGATGCGTCCCATCTGGATTCCTGTGAGTGTATCGTAAAGCTTCTTGGTAACAGGTCCCATGCTCTCCATTCCGCTCGGAAGTGCAATTTCCTTACCGTGGTCAACGATTTTGCCGATAGGTGAGATAACCGCTGCCGTTCCGCAAAGACCAGCCTCTGCGAAATCCTTAACCTCTGAGAAAAGAACTTCTCTCTCCTCAACCTTAAGTCCGAGGTACTCGCTTGCAACATATACAAGTGAACGACGGGTAATTGACGGAAGGATACTTGGTGACTTAGGTACTACAACCGTATTGTCCTTGGTAACGAAGATGAAGTTAGCTCCTCCTGTCTCCTCAACCTTGGTTCTTGTGGCCGGGTCAAGGTATAAATTCTCGTCATAGCCTTCCTTATGTGCAGTAACAATTGCATGAAGGCTCATCGCATAATTAAGTCCTGCTTTGATATGGCCTGTTCCGTGAGGTGCCGCACGGTCAAAATCAGAAACCTTGATTGTAATAGGCTTGGCGCCGCCCTTAAAGTACGGTCCTACAGGTGTGGTAAATACTCTGAACTGGTATTCATCCGCCGGCTTAACTCCGATTACCGCGTTAGTTCCGAACATATACGGGCGAATATATAATGTAGCACCTGTTCCGTAAGGAGGAACATATGCATCGTTGGCTTTAACTGTTGCTTCTACTGCTTCAACAAATTTGTCTTTAGGGTATATAGGCATCTCAAGACGTGCTGCTGACTGCTCAAGTCTCTCACCGTTGAGATCCGGTCTGAAAATGACAATCTGTCCCTTCTCGGTCGTATAGGCCTTAAGTCCTTCAAATACTGTCTGGGCATACTGTAAAACTCCGGCACACTCGCTGATGGTAACTGTATCATCCTCGATAAGCGCTCCTTCATCCCATGCTCCATTCTTATAATTCGATACAAATCTCTTATCAGTCTTAACGTATCCAAAACCAAGATTTGACCAGTCAATGTTCTTCTTTTCCATGAGAATCTTTCCTTTCTTATCTTCAGCTGCTGCCAATTTCTAAGGCACTGAATTTCTTTAGATTCTATCGTACTACAATTACTGCCCGATTTCCAGCATTTTTTTGAATATTTATACTGTTTATACTATTTTTTCATCCTCGGATTCACTAGCAGCGACGCAATGTAACCGAATATCAACGCTCCGCTTATTCCTGCGGCTCCGGCTTTGAAACCGCCGAGGAAGATTCCTAAGAAGCCCTGCATGTCGACTGCCTCCTTCACGCCTTTAAAAAGAACGTTTCCGAAACCGAGTAACGGCACATTCGCTCCCGCTCCCGCCCATTCGGAAAACGGTTCATACAAGCCTATTGCCGAGATGACGGCACCGGTACATACCAACAACACCATTATCCTTCCCGGCATGAGCTTTGTTTTTTCCATTAACAGCTGCACCAGCGCACATATCGCACCGCCTGTTACAAATGCCAGAACATAGTCCATTACTTTTCTCCCCCTCTGTCGATTTTCTCGATAACTACCGCATGTGCAATGCCCGGCACAGTCTTGCCCTCGTTAAAGCTGATAGCGGACAGAAGTGCACCTGTCGGCACGAATAATACCCTGCTGTATTCGCCTTCCCTGATGCGCCTTAATATCTGCGCCGAAAGCGTTGCGGCACTGCACCCGCATCCGCTTCCTCCCGCATGCGTGTCCTGCGTACCGGCATCATAAATTTCCACTCCGCAGTCATGATGTACCTTGCTTATATCAAATCCGCGCTTGTCCATAAGGTCAATAAGGATGGTCTGTCCCACACTTCCCAAATCTCCGGTATAGATTGCATCATAGTCTTCCGGCCTGCGTTCAAAGTCCATTAAGTGATTGTATATTACATCACATGCTGCCGGAGCCATCGCGGCTCCCATATTGAATGAATCCTGTATTCCGTAATCCACAATTCTGCCTGTCGTTATTCCGCTGACACATATGTCCGACTCTCCGGATGCCGACAAGATCACTCCCCCGGCCCCTGTCACCGTCCATGTCGCACAAAGCGGTCTCTGATTACCATAGTCCAACGGAAACCGGAATTGTTTCTCGGCACTTCCGAAATGACTCGATGTCATGGCAATCACATTGTCGGCATATCCGGCGGAGACGGTCATTGCTGCTAAAGATAACGCTTCCCCCATTGTGGAACACGCACCGTACAGCCCGAATACAGGCACCTCAAACCCGGATATTCCGAATGATGTCGCGATCAACTGGCCCAACAGGTCACCAGCGAAAAAATATCTGACTTCTTTTGCCTGAAGTCCGCTCTTAATAAGAAGTTCATCCACAAGCTGCCGCTGCATTTCGCTTTCAGCTTCCTCCCATGTATTCTGGCCTGCCATCGGGTCATCGATGACCCGGTCAAAATACTCCCCCAACGGTCCCTCGCCCTCTTTTTGACCGACAACCGATGCGGAAGCACTTATAAGCGGTTTGTTATCAAATTCTATACTGCATTTCCCGATTTTCCCCATACAAAAACATCCTTTACATAATTTTAGTCATATTATGCAAAGGATGTTGTTATTTTATTCATATTTGACTGTATATTCAGTCACATTCTTCACCGTCTCGCCATCTATCTGCAGCGCACATGGTCTGTCGAAAACGACCCTGACTTCATGCCCCGTCCGTATGTCAACCATGTCAGTATATTTCGTGTGTTCTCCGGAAAAAATCTTAGTGAAACGAATAAGCGTCTTAAGCCGGCCTGTTCCGTGTATAACAACGTTTGTGACTGTATGCTGCGGATTATTGCGGTCCTGTTCCGGCGCAACCTTCATTCCTCCGCCGTAATATTTTCCGAACATCGTCGGCGCAAGCCACACTTTATCGTAATGTCTTGTCTCGCCATCCACCGTAATGTCTGCTCCGTATGGTTTAAAACTAAAAAGGCATCCCTTAACGGCAATTGCCGAATAATTAATATCATGCTTGCCCGCCGCACGCTTTCTGTCGCCTTCTTCACAGCAATATCCGTCTATTCCGAATCCTATTCCGTTAACAAACTTATAGGTTACACCACCGACCGTAACCGTCGGAAGATTTCTTATGTAGTCGTTCAGCCTGATTCTGTATAATGAATTATCCGGATCGACATCATGTTTAAAATCATTACCGGTTCCCGCTGGGTAGAAAAAAATGTCTCCGAGAATCCTAAGATTCGTCGAATCATTAATAAAGCGGTTAAGTGTTCCGTCGCCTCCGACTATGTATACAATATCTTCAGGTTGTATTTTATCAATAACAGATACATAATCATCAATATCCGTTACAGCATATATCTCAACATCCTGTCCGTCAAGTGTCTTCTTAATCAATTGAAGATCTTCCGCAGCCTTACCGTTTCTGGCGCTTGGATTATAAAAAAGATAATTCATTTCTTACCTCCTGACTTCAAATGTTCTTCCATCATATTTCTGACAAGTTCCGATATCTCGCCGGTCTTCATATGCTCTATCCTATTATATGGTATAACGTCAATAATATCCATGACAACCTTGGTTCTTCTGAGCGGAAAATTCTTACAGATATTCTCCGTTCCTCTTATCACAGATACCACAATAGGGCATTTGGCCCATAATGCAATTTTAAAACAACCATTGTGAAAATCAAGCAGATTCCCGCCGGTATTACGCGTTCCCTCAGGATAAACACCTATACAGGACTGTCCTGAGCTTATCATCCGGGCAGCTTTCATAACCGCCTCTGCACCGTTACGCATATTTTTCCGCTCAAGCGGTATGTATCTGCATCTGACCATATATCTGCGTATAAACGGAATTCTAAAATTGGCGCGTTTGCTAATAAAAGCCATGGGCTGCAACTTCATCTCTCCGCATTGTATAATCGGATCGTAATTCGACCTGTGATTGGAGACAAAAAGAAATCTCTCCTTGCGCGGAATCTTATCCCTGCCATTTACAATCACCCTTGCGCCGGAAACAAATCCGGCAAATTCAAGCATAAGTCCGAACAATGTCGTATAAAATCTGCTTGTTTTGGCATATTCTTTATTGATATTGACAGGTAATGATATAATCACACATATTATTCCAAAAAGAATAAATAATGCTGCCCAGCATATCAGAAAAGAAACAATAAATACCACAATATACTTATACGGTGCGGGATTAGCAAAAACATGCATAAAAGCCGTATAATAATATGACAATGCTATACTTATTACGGTTATTATAATATCTATCATTTGAATTATTCCTTATTTCTCAATAGATATCCATTGTAGCATTTTATTACAATAAATTCAATATTTTTCACTGAATAGTTTTCTCAGCGTTATATTTATCAAACATCATTACAGGTCTGTATGAAAGCTTTGCCTGCCTTATGCCCGGAAGTCCTATATCATCTTCCCTGTTGACATACTTAAAGCCTGAAATTGAATTTGCGGCAAACTGCTGGTTAATTGCCTGATAAAGTCCCGGAATGTCCTCATCCGCTTTCTCAAAATGCGTTACAAAGGTATCTTCCGAAATCGCTTCGCCAATTGTAAAAGCCGATACCTTACCGTCGATTCTTATCAGACCGCCAATCAGATTAAACTTATCATAATTATCCAGAACATTGTCTATAATATCAAGTTCTTCCCTGTATTCTTCTATGTCTCCGCCTTTTCTGACCGCCCACTCTTCTTTCATACGGCGGCATTCCTCTATGTTATCCTCAGTGATTTCCTCATATGAAAATGCATAAGTATTTAAGAATTTATTAAGGTGATTTTTCTTGCCGTGATATTTGGAACCGGAAAGTCTTATAAGATCATCAACTTCATATATATAATCACTGTATTCCCTGTCATACCAGTATCTCAACTGTCCGACCATTTCTCTTTCAAGTCTTAATACCATATTCTCTGACATATTGGTAAGTACCATACGGCATCCGTTATCCACCGCATCCTGCTCAAGCTTCATAACAAGTTCCGCCGGCTCTTCTATAAATTCCACAATCGAATAATATGCGGTTCCGGCATCAATAAGCCTGTATACCAGCACATCATCAATAACCGCAAACATAAGCTTATCGGTGTCATTCCAGAAAAAAATATTTACCATCGCATATTCGCAGTTGCGTGTATGCGCAAGCCTTGTATGCTTTCTTAATGTTTCCATATCACTAAAATTTATTTTGTTAAATTCCATGTTATTTACCTGTCCGAATATGTCAGTACGGTATCAATCCGTATACCGCGTCCGGTGCTGCCGAATGCTTTACGCAGACAAGCGCGTCCGGCAGATCCGGAATTACGCCATCATCTGCTTTGATTTCCGCAATAACATATCCTGTCACACTTTCATTAAATATATTCTTTACATTACTTCTTATTCCCGCCGGAACATGTACATCAAATCCAAGTTCTTCATAATATGATACCAGTTCTTCTTCGCCCGGAATAAGGAAAAAATATCCGGCATCAAAATGATCAATAAAATATCTGATAAGTGCTGACATATATCCACGATTTCTGTAATCTGCATCCGTTGCCAGCGCATACAGATAATAATTATCATCAATAGTGGGAATTGCATACAGCACCGATACTATTATGCCTGATTTCCTGACAACATATGTCTGTGCACCATTCAATACTTTGGACATAAATAATTCTATTATCTCCTTATCGTCTCCAAAAGCCTCGTACCACAGCTCTTCAAGCCGTCCGATATCATCTTCCTTTGCTCTGTCTATTATCATAGCTGCCTCTTGAATATGTTAAATCATCTTTTAATTATGCATTTTGTCTATCCACTATGTAATTATCACACATTCTGTTTTTAATGTCAATGTACCAAAACCAGCCCGATTAAAATCGCTGAGACCATGAGGTTTCAGCGATTTTTCGGTGTAACGGTTTGTACAGGTTACCACCATCCGAGGCAGGTTCCGAGCCAGTATATAAATCCAAGCGCAGAACTTGACAGTATGCCGTACAGAATAACAGGTCCCGCTATCGTAAATATTTTGGCTCCGACACCGAATACCTGGCCTTCTTTTTTAAATTCAATTGCGGCTGCAGCAACCGAATTAGCAAATCCCGTAATTGGAACCAGCAGCCCCGCACCGGCAAATTTGGTAATCTTAGGATACAGTCCCGCTGCCGTAAGCAGAACGGAAATAAATATAAGTATCAGAGAGCACCATGTCGATGCACTCGTCTTATCAAGATGCCAGTAAAATATTGCTATATTGTAAATGATCTGACCCAGAACACATACACATCCTCCCACCGCAAAAGCCTTTACCATCTGCATAACAACACTGTGTGTAGGCGTTACTTTTTCAACATATCTGTTGTATTGTTTTTTGTCATTTTCATCCATAAAAAAAGCCCTCCCGCTATAATATCTGTCTTAGTGATATTATTAGCGAAGAGAGCTATAATATGCGGCTATTTAAGTGATTTAAGCCTGATGTGTTCCGCACATCCGAGAATAAACTCACTGTTAGTAGGCTTGTCCTTCTTATTCGGCAAAAAAGGAACTTCAATGTTATCATTACGTTCCCACGTTGCCGCTATGATATATCTTATATTACGTTCCACATTAGTAGCTGATGTTCCGTATTCTTCCGCAACCGCCGGGTATATTGTCTTCGTAATTGACAGATCACCATCAGGTTCACCGACCGCCTTTTCGATTGCATCACGCAGGTATTTGTATCCAACCATCTTAATCGGCATACCGATTGATCTTAAAAGTTCCGATATTTCAAGATCCAGGCTTCTCGCTTCATCTTCGAGGCCTGCTGCATCTTTCTCCTGTCCGGCGCCTGTCCTGATATGTCTTATTCTCTTAATAAGCGCCTCACCGTCAAACGGTTTCATCATAAAATAAGTCGCACCGTTATTAAGTGCCTCACTTACTATATCCTCACGGCCTGCAGCAGACAGAACAATATATTCCGGGTGATAATCCTTCATATCCTGACTATTCCTGATCCTCATCATAACGCCCATACCATCAAGCTTAGGCATTACAAGATCAAGCAGTACCACATCCGGCCTGTCCGCTTTAATCAATTCGACTGCGCTTTCTCCGTCGGATGCTTCTCCAACGATTGTAAAGTCTTCCTCATCCGCTAATGTATCATGTATCATCTCTCTTATGATATCGTTGTCATCCACAATAGCTATTTTAATTAAATCTGCCAAACCCATAACTCCTTTCATCCTTAAGTATTATGTCATTCCTCAGGGCAGAGGTAATTCTTTATTATGTTCATGATCGTGTGATAATTGCCGTCGACTTCTTCCACCGTCTGCCTGACACCGGTCATATCACCGGCTCTTAATTTCTCACATGCATCATAAATATTCGGAAACATCCTGCGAAATCCAAGATTCCCAACAACGCCTTTAAGTGAATGGCAGTGTTCAAACGCTTCCTCACAATCACCTTTATCGAGTGCTTCGATTAACATCTCATAGTTATTATCCGCATAAAAAAGTCTGAGATACTTGGCATATCTGTCTTCCTTACCGCAGAAACGGGCTATTGCACTGTCAACATCAACATCAGCGTTCTTCAATTCGTCCTTCCAATTTGTCATATATCCACCTTACGTTTCTAAATCTTTGTACACATATAAGTATATAACAAATTATAAGGGTTTAACAATATTTCTCTATCGCTAATCTACGACAAAAGTCTGTATAATATTGAATACAATGCATCCGAACTCATAGGCTTGGTTATATGGCCATTCATACCACATTTATACGTCGCATCTATATCTTCTTTGAACGCATTGGCAGTCATTGCCACTATAGGCACATTGAGCGCATAATCTGTCTTAAGACTCCTTATGGCTCTTGTCGCATCATAACCGTTCATAACCGGCATCCTGACATCCATAAGTATAAGGTCGTATACGGTTCCTCCTGCAATCAGGTCATATGCTTCCTTTCCGTTGGATGCCGTGTCACATTGGGCATTTACATCCTCAAGATAATCTACCGCTATATCGGCATTAATATCATTGTCATCCACAACAAGTATTCTCCGGCCGGTAAAATCATACTGTACATTGTCATTGCCGGTGTCCTCGTCCGAGCCCGGTTCAATGATTTTCTGCTCGATTTTCTTAATATCCGACAGGAAAACAGGTTCCGTAACATATGCTTTCATCCCGGCCTTGTATAAATCCTCGTCAAAATATGACTCATCATAAGTTCCCGCCACAACCACGGGACGTCCTCCGTTACACATCGATGTGCTCTTGATTCTGGAAACTAAATCGTCATTTATGTTATTGAAATGTATGATTTCAAAACGTTCCATGGATTTATCGATATCAACATCCAATGCCTTATCTATATACTTAAACGGGATTGATATCGTAAATTTGCTTCCGACGTTCTTCTCACTGTCAATGTCAATCCGGCCACCGAGCATCTGGACATATTTACCCGTAATGGACATCCCCAGGCCTGTGCCTTCCGTCACTGCAATCGTATTATTGTATTCACGCTCAAACGGCTGAAAAATTCTTTTGCAGAATTCCTTGCTCATACCGCATCCGTTATCTTCCACCTTAAAAATATAATTTGCCGTACCAGCCGATATTTCCTGCTGCTCTATTGTAAGTTTGACTCTTCCGCCGCTCTGGGTGTATTTAATAGCATTACCTATTACATTGGTAAGTATCTGATCAAGCTTAAGCCTGTCACCGACAAGTTCCTCATGTGTCACTCCGATTGCCACGGCTGAAAAATTAAGTTTCTTATCTCCTGCCTGTTGCTGCAGAATCGCTATAATTCCGTGTACAAGCTGCGGAAGAGAAAAAGTCTCTTCATTTACCGTCATTTTACCACTTTCGATGTATGACATATCAAGAACGTCATTTATAAGGCTCAGAAGATATTTGGCTGCTGTATCTATTCTTGTAAGGCATGCCTTTACCCTTCCCATATCCCCGATATGATTCAGCGCAATATCGGTCATTCCCATAACTGCATTCATTGGTGTCCTAAGGTCATGGGAAATATTTGAAAGAAATTCCGATTTGGCTTTACTGGCATTCTCCGCCTTTGCAAGTGCATCTTTCAGTTCTTTTTTATGTCTGAGTTCGGCAGATCTTTCATCATGAATATCCTTATATGCCATTATAATCTGTTTGACATATCCGCCTTTAAAATGTATGGCCTGAACATCAACCCTTACCCATCTGTATCCGTTATCAAATCTGCGCATAAATTCACAGTGCATTGACTGCCCTTCTTCACGCAGCGAACGTCTGATATTATTTATATCAATAAAGCGCATAACGCGCTCTTTGTCTTCATCAAGCACATATTCGCTTATGTATCTGCGCATGACCGTTTCGTAATAATTATCCGTAACGAGAAGGTCGTGAACTGCGCCGTCCTCTCTCGCCGGGGAAATAGTGCCCTCAACCAGGTCGCAGTAATATATTCCAAAATAAGCATCTCCGAGCGCATAAAGAATATTTCTCAACATTGTCGTCTGGTCGTCCAACAGGCTTATCCTCGCACGGTTGGCTGCACGTTCATCGATATTTCGAACAAGAAGAAGTTTACGTCCACCCTCCGGCAGATTAACATATGTCGAGAATCCATTCAGATAATGGACCATTCCGCGGCCGTCCTCAGCCCTGTATTCACGTTCAACAAAACCTTTACGTCCCGGCACCGCCTCATCAAGAAGGGATTCAAAAATATAATAATCCTCTTCATAGACAAGTTTCTTCATCATACCAATAAAATCGCTGAAACGTCCCGTTCCACACGGAAGCAGTGTATGGTCATCACTGTACAGACAATTATAACTGTCGTTTTCTTCATCTATGATTATATTGAGAATATAAATCTTTGACACGGCGGTTGAATTGATAATGGAAGCCGTATCCCTCTCAATCTGTTCATTGCATTCCTTAATAGCATATATTACATATGGTCTTTCATCCGAATAATTCTTATCCGGTGTAACCACAAGCTTGAGCCATCTTCCGTCCCATTCCCTGTAATAAGCTTCCATCGGCTCACGGCTCTTCTTCAGATGTTCCCTGATATTGCTGATAGATGGTTCTTTTCCACCAGCTTTGATGTATTTGAGTTCAACGCCGTTCCTGATATAGTTCCTCTCCAGTTCCTCAAAGTTGGCAAAATTGTCTACAAACCGTGTCCTGTCAAAATTCATAAGTATTATTTCATAGGAACACGTAACAATATTAACTCTGTAAATAACCTGATAGGATTCCGCAAGCGACGTTATGATATCATTACTTCTGCCAAGTCTCTGTTCTTCTTCAAGTTCATGCTCATACTTAACTATTCCCAGTAAAAAAGTGCGTTCTTTAACATCCGGATTCCTTATCTCAACCGCTCTTGCAGACATATATCTGTCATCGACTGTCTTATATGATATTTCAGCTGTGGTGTTATTGTCCAGTGTTCTCTTAAGTCCTGCAAGTGACATATATTTCTCAACTCTGATTCTGTCAACATCACATACAAAAGTGTCACAATATGTCTTAAGTCCGTCTTCATACCCTTTATCCGGTTCAGCCATTGAATCATATCGGGCCGGCATATACATAACAGTTAACGTGTCACTTTCAGCACCGATTACAAATAATGCATTATACCGGCCGCACAATGCTTCTATGATAGCATCCTTCTGTTTGCTGTCCATGTCATATATACGTTTTCTATTAACTCTACCGTCTTCGATATCAAATATTCTGTCCACTTTTAACAGAACCTCCTCGTATGCACCCTGTATACAGAAGATTATATCCTATTAATTCGGTATAATCAATCACTTTTATCTTATTTTGTCGAAAATACGCATATCATTTATAAAAACAGAAATAAAAGAAACTGCCCAGACTCTTACCGGCTGCAAGGACTATTATCAATATGCATAATCCCGTTGTAAGTCCGGTTCTTCTTATAAATACGGGCACGCCTTTTACCGTCTCTGCGAGCGACATAAGAAAACAACCTGTGAATATTCCGGCAGCCAGACCGAATACCGCCATCATTCCTCCCCATATTTTAAGTCCCGGACTGAATACGAATAGTATATTGCCAAGAATAGCCCCCGCCATGATAAGACTTTCGTATAATCTTATTCTGTCTGCCGTATTGGTATATTGAGCAAATCTTGTCACCACACCAACGGAAGTAACCACGGCAAAATATCCGCCTGCGGTTACCGCTCCTGCACCCAGTCCAAACATCACAATTATTAAAATGTCATTTAACATCCTGTTCCTTAGCCTCCCTGGCGCTTTCATTGATAATTGCCGTGTTCGCATCATCTTCATATAAGCGCATCTCAACCTCCAGAGGCGTCGGATCTTTCTCATATTTTCTGCGTCCTATATGGTTGTAGAAAATAATTATTCCGGCTCCGAGTCCTATGCAGTATGACGACTGTAAAACCCACAGCCAATTATTATCTCCGGTAACAAATGTACACACCGATTCCATGACAGAGTTTATATCTACGTCATTTCCATATGCAATTATTGCAAACGCACCTCCACAGAACACAATAAGTCCGATAAATACGATTTTGGCATATTCTAAAATCCTGCTGCGTTTTTGTGGTTTCTTATATGATATAATAAAATCTGATTCGCCTACGCTGTTTATTTCCACATCCGCAACTTCCTTCTTAATAAGCTCTATTACCTTCATTATTGAAAAAACATACCGCCTGCTTCTGACATCCGGTACATTTGCCAATGTAATTGCTTTGACTCTTGCAGTAATGTGTGCATCCTCACACCACACCGAAGCACAGTCGCCTATCGATACGCGTGCAGTATTGACCTGCGTATTTTTGGGAAAGCTTATATAAACTGTTTCGTTCATAATAACCTCGCATCATTTAGTTATTATATTTTCTGCAAAGGTCTTTTTTTTATTCACAAATCAATATTTTTCCGCATACGCATAAGAATTTTCTTTTCAAGACGCGATACCTGTACCTGCGAAATTCCGAGTTTGTCTGCAACCTGTGTCTGGGTACAGTCCTCATAATATCTCATTCTGATGAGGCATTTCTCTGTCTCATCAAGCGAATCTATCATCTGCTCAAGCATCATATGGTTTAACAGTTTCTCACTCGCAGGCACCTCGGACACCGCAGCCAGTTTATCAACGATATACACTTGTGCGCCGTCGCTTTGATACGCAGTCTTATATATTGATTCTACTTCCTTGCCCGCGGTAGTCGCGATTGCTATATCTTCCACCGGAATTCCTGTAAATTCAGAAATTTCCCCGGCTGTAGGCTCACGGCCGTTTGTCTTGGCAAGTTGTTCTGAGGCCTTTCTTATTTTCCAGCCGTTTTCTTTTATTGAGCGTGATATTTTGATCATTCCATCGTCACGGATGAACCGCTTGATCTCCCCGCTTATCATTGGCACAGCATAGGTACTCAGCATAACAGGCTGCCCAAGATCAAACTTGTCAATCGCTTTGATAAGTCCAATCGTACCTATCTGCGTAATATCCTCCATATCATATCCACGGCCCGCAAAACGTTTTGCAATGCTGTAGACAAGCCCCATATTTTCCATCACCAGCACATCCCTGGCTTCTTTGTTGCCCTGATGTGCAAGTTCTATAAGCTCTTTGGTATGATTCATAATCACACCTCCGCTTATTCTGTTTCCTGTCCTATCCTTTTAAACATGGTTACTCTGGTCCCACACCCTGGCTCGGACCATACTTCCAGTCCGTCCATAAATACATCCATAAATGTAAATCCCATTCCGGAACGTTCATCGTCCTCTCCGGTTGTAAACATAGGCTCCATGGCTTTTTTGACATTATCTATGCCGCGTCCACTATCTTCTATGATAACCTTAAGCGTCTTCTCCTCGATTTCAGCAGTTAAAGTTATCAGACCGCCCTTCTTGTTATATCCATGTATCACCGAATTGGTTACCGCCTCTGAAACAGCGGTTTTTATGTCGTTAATCTCCTCAAGTGTCGGGTCAAGCCTCGTTGCAAAGGCTGCCACACACACTCTGGCAAATCCTTCATTCTCGGAAACGGCATCGAATTCAATTTTAATTCTGTCCATTGTTAATCCTCCTCATTTACTATCATGTCTATTTTACTGTTTCTCTCGGTTATGCTGTTAAGTCCGAACAATCCGAAAATTCTCTGCATCCTGCAGTTAAGATTGCTGACAAAAATCTCTCCACCCATCGGGCGGATTTTCTTATATCTTCCCATTATGAGTCCGATTCCCGAACTGTCCATAAAACTGACATTTTTGAAATCAAAAGCAATATTCTTAATGCCTTTGTTATCGATGTTCATATCAATTTCACTTCTGATTGCCTCCGTGACATGATGATCCAGATCACATGAGAGCTTTACAATAATAAGATTTTTTCTGGCTATACACATACTGTCCATTATAATTCTCCCTTCATTATATTATATTGCAATATTACTAAAAAAAAGCGGAGCAGTTAATATATAATTAATTGCTCCGCCACTTATTGAAAGTGTGGTTTATTCTTCTGTACGCGAATCAACATATTCCTTAAGCTGTTTGGCAAATGTTGTATCACCAAACTTTGAATTGACCACATCAACGTATTTCTGTGCATTTTCGAGGTCATTAAGTTCAAAATACGACATTGCAAGATAATACGGTGTTTCGACTGACTTATTGTCAAGTTCGTAAGCCTTCTCAAGGTATTTGGCCGCATCCACATAGTTCTTCTGGTTATATGCATTAAGTCCTGCCATATAAAACGTTCTTGCACCGCCATTACACTTATCTTCAAGCGTTGTATATAAATCCTTCGCCGTCTGGGTCGGAAGCTGCGTTACGTCTATATCGGCTAATGCAAGTGCTGCTTTATCAACGTCATTGGCAAGGTATTCGCTTACCGCTTCAACCAGTTTGGCATACAATGCTGTTTCTCCGGAATCGCCCTTATATTGTTCGAGTTCCTTATTGGCTGCATCCAATTGCGAGGTCAGTTCCTCGTTCTGCTTCTCCAATGTAGTTATCTCTACCGAGTATCCCGAAAGCTGCTCACTGTATTTCTTGATAGTGTCATTATTCTCGTGCTGCGAACTCTGGAGTTTGGCAGGTACGATAAGGAACCATATAAGTGCGGCTCCTATAACCACTCCGAGCAGGATATATACAACCGTAAACACGCCGCTTGACGGCTCTTTATATGAATTGCGCGGCAATATGACATCATTACCCGAAAGAGGTTTTCTCTTTGAATTTCTGTAATATTCTTCATTGCCGTCCGCCGGCTGCGTCTGGGATGCGCCGTTAATCTCATCAATATATTTAAGAGCCAGCGTATTGTTGCGGTCAATCTTAAGAACTCTGTGCAATACTTTAAGTGCTCTCTCGTCTTCATTACGTTTCATATATATAAGTGCAAGAAGAAGATTGGCTCTTATAAATTTCGGATATGTGGCAGCAACTTTCTTAAGCTGTATGAGTGCAACATCATCGCCGCCCTCTTTTGCCTTGGCAAGCGCAATATTATACCTCCTGGCCGCCTGATTTATAAGTTCGAGCTTATTGGGATTGGATTTAACCTTACGGATATATACCTCCGCCACATTGCGATCCTGTTTAAGATTAAGGCTTATGACCCACTCTGACAAAGCCATTGCAAGTTCGCCCATCTCATAATAGACAAGGCCTAACAGATTGCGTGCCTTAATGTTCTTCTTATTAAGACTGAGGCTGGTCTTTAGCGCTGTTACCGCGCCGGTAAGATCCCTGACCCTCGCTTTCTCAAGTCCCTGATTATAATATGAATTGGATGCTTTGACTACAATCTTGTACACGGAAACATCTGCTCCGCACTTAAGACAGTAATCCTCATCCGACAATACGCTGTTACATTTATAACATCTCATCGTGTAACTCCAATCTATTGCTTATCCGTGATTTCTCTGACTATCTTATCAATGACTGCCGTGACATCCGTGGTGTCATTGTTATAAATGGCATCTTCTGCTTCATCCACCTCAAGGCTTGGCTGGAACTTCTTAATCTCTTCGTCAAAATCTATCATATATTATTCCTCCTTGTATATCGGATAATTTCTCCTGCAAAATACAGCGAACCCACTGCAAATACATTCTTTCCGGCTTTGATTTTCTTAAAAGCAAGATCACATCCGTCCGCAATGTTATCTGCCTCAATAACGGGCATCCCGCCACGCCTGAAACATTCTCCTATCGTATGCACATCAAGGCCTCTCCTGTCTTCAAGCTGAATGGCAATACATTGGTCAAAAAGACCGCTTTTGCATATGCTGTCAATCATGCCTTCATAATGCTTGTCCTTCACCGCAGAGAAAAATACAACATTTCCGCCCTCAGGCTCAAGCATTCTCACAGAATCAAGAAACTGTACGATTCCATCATCATTATGTGCTCCGTCAATGATAAATCCGTCCGTTATGCGCTGCATACGACCCATCCAGAATGCCTTTAACAGGCCCCTTCTTATCACACCGGTATCGGTTATTCCCAATACATTGGCTGCAGTAACCGCAAGTGAAGCATTCTCCGGCTGATAATGCGCAGGAGAATTTATCTCAAAGCACTCATTACAATAATACATATTATCCAATGAAAAATCAATCTTTTTATCATCAGCATATATTATATTTATGTTCTTTTTATTTATCTCATATGATATTGCTTTGTGTCTGCGTACAGTGTCCGCTATAACTTCAGCCACGTCATTGCGGTCCCGCATCCAGACAACCGGAACATCCGGCTTAATAATTCCGGCTTTCTCTGCGGCAATCTCCGCATAAGTACTGCCAAGATATTCCATATGGTCAAGGCCGATAGAAGTAATTACACATACAGCGGGTTTCCTGATTATGTTGGTTGCATCCAGCCTTCCGCCAAGTCCCGTCTCAAGTATTATATAATCCGGTGACTTACCTGCAAAATATTTCATTGCCATTCCAAAAAGGAATTCAAAAAAAGACGGATGCTCGTTCATCTTTTCAGCTACTGTCCTGGTTACCGCAAAAATCTTCTCAAATTCCTCATCCGGAATCATTGTATCATTATATATAATTCGTTCATTTATGTCCACCAGATGCGGTGAAGTAAAAAGTCCGACATTATAACCGGATTCCCTCAGTATACTGTTAAGATATTCACATACCGAGCCCTTGCCGTTGGTTCCGGCCACATGTATTATCTTTGAATCCGGACATGACGCACCCAGTTCCTTAATGAAATTCTCCGTATTGGCAAGTGATGTTTTCCGTGAGAACTTCGGTATATCATATATGTATTGGATTTCTCTTTTCATCTTAATCTCCCGTGTATAGATTCTATATAAAAAAATACTACATATCAAGTAATAAAAAACGCAAAAGAAGACATCTTTCGCCCTATAACGCGTATACGATGTCTTCCCGTTATTACATACAGCCTCTTCCGCAGCAGCATCCGCTGCAAAGCATTTCAAGGCACAACAGTCTCATACAGCACGAACCTGTGCTTCCGCTGCCCGTATCATAGGCATTTCCCATGTTCTGATACCATGTTCCGCCATTCTCCAGCTGGGAAAGGAGGTTAATATATTCCTGATTGCCCGGTTCCAGATTAACCGCCTGTCTGGCATCTTCTCTTGCATTAATGATATTGCCCATTCCGTAATTAGCATACGCATGTACATAATACCATCTCGCATTATGCTCTGACAACGGCATTCCGTCAAGCACATTCATAGCTTCGGCATATCTGCCGTTATTAATATAATTGATAGCGGCATTGATTCTCGGTCCGTCATTGGAATATGTTCCTCCGTAACCCTGGCCGAATCCGCCAAATCCACCGTAACCATATCCGCCGTATGTGCCTCCTCCGGCACCCTGTCCCGATCCTGCTCTGTTATTACCATAAGAACCCTCACCATGTTCACGTTCAAACATGATCTGGTTATATGCTTCCTGTATTTCTTTAAATTTCTCCTCTGCCTGGGCCTTATTGGGATTATTGACATTGGCATCCGGATGATATATCCTGCTAAGCTTTCTGTATACTTTCTTAATCTCATCCGCGCTTGCATCCCTTGATACGCCAAGCACTGAATACGGGTCTGTCATGCTATTTCCTCTCCTCGGAACCGGTCCCATGCCTGCGGCTGCAGACCTTATTGAATCCTGACCAGATTCCGGAATAAATTATATTTCTAATTATATCAGCATTGTCAAGCACCGGCAGTGCTTCAAATGCTTTCGCCGCTTCCGAAGCATATGCTATCTCAATCTGTCTGACATCATCCTCCAGGCTTGGGCTTTCCGACACCCCGGCAAACGGATTATAGTTATCTTTACGGATATCCCGTTCCAAATCATCAAACGCATCCATAATATATATATATTTGCCCAGATAAAAGCCCATGCGCCTTAGATTCTCACTCCATTCATCCTGCCTGTAATCAAATATCTGGGCAAGCATTCTTCCTGTAGGTCCGGCTGCAATATCAGGGGACTCCGTCTTCAAATCCTCGCACTCTTTCTGCTCTGCGATATATGTCTCTATTGCTCGTGCCTGTCTCGGATAAAGGCTCTTTGATTTATTAAAAGCTGATTTAATAAGTGCCGCAAAGGCATTTGATTTGATTTTTCTCTCATCCTCCCAGTCATCTTTCAGCTTATAATACGTCAGCATAATATTAACCGCTGCAGCATAATCGGTATACTCATTATACAATGCCTCATGTTTCCTGACAGGATGCGGGATGCACCTGTGCATTGCCGGAACAGTACTATCCTCATAAAGGGCAGAAAGAACTATCGCCATAAACGTCATATCATATGTGAGTGTCATCCTTCCTGACAAACCGTAATGTTCTCCAAGACTATGACACACGCCACAGTAGAAAGCCCTGTACCGGCGATAATCCTTGATCTTCAGTTCATCTTTGTTGACTGTAATATATCCGAACATCCAAGTCCTCCGTATCAGGTCTTCTTAATAAACTCAATTCTGCAATTCGGGCACTTTATACATATTCTGCCCTTATGCTTAGGAACCCTTATTTTCTGTGAACAGTTCGGGCATTTGAATATGCGGTGTGTCTTGCGGTCAGCAGCCTGTTTCTCCTTATTGGTCATCGGGCGGCCGGAATACGTATTACTACTGCCGTATGTTCCGCGACTGCCTCTTCCGTTACGATACCGTATTGAACAATATTTCTGATTTTCCGCACTTCTTGCCGCGTAGTTACGTGAAAACATTCTGAAATAAGAGTATCCCAGTACAAGCAATGCAGGAATAAATACCACTTTCACAAATATTGATACGACTAACAGAATAATCGTAATTATATTAAGGAAACGGCCGAATTCGTCCGTTCCGTATCTTCCTGACATAAAATTAGAAAATTTATCTCTGAATCGTGACATAAATCTGTTCCCTTTCATCTTGATTTATATACATCTTACTCTTTTTTTTCGATTATTCCATTAAAAAAGAATAATAAATTATTAAATTTATATAAAACTCATATGCAATAAGTAATATAATTCTGCTGAAAAAAACACGATTGTACAGAGACTTGTGGCAATGCTACAATAATTATATATTTATTTTTGGAGGTTTGTTATGAAATATACCAATCCTGTTTTAAAGGGATTTTATCCCGATCCGAGTGTATGTGCCGCTAATGGCAGATATTACCTTGTATGCAGTTCGTTCCAGTTTTTCCCGGGAGTACCGCTTTTTGAAAGCGAAGACCTTGTTAACTGGAGTCAGATAGGTCATGTCCTTACCAGACCGTCACAAGTCATGCTTAACAAAATTAACAGTTCCGGCGGTGTATTTGCCCCTACCATAAGATTTAATAACGGACGTTTCTATATGGTTACCACCAATGATACGACTCACAAACATTTCTATGTATATACCGACGACATCCGCGGTGAATGGTCAGAACCAATAACTGTCGACCAGAACGGAATTGATCCATCTCTTTATTTTGAAGACGGACATGCTTACTTTATCAGCAACGGTTCCGATGATAACGGTGTTCCGGGCGTTGTCCAGTGCGAAATTGATATTGCAACCGGCCGTAAACTCACGCCAAGCCGTACCATCTGGCAGGGTTCAGGCGGACGTTATCTTGAAAGCCCGCACCTGTACAAAATTAACGGAAGCTATTATCTTATGGCTGCCGAAGGCGGAACGGAATACGGCCACATGATTACTTACGCGCGCTCTGACAATCCTTGGGGACCGTTTACCAATTATCCGTATAATCCGGTTCTTACTAACCGTAACAAAGCACCTTTCCTGATTCAGGGAATCGGTCATGGTGACTTAATTCAGGATGCACACGGCGACTGGCACATCCTGTCACTCGGTTTCAGGCAGATTCACATGTGGCAGCCTTATCATCACCTCGGACGTGAAGTTTTCCTCACGCCGGTTACATTTGATGCTAACGGATGGTTCAGTGCGGGAACTGCCGGCACCACGGATTATTCTTATGAAATCGCAGGTGATTTTGCACAGCATCCTATCAAAAAATATACTTTTGAATCTACAGAATGGGATAAAGACTGGTGTTATTTAAGGCACCCTGTCACCTCAAATTACGAGCTTTCCGGACATTCAGCTGTCTTATATGGTACAGACATCACGTTGGATGAATGTGACACTCCTACTTTCATCGGAATAAGACAGCGTGATTTTGATATGGACTGTGAGTGTGATGTAAGGTGTGAACGCGGTGAAGCCGGCATTACATTATACATGGATGAATTTGAACATTATGATATTGCACTACGCAGGGGAGCTTTCGGACACGAGGCTGTACTTAAACTGAACATCGGCAATATCAAACATATACAGTCCATAGTTCCCGTAAGCGGTGACAACATAAGACTTATAATACGTTCAGACAGCATGCAGTATCATTTCTATGTGTGGGATAACGGCAGGGAAATTTTCCTTGGTGATGCGTATACCAAGTTTCTTTCGAGTGAAGTTGCCGGCGGTTTTACCGGTGTTGTTATCGGATTATATGCAGTCGGAAACCATAACCGGGCTGAATTTACCAATCTTGAATGTACTTATGATGAATGGGATTTTGATAAAGGAATGAATATATAATGAAATCACTTAAAGCTCCAATGGGCTGGAATAGCTGGGACTGTTACGGTGCTTCGGTTACCGAAGACATCATCCGTGCCAATGCCGATTTCATGTCCGCCAATCTTCTTAAATACGGCTGGGAATATATCGTAGTTGATATACAATGGTACGAACCGTCCGCCGATACGCATGAATACCACCATTTTACAGAATTATGCATGGACGAGTATTCAAGGCTTATTCCGGATGAAAAACGTTTCCCGTCTTCTAAGGACGGCAGAGGTTTTGCTCCTCTGGCAGAATATGTGCACTCACTAGGTCTCAAATTCGGAATACATATAATGCGCGGCATTCCGCGTCAGGCAGTACATAATAACACATCAATCAAAAATAGTACACACACTGCAAGAGAAATTGCCAAGACTGCAAGCATCTGTGCATGGAACACGGATATGTACGGGGTTGACCCTTCCAAAGAAGGGGCAAAAGAATATTACGAAAGTCTTTTTGATTTATACGCCTCATGGGGTGTCGACTTCATCAAATGCGATGACATCTGCCGCGAACTCCCTCATGAAGAGGAAGAACTGAAGCTTATAAGCAGATGTTTATACGGCTGTGGAAGGGATATGATATTCAGCCTGTCTCCGGGACCTGCGCTTATCGAAAAAGCAGAAGTTTACAAACAGACTTCCAATATGTGGCGCATAACCGATGATTTCTGGGATAAATGGGAACTGCTCTACAACATGTTTGAACGTGCCGAGAAATGGTGTATACATACAGGCGCCGGTCACTGGCCGGATGCGGACATGCTTCCTATCGGTCCGTTACGTCAGGATTATGATATTAACGATCATACCAATTTCACACAGGATGAGCAGATTACCATGCTGACATTATGGAGTATTTTCCGCTCGCCTCTGATGATTGGCGGTGAAATGACCCGTTTTGACGATTTCACAATGGGATTGATTACCTGTAATGACATCCTCAAAATGCATTCAAATGCGCGCAACTCACATCCTGTGTGGCGCAGAGTATACAACGGATGTGAATATATACTGTGGACCGCCACGGCCGCGGACGGAGGCAATTATATTGCAATTTTCAATGCCGGCGATTCGGATGGCAGTATAGAAATTGATTTAAGAGATATCGAACTTTATGACTCTGTGACGAATGTTACGGAATTATGGAGTGGCACCCGTTATAACTGTGACGGTAATATTATCAATGTATCGGTTAACAGCCACGGTGCTAAAGCATTTATTATAAAATAAGATATAGACGTGTGCACACCACCGCGCCACCATCAAAAAAAATAAGGCGTGTGAAAAGAAAGGACCTAGGGGCACCTAATTTTTCACACGCCTTGATTTTTTACTTCTATTTCTTAAGTCTTAATGCTCTCGTTGCATTAACTACTGCGATAACCATAACTCCTACATCGGCAAATATGGCAATCCACATATTGGCTATACCGAGTGCTCCGAGCACAAGGCACACAAGCTTTATGGCAAGTGCAAATACTATATTTTCTTTAACAATCCTCAATGTCTTGATTGCAATTCTCATTGCGAGCGATATTTTGGCCGGATCATCATCCATAAGTACAACATCTGCCGCCTCTATTGCCGCATCCGATCCGAGTGCTCCCATCGCTATACCTATATCGGCTCTCGACAGCACCGGTGCATCATTAATACCATCACCTGCAAAAGCAACTTTTTCCTTCTGGTTCTTGTTTTCAATAAGTTTTTCAACTTCTGCAACTTTATCTGCCGGAAGAAGTTCACTTTTTACTATATCGATTCCGATTTCCGCTGCTACTCTGTCAGCCACGGCCTTTGAATCCCCTGTAAGCATTACTGTCTTTATATTCTGGTTCTTAAGACCTTCTATTGCCTGTTTCGTTGTCGGTTTGATTACATCCGAAATCACGATACATCCGGCATATTTATCATCTACAGCAACATAAACTATAGTACCGTCATTATGTTCATTGATAACCTGAACGCCTATTTTATTCATTAATTTAAGATTACCGGCATATACCTTGTGGCCGTCCACAACGGCACTTACTCCGTGTCCGGCAATTTCTTCTATACCGCTTACCTTATTTGCATCGATTTTATTACCGTATGCATTCTTAAGGCTTAAGCTTATCGGATGGCTTGACGCATTCTCCGCATATGCCGCATACTCAAGAAGCTCGTGGCTGTCAAATCCGTTTTCCGCAAAAACACCGTTTACTTCAAATACTCCTTTGGTAAGCGTGCCTGTTTTATCAAATACTACATATCCCGTTGAAGCAAGTGCTTCAAGGTAATTGGAACCCTTAACCAGTATTCCGTTGGTTGATGCACATCCGATTCCGCCAAAGAAACTAAGAGGAATGGATATAACAAGCGCACAAGGACAGCTTATTACCAGGAATGTAAGCGCCCTGATAACCCACTTCTGCCATTCAGGCGAAACCCCGATAATAAGGGATACAAGCGGCGGAAGTATTGCCAGTGCAAGCGCACTGTAACATACTATTGGTGTGTAATATTTAGCAAATCTTGTTATGAAGTTCTCAGACCGTGATTTCTTCATGCTCGAATTCTCAACCATGTCAAGAATCTTTGAAACGGTTGACTCACCGAATTCCTTGGTCGTCCTTACCTTAATAACGCCCGTGAGATTTATGCAGCCGCTTATGATTTCATCTCCGCATGCGATTTCACGAGGCACGCTCTCTCCCGTAAGAGCGCTTGTATTTAGTGTCGAACTGCCATCGGTAACCACACCGTCAATAGGAACCTTCTCACCCGGGTTTACTATGATTTCCGTTCCTATTTCCACATCATCAGGATCGACTTTCTCAAGATTACCGTCAACCATGACATTAGCATAATCAGGTCTGATATCCATCAGGGCAGCGATATTTTTTCTGCTCTTTCCAACGGCGCAGGACTGGAAAAGTTCGCCTACCTGATAGAAAAGCATAACGGCAACGCCTTCCCTGAATTCTTTCAATCCTATGGCTCCAATCGTTGCTATAGCCATAAGGAAATTTTCGTCGAAAACCTGACCTTTTAAGATTCCTTTTACTGCTTTTCTTAAGATATCGTATCCAATAACAAAATATGGTATCAGATATAATATTCCTTCAAGCCACCATGGCATATCGGCAAATTCGGATACAATCCATATCGCCGCAAGCAGAACCGCCGATATTATTATTCGGTATAATACCTTTTTCTGTTTTGCTGTCATATCACATACCTCTTTTTCTATAAAGGATTACAGGAAGATTTCGCAATCATCCTCAACTTTCTTACAGTTCTTGTATGCTTCTTTCATTACCGCATCCACATCAGCGCCATCCTCGAATTCAACTTTAAGTTTCAGTGTCATAAAACTCAATGCTGCATCCTTAACTCCTGCCGTGGCCTTAACTGCTTCTTCCATCTTGGCTGCGCAGTTAGCACAGTCAACTTCTACTCCGTATGTCTTCTTCATAATATCAAATCTCCTTTTAATAAATTAATTATTCTTCAACATGTTCCATTCCCATGTTAAGTATATTTCTTACATGTTCATCATCAAGGGCGTATATCACGCTCTTTCCTTCTCTCCTGTATCTTACCAGCTTCGCATCCTTAAGTATCTTAAGCTGATGGCTTACCGCCGACTGTCCCATTCCAAGAATCTGCGCAAGATCTCCGACGCAAAGTTCACTTTCCACAAGTGCGTACAGGATTCGTATTCTCGTAGAATCTCCGAACACTTTAAAAAGTTCTGCAAGATCGTACAGCACTTCCTCCGCAGGCTGGTTATCCGTCACACGTCTGGCAATATCTTCAATCTCTGTCTGTTCCTCATTCACTTCTGCCTGCATATGTCCTCCTTTCCTGAACTTACGTTGATTTTGCTTTCGTATCAACATATGTTCATCTGTTCATATGTTCATTATACATCATTATTGTTTGCTGTCAACACTTTTATTTAAAAAAATATCCCCACTGCCGGCAATACGGTAATGAGGATATCTTTCTTGTGCAATTATCTTCTATGGTATATATCGCTTAATTGATTCCATGTAATAGCAGGCATACCGGCTCAGTATAGCCTCTTTACGCCTTACAAGGCCTATTCTCATATAATCATCTGTTTCAAGAGGCTTTGCAATTATATCCGGGCTGTTTAATTTATCATCTATTACACCGGAGCTGACTGTAAAACCGTTAAGTCCTATTACAAGACTGAACAGTGTGGCTCTGTCCCTTACCTGGATTATCTTTGGAAAGTCAAGCACACTTAAGAACTCTTCCGAGAAATAGAATGAATTTCTGTCTCCCTGTTCATACACCAGATACGGGTATGCCTGCAATTCCTCTATAGTAACGGATTTATTTGATGCCAGCGGATGTTTCCGGCATATGAACACATGCGGTCCGGCGACAAAAAGTTCTTCAAAAATAAGGTCATTTTTCCTGATGAGTTTGGTGATGACCTCCTCGTTATGTTCTGACAGATACAGTATTCCAAGTTCACTCCTGCCCTGCGCTACATCATCGATTATCTCACCGGTCTGTGTCTCCCTTAATATGAAGCTGTACTTATCAGCATCAAACTCATTAACCGTGTCCACGAACGCATTTACCGCAAATGAATAATGCTGGCATGATACAGAGAATTTGGGATCTCTCTTATTATTGACGCCAAAGTGTTCTTTCATAATATCCGCCTGCTCAAGAAGCATTCTGGCATATGATAAAAGTTCTTCGCCATCGCGTGTTACGGTGACGCCCTTTTTCGTTCTCACAAAAATTTTAACGCCCATCTCTTTTTCCAGATTACTTATCGAAGCACTGAGGCTCGGCTGTGATATAAAAAGTTCACCCGCGGCCTCAGTCATGTTTCCACATTCGGCCGTCTTCACAAGGTATGTAAGCTGCTGTAATGTCATTTGTGCCTCCTATTTAAAAAGGGACTGTATATCACAGTCCCTTAGCCGCTGTTCTTATGTATTAAAGCATTCTTGCCAGCTTATTCAGATCGTTCTGCATCATTGCATATGATACGATGGAAAGGCCGAGAAGATTAAGAATAAGATAAAGCACGCTGTTGTCTGTAATCTGTATACCTCTTCTTGCTGCTTCTTCGGAAATCTTTTTGCCTCTTGTGTATACCCAGTAAACATTGTAATATGGTACAAACATAAGAAGAAGGTATTCTCCTACCATATCGCTTGTGTCATTGGCAAGCATTCTGATTTTCTTAATCATATTATACATCCAGAACCACATATAAATCGAACATGTAACAAATGTAAGGATTATGCAGACAGCAACATTTTTCTCTTCACGGAATTCGTTAGGCATCGGTCCGTTATATCCCTGATTATAATTCTGATTGTAGTTGTTGTACTGATTATAGCCCTGGTTGTAATTCTGATTGTAGTTGTTGTACTGATTATAGCCCTGATTGTAATTCTGGTTTGGCTGGCCGTTATATCCCTGATTGTAATTCTGGTTTGGCTGGCCGTTATATCCCTGGTTGTAATTCTGGTTTGGCTGGCCGTTGTTGTTCTGATTGTCCATATTATCCTCCTTTTTCCACACCCGTTAATCCAGTGTCTCTATAGCTGCATTTATGTGGGCACGCATATCATCCTCACCTATAATATGGATTATCGTCCATAAATCAGGTGTATTGGCTTTTCCGGTAACTGCTATTCTTACCATCTCTGCCACATCCGATATACTTCCCTTGTAATTATCAGGTTCAGCCTTGTATGCCTTCATGTCGGCAGCAAAACCGAATTTACCTGCAATCACCTTAAGGTTATCAAACCAAGCCTGATTATCGGCTTCATGTGAATATGTCGCAAGATATTCTTTAAGAACATCCTTTGTAAGCTGTGCATCAAGCTTGAATCCGTCCTTTTCCTCGGACTCTGAAGTTCCGAAGAAGTAACCGATAAGTTCCATAATCTGTCTTGCATATATGAAATCTTTTCTGCGGCGTTTCATGCCGATTCCCATGTAAAGTCTGAGCACTGCAAGCATCTTTTCCCTGTCGGCAAACCATATCGCAGCTTTCTCCGGCTCATTCTCCACCGCCCATTCATGAAGGAAATCATACATCTCATCCTCCGAGAGGCGCGCAAGTTCGTTTTTACATATATTATGAAGCTTATCTTTATCAAAAAGTGCACCGGACTGGCTCATCTTCTCGATTGAAAACGGAAATTCATTAATATCCTTATCCGGGAATTTCTCATACCATTCCTCAAAGTTTGAATTGAGCAATGTAAGAAGATATACCTTCATGGTTCTCGGATGATAGCCGTCCTTACGGTAATAATCAAGTGAAAGCTCCGGATCTTTTCTCTTGGAGAGCTTACGCTTGCCACCGGTCTCTTCATCAAACTTCATAAGGTGGGCCGTATGTCCGTACGCCGGCATCTTAAAGCCGAGTACATGGAAAAGCTCATAGTGTGTAGGAACCGACGCAAGCCACTCACCGCCTCTGATAACAGTAGTCGTTCTCATAAGATGATCGTCTATTGCATGCGCAAAATGATATGTCGGTACTCCGTCTCTCTTAAGAAGCACAATGTCATGAATGTTCTCAGGAAGCTTGATTTCTCCCATAATGCTGTCCACGAAAGTGATTTCCTTATCCGGACTTCCCTGCGAACGGAGTCTCAATACATAAGTCTCTCCTGCATCTATTCTTCTCTTAATCTCATCGAAGCTTAAATCACGGCAATGAGCGTATTTGCCATAATATCCCGTAAGAACCTTGTCAGCTTCCTGTTCAAGCCTTACTTTCTCAAGCTCTTCCTCGGTACAAAAGCACGGATATGCAAGCCCTCTCTCTACAAGGCTCTTGGCATATGCGTGATAAATCTCGACACGCTGGCGCTGGAAATAAGGACCGTATGCATTCTGTGGCGCATCATCCGGAAAACCTGCTCCCTCGTCAAATTCTATGTCAAAATATCTCAAAACATTAATAATAGTCTCAACTGCACCATCTACCTTACGCTTCTCATCCGTATCTTCTATTCTTAAATAGAACACGCCTCCGTTACGATGTGCTATTCTCTCATCAGCGAGTGCGCTGTAAAGGTTACCAAGGTGTATGAATCCCGTAGGACTCGGTGCCATACGTGTAACCTGTGCCTTGGAAGGAAGTTTTCTATACGGAAACTTTTCCTCATAATATTCCGGTGTCTTATCTACATCCGGGAAAAGTAATTGTGCTAATTGTGCGTTATCCATTTCATCCTCCATAATAACTGTAACTTATTTGATTATTGCATTACTGCCATAAAACGTCAATATATTTTTACAAATTAAGCCATTCGCCGAGATAAGTCCTGTTGCTTTCGCGGCTGCCGTCACTGTAACTCCTAAGGTGCTCATCGCATACTCTTTTGACTTCTTTTTCAAATTCCCTCGAGGAAATCAGCCGGCATCCCTCACCGCGGATTATGATCTGCTCCAGACCATCCGAGGTGACAACGGTTATGTCATATCTGGCTCCGTTTTCATGTGCAAATTCTTCTATATATCTGTCCGCTGTCTGCGCTTCCCTGGTATATACCACATGAATGTTATTAACGTCAAGGTGTTCCGTGTCATGGCCTTTGATTCTGTAGGCATCAAATACCACAATCACATCTGCACTTACCGCGGCTTTATAATTGCACATGATGTCCATAAGCCGGTCTCTCGCACTGTCGATATTCTGCGCTGCCAGTTCATTTAATTCTTTCCAGGCAAAAATAACATTATACCCGTCAACCAGAAGATACGGCTTACGCACCGCACTGCCTTTATATGTTCTGGTAACAGGCGATGATGTATGCGTGCGTTTCCCGTAAAGCCCCCGGTGCGATGATGACTTAGGTGCACTGTTTGAGCCACCGCTTTTAGCTATGATATCATCTATTTCTTCGGTACCTATCGACAAATCTATCTGCCCTCTGACATCAGACCTGTAAGTATCAGGAATTACAATATCAAAATCTGTTTCCTCATCCTGTACATGCATATGAGCATCCGCCTCATACCACGGAACCACATATCCCGCTCCATGTGCACAGAAAACAGAATCCGCAGTGTTAACGGTATCGCTCTCCGGGTCATACCCGGAAGCTTCTATTACTTCCGATTCATTATGGCAATAATCGTATCCGTCAAGTACAAATTCTATCTTACCCTTGCCGTGTGTATACGACATGAGTACCGAGGCGTATTCCATCAGCCCGGACACAGGTGCCCGTCCGCACAATACCGTTATTGCACCGTCATTTTCCACCGGCTCCGCCATGCCGCTCATCTGCATTACATCGGTCATTGCCCGTCCTACGCATTCATTCGGAAGTTCCATCCTGAATCTGTAATAAGGTTCAAGCAGTCTGCTCTTTGCCTTCATCAGCCCCTGTCTTACAGCGCGATACACAGCCTGTCTGAAATCTCCGCCTTCGGTATGCTTAATGTGAGCTCTTCCCGAAACGAGCGTTATCTTAATATCGGTTATGGCAGCCCTTGTAAGGACACCTTTGTGCCTGCGTTCTGCAAGATGAGTGAGAATAAGCCGCTGCCAGTTACGGGCCAGAACTTCCTCACTGCATTCAGTATCAAAAACCATGCCGCTTCCGCGTGCACCCGGTTCAAGCCTTAGATGTACCTCCGCATAATGCCTTAACGGTTCAAAATGTCCGCTTCCCATTACCGTGTCATCAATTGTTTCTTTATATACTATGTGTCCCCTGCCAAGCGACACCTCAAGTCCGGTTCGCTCTTTAACAAGATTAATCAGGATTTCCGCCTGCACAGGTCCCATTACTTTTACATTGATTTCCCTGCTGTCGTTATTGAATCTGACTTCCAGTTCAGGATTAGCCTGCCCTATCCTTGCAATTTCAGGATACACCTCCCTCGCATCCGCCCCCTCTGGCAGAATCATCTTATATGTTATTACCGGCACAAGATTTGCCTCAAAAACTGCCTGTTCCTGACCGAACACATCTCCTGTATCAGACTCAGTCAATCCGCCAACCGCACATACCATTCCCGGTTCTGCTTCTGAAATGCTATTGTACCGTCCACCATTATAGACGCGTATCTCATTCACCTTGGCTTCCCAGCTTGTGCCGTCCGCATGCTTTCCGCGTATCACATCCCTGACTCTTAACCGTCCTCCGGTTATCTTGATGTAAGTCAGTCTCTCACCGCGCTGTCCGTATGCTATCTTATATACCAGTCCGGAAAATTCATCCGGATATTCCGGGCGGATTACCAGTTTTGACATGCACTGCATAAGATTATCAATACCGTCAAGTTTCAGCGCCGAGCCCATAAAACACGGAAAAATCAGCCGTCTGCTTACTGCTTTCGCAATATTCTCAGATACAATAGTTTCATGAGTCATAAATTCATCAAAAAGACTATCATCGCATAATGACACATCCTCATAAGGTATGCCATCCGTGAAATCAATTATCCGGTCCGAAAGTTCCGCAGCCATTCCGTCAAGCACTGCTTTGCGGTCGGTATCGTCCCTGTCCATTTTATTGACAAAAACAAATGTCGGTATCCTGTAATTCTCAAGGAGGCGCCATAATGTCGCGGTATGACTCTGCACTCCGCGCGAACCATCGATTACTAACACCGCATAGTCAAGAATCATAAGGCTTCTCTCCATCTCGGCTCCGAAATCCACATGCCCCGGCGTATCAATCAGTGTATATTCCACATCACCGTAATGTATGACTGCCTGCTTGGAAAAAACAGTAATCCCCCTGGCTCTTTCAATATCATAATTGTCCAGAAAAGCATCCTTGTTATCCACACGCCCCGGTCTGTCTATCGCACCGCTCTTATAAAGCAGTGCTTCGGTAAGCGTGGTCTTGCCCGCATCAACATGCGCAAGAATGCCCATAACAATTTTCTTCATATCTTAACAACCTTCCGTTGCCGCCTTCTCAACTTTCAAAGTTGTCTTGTAGCGGTCCATATAATCGTCAAAATCCCTCACATCCTCTGCCACCGGACTTATAACTGTGGATCTGACATCAGCAAATATTCTGTTGTGCAGAAAATCACCGAGAGAATTGTATTCTTTATTATGTATCATATATAATCCAAGCAATGCCATTCCCCATGCTCCGCCCTCACCTGCATTCTCCATAACGGTAACAGGTGTGTTCATGGCTGCGGCCATAATTCTCTGTCCGGCAACCGGTGTCTTGAAAAAGCCTCCATGGCCGGTAATTCTGTCAAGTCCCACTTTCTCATCCTTAAAGAGAATATCAAGGCCTATTTTCAGGGATGCAATCGAACTGTATATATTGGACTTCATAAAATTGGCGATGTTAAGTGTTGAATCCGGCTGTCTTACTACAAGAGGCCTGCCCTCGTCAAAGCCCGTAATATGCTCGCCGGAAAAATAATTGCATGTAACTATTCCGCCGCAATCGGCACTGCCTTCAAGAGCCTTGGTAAAAAGTGTTTCATACACCTTGCCGGTATCCACCTTAAATCCCATACATTTTGCAAAATCCATGAAAAGTCCGGCCCACGCGTTAATATCGGATGTGCAGTTATTGCAATGCACCATGGCAACGGGACTTCCATCAGGCGTCGTAACCATATCAAGCTCTTCGTGAAGCTTCTCAAGCTGTTTATCGAGTACAACCATTGCAAATACGGATGTTCCTGCCGACACGTTTCCGGTTCTTACACCGACTGCATCCGTGGCTGTCATTCCCGTTCCGGCATCCCCCTCCGGTGGGCATAAATGTGCCCCCGCCTTAAGCTTTCCGGATGCGTCCAAAAGTGCCGCACCATCATCCGTCAGGCATCCCGCATCTTCTCCCGCGGTAAGAACGCGCGGCAGGATATCGCGTAATTTCCAGTCATAATGTCTGTCTGTAATAAGCTCATCAAACTGTTCCATATATTTCCTATCATAATCACAAGCTGATGAATCAATCGGAAACATTCCTGACGCCTCGCCGACACCCATGACTTTATTGCCGGTAAGCCTGTAATGTATATATCCCGCAAGCGTTGTAAGGTATTTTATGCCGGATACATGTTTCTCACCGTTAAGGATGGCCTGATACAGATGTGCAATACTCCATCTCTGCGGAATATGGAAGCCAAAAAGCGATGTAAGCTTCTTGGATGCCTCGCCCGTTATGGTATTGCGCCATGTCCTGAACGGAACAAGTAAATTATCATTCTCATCAAGTGCTATATATCCGTGCATCATTCCACTGAATCCAAGTGCCGCCAGTGAAGTTATGTAAACATCATACTTATCATATACATCAGCCGCCAAGGAAGCATAGCATGCTCTTAATCCGCCTGTAATGTCTTTTTCACTGTAAGTCCATATTCCGTCCTGCAGCCTGTTCTCCCAATCATGATGTCCCGTTGCAAGGACTTTTCCGTTATCATCCGTAAGCACGGCCTTAATTCTTGTGGAGCCGAATTCCATTCCGAGAACCGCTCTTCCCTGTTCAATAAATTCTGATATATTCATATAAAAAATTACTTCCTTTTTTTTGAAATAATTATACAATACCATTCAAAAATAGTAAAGAAAAAGCGGCATCCGCCGCTTTATCTGTGTGTGTTCCGCCTTATATGTGCCATATAATTTTGTATGGTGTCTGCAAGATTCTCCGCTTCTATAGTATCATAAGAAGCACCTATATCTGTCTTATCCTCCGTAACTGTCTCCGTGGTATCGGAACTGTCCGTATCTTTCGTTATCCCGTCAGTGTCTTTGGATGTATCCTCATCCTGTTCTACATCTTCACCGTCTTTAACTTCCGTATCCGGGCTGTCCGCTTTCTTTTCTTCCTTATATTCCTCTTCCGTAGGAAGCTTTGCATATGCACCTGACTGAACAAATTCATTATGTGCTTTATTTATGTATGATGTCTTGGCAAGAAGCTTCTCAGCTATCTCATATTTCTTACCGTCCGGAATCGCCGGATTGTTGACGACACGCTTAAGCTCGCACAGGTAAGAAGACATCTTATTGAGTCTCGCACGGTCAGCCTGTTCCTTGGTCTTGCAATGCTTAAGCTCTTCCTTATATGAGTCCTTCTCCTGAAGCATCTCCTTATAACTTCTGTAAAGATCCGGATTCTTCCGGGCGATATACTGCTCCTCCTCCGGGGTCAGCGTCTCTCCGGCCTTCATCTTGGATGTGATTTCATTGAGCTTCTGATTCTCGCGCATCTTGGCGGCATCCTCTTTATACCGGTTAAGAATCCTCTCCTCAGGTGTCATTTCCTTCATGAATATTTTGCCGGTCTGTTTTTTCTGCTGCCACTCCAAGTCCATCTTCTTAAGTCTCATCGCATTGCCTATGGTTCCTGTTATAAGTAACATAATAAACCTCCTTGTTACGCCGCAATCCGGAATCCGTTCCGGAAAGTTTGGCAGAATATACTAATTAGTATATCGGCATAACAGGAAGGTTTATTAATGTAAGTGATTTTATATTTGGCAATTAAAATGAAATTTCCAAACTAGGCTAATGATGCAAGTCTGGCTCCGAGTGCTTCGCACTGTGCTGTGGCATCAGCATCAGGTGCACCCATACATATTACTCCTTCGCCATCAACTACTGTGGCTCCGGCAGATGTCATTCTGTCTACCCAGTCACGCATCCACTGTCCGTCTCCCCAGCCGTATGAGCCGAAAAGTCCGATAGTCTTGCCTGAAACAGACATCTCAAGGTCGCTGACAAACGGCTCCATCTCGCCTTCTTCGAGAACCTCGGCACCCATAGCCGGGCATCCGAGTGCGAATACTTTGGCACTCTTAAGCTCGTCGATTGATGCATCGCCCACAAATACAACGTCGGCCTCTTTGCCTGCTTTTCTTATTCCGTCGGCAACTGCGTCAGCCATTGCCTCGGTATTTCCGGATTGTGACCAAAATACTACCTGAATATTACTCATGAAAATCCTCCAATCCTTTTGCAACCAGCATTATCATGGTTTCTTTGGCGCGTTCGTACAGACCGAACAGCTTCAGCTTGGCAGGAAGGTTGGCATATACCTTCCAATATCCGGTGTAGATTGCATTCTCGCCGGCATTCTCGATGAATCCGGCAACATCTTCCGGCGGATAGCCGAGGAACAATCCAAGTTCGTGAGGAAAACCTTTGTTCTCTGAAGCGTATTGTCTGTATCTGGTCCTGAACAGACGGAGAGAGTCCATCAGGCCATTGCTGCCATAACCCATTTGCCCTAGAAGTTCAGACACACTCTCATCTCTCAGGTAATTCTCCAATCCATCTCTGTCATAAAGTAAAAACGTCGTCTTCTTGGCTGTCCGCAACAGGAAATAATATGACAGCTTATACTTCTTGAATGCATACAATACATCCTGAATAGAACTGTTATCAATTATGAAAAGATTGGATATCTTAATCCCTGCAATCAGAGGTGCACATTGAAGTGCCATCTGGGTATTTACATTATTCAGATCCATACCGCAAACCGTCTTTAAAACTTCTTGTGTCATAATGCCTCCCGGTTGAGTTAGTTATCTCTAACTTGAGTTAAGTATAACTAATTTGTTTCACTGTGTCAATACATTTTTATGATAAACAATTCTCAATAAAATATGCAAAAAAAGGCCGCCGTGCAAAATGCACGACGACCGTATGCAAAATCATGTTAAATTATGTCCTTCATACTCTGCAGGCCAATCAGCAATGTTGATGTATTATGTAGCAAAGCTGATGTTGTAGGGGCTATTACGCCGAACACTCCAAGAACTATAAGACCTGAATTAAATCCCACTATAGTTCTGTAATTGCGGTGTATTCTCTTCATAAGACCGTTGCTCAATTTCTTAAAAGTAACCATACCCATGAGATTATCCGCACCTATAGTGACATCGGCAATTTCCCTTGCAATCTGCGCACCGTCGTTTATGGCAACACCTATATCCGCTGCCGAAAGGGCCGGTGTATCATTAATTCCGTCTCCAACCATGACAACCTTATGTCCGAGTGCTTTCTCGCGTTCAACAAATCCTGCCTTATCCTCAGGAAGAACTTCTGAATAATATTCATCAACACCCACTCGTTCCGCTATTGCTTTAGCCGTACGTTCACTGTCTCCGGTCATCATAACGACTTTGCGGATGCCAGCCGCTTTAAGTTGCCTTATAACATCAGCTGCTTCATCCCGCACCGGATCTTCTATGCAGATAACCGCTGCAAGCTTGTTCTCTATTGCAAGATAGAGCTGTGAACATTCTTCCGGAAGTGACGCAAATCTTTCTTCCATTCCGTCTGGAATAACACATTTTTCATCTTCAAATACAAAATGATAGCTTCCGATTATCGCCTTATGGCCTTCGATTGTAGTGGAAATACCATGCGCAACGATATATTCTACTTTGGAATGCATCTCTTCATGCTCAAGCCTGCGCTCTTTGGCAGCATCCACGACCGCCTTGGCCATGGAGTGCGGGAAATGTTCTTCCATGCATGCCGCAATTCTCAACAACTCATCCGAACTGCGTCCGTCAAATGATACAACATCCACAACAGTAGGTGTTGCCTTGGTAAGTGTTCCGGTCTTATCAAATACGATAGTATCTGCTTCCGCCATGGCTTCCATGAACTTTCCGCCCTTGACTGTTACATTGTATTCATTGGCCTCTCTTATGGCTGACAGAACCGATACAGGCATCGAAAGTTTCAATGCGCACGAGAAATCAACCATAAGCACAGAAAGCGCTTTGGTAATATTCTTTGTAAACAGGTATACCAACGCCGTTCCGGCAAGTGTGTACGGAACCAATTTATCTGCCAGATGTTCTGCTTTACTCTCAAGACCGGACTTAAGTTTCTCTGATTTCTCTATCATAGCCACGATCTGCTGGTACTTGTTATTTCCGTTGACCGATTTGGCCCTGAGTGTTATCTCACCTTCCTCAAGAACAGTTCCGGCATATACATATCCGCCCTCTGTCTTTCTGACAGGATTGGATTCGCCGGTAAGCGTGGCCTGGTTAACCATGCCTTCACCACTTACAACATCTCCGTCAAATGGTATGACATTACCCATATGGACCACTATGAGATCATTCTGTTCAACTTTGGATGCAGGGATAAGCACCTCGGTTCCATCCTTAAGAAGCCAAACCTTATCAATGTTAAGCGACATGCTTCTGGCAAGATCGTCAACCGACTTCTTATGCGTCCATTCCTCAAGCAGTTCGCCGATTTCAAGCAGGAACATAACAGAACCTGCCGTAGCAAAATCGCCTCGTAATACCGATACGCCTATTGCAGTTCCGTCAAGAACCGGAACTTCTATTCTGCCCTTGCATAATGTCTTAATGCCGTTCCATATATATCTGACCGACTTGACCGCCGTAATAACATTCCTTACCGGAACCGGAATCAGGCATCGGGAAAAAATTCTCCACAATATTCTGTCAGCCAGTTTCTCCTGATACATGGCATTCAGTGCGCGGCCCGAATTTTCAAGGTAATTCGCCGGCACTTCAACCGAAGCATATTGAAAAGCCTTTATCGCTTTGATGATATCGTTCTTTGAGGAAGTGTAACATATAACAGCATCAGCGGTACGGTCATACACCTTGGCACTTGTCACACCGGCAACATTCTCAAGATAATATGCAAGCGTATCTGCCTGACGATATGTCATGCTCTCCTGCATCAGATGCACTCTCAGCCTTCCCTTTATATCATGTCTGATAATAAATTTCATAGAGTATTACGCCTCTGTTTCTTCTGCATTTTCCTTTACATCATCATCGATAACTGCATCACACTCGTCATACTTCTCGTTGATCTGCTTAGCCTCAGCATATATATCCTCGGCATTCTCCTTAACGGTGGAAGCTGTCTTCATAACTGACTTCCTGGCGCGGAGAAAAGCTGCCGTGCAATGTGTGTATGCTTTCTTAGCTGTTCTGCTTGATAAAAGCTTGATGCCCGCTGTTCCGAAAAGCACTCCTCCCGCAAAAAGTCCTATTTTTTTCATGTTGATTTTAGCCATAATTAAATTCCTCCTTGTTTGGTTTAACTGGTATTATAATATTAATATTCATATGTGTGAAGAAGAAAAAACGTTACTGAAAAAAATTATCAATAACGTTTTTCCCCGTATTTTATTCTACATTTTTAAGTGCCTGATCCATAGGAATCTTCTTAATCTTTCTGAACTGGAGAAGCGCCACGACAACATATGTTGCCATAATGATCAGAAACATTTTCCAGTATATGTTCTTATCATACCATAATATGAGCCACCCGCTCATCGATGACATCATCGGTCTGTAGATAACCTTTATTATGAAAGTCGATGCCGCAATGCTTATGACAGTAGATATGGCTACGACCCATGACGTTGCGAACAGATAAAGTCTTGCAATTTCACTGTTTTCATACCCCAGAATTTTAACCATTGATATCGAGTTGGCATTTTTTTCAAGTACAAGCTTCGTAAGAAGATATATGAGAAGCGCCGCCATTATTACAGCAAACATATAGAAAAGATAGAATATGTTGCCCATCGATACCTCAAGCTGTCTGGTAACCTTGGTCAGATCTTCCTCTGTAATGCATGAAGCGATGTATTTGTCATCTATGTCTTTTATCCCGGCATTACTGAAATAACCTGTATAATAATCCGCATCCTTACCGAATGTATCATTAAACTTATTCTTTTCCATAAATACAGCGATTGATGCAGGATATTTAACTATTTTATCCACAGTAAATTCATATTCTCCATCCGTGTATTCTTCGCACAGCTTAATCTTGTCACCCACCTCAAGCCGGTATTTGTCCGCCATACAGTCAGAGATCGCAACTCCGTCTTTGACCGCACCTTCCTTATAATAAATGCTGTTCTCAGCTATACCGTACACCGTAAGTTCATCGCCATCGTACTTATATGATCCGGCACTGTATTTTTCTGCATCTGCCGTATCGGTATCAGCCGGAGCCTTAAGTATATACTGATATTTTGATATCATATTTGACAATGTTTCTTTTTTCTGGTGTTCAAGAAGCGGAAGCATCATCATACCGAACAGAAGCAATACACATGTAAACAACATTCCGACAAACAGAACAATAAAATTCGGTATATTCTGGAATATCACCCTGATCCTGAATCGCGTAAAAAATTTGAAATGCGGAAGTTTTACAGCTTTCTTTCTCTTATGCCTGCTGATATCATGCCTGATAAACTTAAGCGGTGATATCTTAAACTTGCTGTTAAGGGATATAATATTGATTATAAGCATGATGACAAGCGGAACAGCCGTTGTCAGTATAAAAGCCTTTGCATTCCATATGGTCACATATGTAGGGAGACTGTAACTTCCGTAATACATACCTGCCGCAATGTTTTTGAATATTGTATAACCGATTATATTACCAGCAACCGCTGCCACCAACGACACGATCATCGGAGGCGCCAGATAATGTCTTACAAGTTCACCCCTGGTATACCCGGAAGCCCTCAATGTTCCTATGACTGATGCCTCTCTGTCTATCGTGTGATTTATCGTGACAGCAAACACAAATGCCATAATTGCAATTATAATATATAACAAAGCAATCATAAGTGAACTGTCACTGCCTATATCATCTCCGGTGAAATTAATTGCCTGATTCTGATATCTTGGAATATAATTTGTAAGCAAAGCCTTTGATGCAAGTGCCTTCATAAAATCATCGGACATATTTTTCTCTTCTTTATCATCCGACGGCTCGCTATTATATTTCCATCCGTAACAGAATGTCTCATGGTCATCGCTTAATTTATCGAATCGTGAATCTGTTACTATTGCCACAGAAAACTTGACCGCATCAAACATAATATCATTATTGTTTGAAAAAAGCGCACTGTAATCAGAAAATGCCACAAGTCCGCTGACCTTCAGTTTAATATCACCGACCGTAATCTCATCTCCGGTACTTATTCCGTTATTATCGGCAAACATTCTGTCCAGCGCTATCTCATCATCATTCTGTGGCATCTCACCGTCCATGACACAGATGAGGTCGATATCTTTTCTGTCCTTATATATTCTGATGGTTGCTTCATTATCGTCTTTGCCTACGATTGCATTCTCTTCTTTATAGAAAAGTTCATATAATTTCACATCTTCCTTCTCTATGTCAGATATGAGCGCATCATCCGCTTTCATTGCAAGTGTAAAATTACCATTTTCTATATTATACTTCTCAAAACTGTTATCGTAGGCTGTTTTCATGCTTGATGCCGCAACCAGAAATCCCGATATAAATCCAATCGACAAAAGCATGAAAAGAAATATCGCAATATATTTGCCTATTTCCCCGAAGATTTCTCTCTTAATTCTTTTTCTTAAAGGATTCTTCATATCGCACCGCCTTTACCAGTCAAGATCCTGTGCCGGAATTTTGGTCTCGTTGCGGTAATCTTTACGGATAGCGCCATCACGGAGCTTAATTACACGGTCCGCCATATTTTTGATGGCGTCATTGTGTGTTACCATTATGACGGTGTTGCCATATTTATGATTGACATCCTCGATAAGTTTAAGTATTTCTTTAGAAGTACTGTAATCAAGTGCTCCGGTAGGTTCGTCGCAGAGAAGTATATCCGGATTCTTGACAATCGCACGTCCGATTGATGTTCTCTGCTGCTGTCCGCCGGAAAGCTGTCCCGGAAGTTTATGCCTGTGCTCATATAATCCGAGAGTATGTAATAAATCATCTATATCAAGCGGTCTGTCGCTAAGATAAGCGCCGACCTCAATATTTTCTTTCACATTAAGATTTGGTATCAGATTGTACATCTGAAAAACATATCCGAGGTGCTTCCTTCTGTATGCCGTGAGCACCTTCTCATTCATATTTGCCGTTTTCTCTCCATCAATTGCCACATATCCGCCGTCGGCATTGTCAATGCCGCCGATTATATTAAGCAAAGTTGATTTACCTGAACCTGAAGGTCCTAAAAGTACGCATATCTCTCCTTTTCCTACTTCAAAATTAATTCCCTTCAGGACATCAACTCTGTTATCGCCCTCACCATAGCTCTTTTTCAAATCTCTTATCTCCAAAAACATTTTCCTATTCCTCTCTGTAATCCGTTAAGAAACCGCAACCTTATACATATTTTTCCTGCTGATCACACCGATTTCTTCAAGCGTGTTAATCATGCGGTACACCGTGGCCGTGCCTATTTTGCTGTCCTGTTCCATAGCCCTGTAATAAATTTCCTTGCAGCAGGAAAAATCACCTTCGAGAATTATGTCAAGAATCAACATTCTCTGCCTGGTAATCCTGCATCCGTGTTCTTTTAATTTCCTGACGATTAAGTCTTTTTCCAACTGTTGCATATTGCATATCTCCTTTCCGATGTTATATTTAAAAAGGGAACCGTGCAAACCGGTTCCCTTTATCTATCAATTAAGCCTCGGCTTTCTTTGATGTCTTTACTTTAATGTTTAACTTATCGCTTTCCTTATATGGTCTGAAAAGCATGTAGATAATGTATGCAAGTATAAGAACCGCAACTATCACTCCGAATACATTTCCGTTACCCTTAAAGAGGCTGCCGAACTGGTTGATCATAAGTGCAATTACATAAGCAAATCCACACTGATAACCGATTGCGAACCATGTCCACTTAGGGCTGTTCATCTCTCTCTTAATAGCACCGATTGCTGCGAAGCAAGGAGCACAGAGAAGATTGAATACGAGGAATGACATTCCGGCAACTGTCGAAAATGCACTTGCAAGTGAAGCATATACCGAAACATCTCCTGTTCCATAGAGAATACCCATTGTTGCGACAATGTTTTCCTTGGCTACAAGTCCTGTAACGGATGCAACTGTTGCCTGCCAGTTACCCCATCCGAGAGGTTTAAATATCCAGCAGATTCCTTTGCCGATATGTGCAAGGATACTGTATTCCATCTGTTCCTCGGCAAGCATTCCGAATGAACCGTCAACCCATCCGAAGTATGATGTAAACCATACGAGGATTGTTGAAAGAAGAATGATTGTTCCTGCCTTCTTGATGAATGACCATCCACGCTCCCACATTGAACGGAGAAGGTTACCGATTGTCGGCCAGTGGTAAGCCGGAAGTTCCATTACAAAAGGAGCCGGCTCGCCCGAGAACATCTTTGTCTTCTTGAGCATAATACCTGAAATAATAATTGCTGCCATACCCATGAAGTAAGCGCCTGTTGCTATAAGCGGTGAACCGCCGAAGATTGCACCTGCGATCATGGCGATAAACGGCTGCTTGGCACCACATGGAATAAATGTTGTTGTCATGATTGTCATACGACGGTCACGCTCATTCTCGATTGTTCTGGAAGCCATAATACCAGGGATACCACAACCTGTACCGATAAGGATCGGAATGAATGATTTACCTGAAAGTCCGAATCTTCTGAAGATACGGTCAAGTACGAATGCGATACGTGCCATATATCCGCATGCCTCAAGGAATGCAAGTAATAAGAAGAGTACGAGCATCTGAGGTACGAAACCGAGTACCGCACCGACACCGGCTACAATACCATCAAGAATAAGTCCACGGAGCCATTCAACGCAGTTAGCCGCATCAAGAAGCTTCTCAACAAGTACCGGAATACCTGGAACCCATACACCGTATTCAGCGGTATCAGGAGCACCATAATTTTCCTTGGCGTAATCCGAATCCGGATCTGTGCTTAAGTAAGCTGCAACTGCTGTTTCAAGATCGCTTTTGCCAACCTTTGGAGTATCCGTAATCTCAAGTGTCTCTTCATCCTGAACTTCGTATGTTACTTCTGCGTCATCAGGAGTAGCCGCAACGAGCTGTTCAAGTGCTGCCTTGGCGCCTTCCTCTGTGTAATCATCGGACTCAGCATCAAGTGCTGCCGCTATGTCGTCATTACCGTATTCCGATGTGAACGCATCGATAATCAAATCTGAATCACCGTATGCTTCTGCTGCTTCTTCATAACTCTTGCTTCCGATTCCGAATAAATGCCATCCGTCGCCGAAAAGTCCATCGTTAGCCCAATCGGTTGCTGCCGAACCAACGGTTACCATTGATATATAATATACCAAGAACATTATAGCAATGAAAATCGGGAGAGCCGCGAAACGGTTTGTAACAACCTTATCAATCTTATCTGAGACCGAAAGCTTCTTGGCTCCTTTCTTTCTTGTACAGCATTCATCAATAATTGATGAGATGTATGTATATCTTTCGTTAGTGATAATACTTTCGGTATCATCATCGAACTCGTCTTCAAGTGCCTTAATTTCTGCCGTAACATCCGGCACACTGCTTAACTGTTCTTTAATCTTGTCATCTTTCTCAAGAACCTTGATTGCGAAAAATCTCTTCTGTTCTTCGCTCACGTCTGAACCAAGCTTATCCTCTACAGAGCTGATAGCTGATTCAACGCTTGCTGCAAACTCATGTACAACACTTACAGACTGCTTAGCTTCTGCAAGTTCCACTGCCTTCTCAGCTGCTTTCTTAATTCCTGTTCCTTTAAGAGCGGAAATCGATACCACAGGGCATCCGAGCTTCTCACTGAGTTTGTCAAGATTAACTTTCTCTCCTGTCTTCTCAAGAAGATCCGCCATGTTTACCGCAACAACAACCGGGATTCCAAGTTCAAGAATCTGTGTTGTAAGATAAAGGTTTCTCTCAAGGTTGGTTCCGTCTACGATATTAAGGATTGCATCTGGTCTTTCTGTTATAAGATATGTTCTTGCTACAACTTCTTCAAGAGTATACGGTGAAAGTGAGTAAATACCCGGAAGGTCCATGATTGTTACGCTCTTGTTACCCTTGAGCTTACCTTCTTTTTTCTCTACCGTAACGCCCGGCCAGTTACCTACGAACTGGTTTGAGCCTGTCAATGCATTAAAAAGCGTTGTTTTACCACAGTTAGGGTTACCTGCTAATGCAATTTTAATAGCCATTTTTCTTATTCCTTTCCTTGTTATATATAACTATCTCTTATTTGTTATCACTATTTTAAGTTAGTATTTACTAACCCTAGCGTAAAAAAAAATTATTCCACACTAATCATTTCAGCATCAGCTTTTCTGAGTGAAAGCTCATATCCTCTTACCGTTACCTCTACCGGATCTCCAAGAGGGGCCACTTTTCTCACATAGATTTCGACGCCTTTGGTTATACCCATATCCATGATACGTCTCTTTACCGGACCTTCACCTGTAAGTTTAACAACCTTAACGGTCTCGCCACAGGCTGTCTCTCTTAATGTCTTCATTTCCTGCTCCTTTCTGATATCTGATAAATAATGACATCACTTTAGATCATAATCCTGTTCGCCATATCGCGTCCTATCGCAACACGGGACTCTTTAACATTGACAATAAGATTGCCTCCGATTGAAGAGACAACTGTCACTGCAGCCCCCGGAACAAATCCGAGATTTTCCAAGAATCTTCTTGTATCTTCTTTACCGCCGACCTTGATTATCGTATTGACTTCACCTTCGCCAGCCATCGTTAAAGGCATCATCTTATCCTCCTTATGCGTTTAAAATTGTATTTCCACGTTGGTTAGTATATTCTAACCTGTATTAGTTGTCAATAACTTTTTTCATTTTTTTAAATTTTTTTCTCAATAAGGCGTTTGAAAAAATATACCGATTATGATATAATGAGCATGTTAATTGAAAGCCGGACTACATATGAGGAATACCGGTATAAAATAAGAGAAAGGTTATCTATTATGGTACTTAATGAATCAACTGAAAATTATCTCGAAGCTATCCTTATGCTGAGTTCGAAGCTTCCCGTAGTACGTTCAGTGGATATTGCGAACGAGCTCGGTTTTAAGAAGCCCAGTATCAGCATTGCGATGAAGAATCTCAAAGAGAAAGAATACATAACCGTGACCGATGCCGGATATATCTATCTGACAGAGAGCGGTAAGAAAATAGCCGAAAGCACTTTAGAGCGTCATGAATTTTTCTCCAAATGGCTTGTAAGCCTCGGAGTTGATAAGGCAACGGCGTCCGATGATGCATGTAAGATTGAGCATGTATTAAGCCAGCAGAGTTTTGATGCGATTCGTAATTTTGTTACCAATGCAAAATAATATATTTTAAAATAAAGCATTGCAAATTGCAATGCTTTAAAATTACTATTTGTATTTTTGGGTATTTAATATCTCATTGGCATTAGCAATTCGTTCCTGTGTCGGTGGTTCAACACCTTCAAGCGGATACGGTATACCCATGATTTCCCACTTGTGTACGCCGAATACATGATACGGAAGGACTTCTACCCGGCGTACCGTGTGAAGTGACCCGATAAAATCGGCAAGTCTCTTAAGAAGTCCGTCATCATCGCTTGCACCCACGCCTCCACTTACCAGAACATGTCTTATCCACATATCCTTGCCGGTATCGCTTAAATACCTTGCACAGTCAAGTATATTGGCATTGGTATGTCCTGTCAGAGCTTTGTGCTTCTCATCATCGATATTCTTGATATCAAGCATGACAAGGTCGGTGTACTTCATGAGTTCAACAAATTTGTCAAAAAAAGGATTTTCCCTCGTGAATGGCTGCCCTGCTGTATCAAGACAGGTGTTTATGCCCATTTCCTTCGCTTTTCTAAACAATTCCGTGAGAAAATCTATCTGCAAAAGCGGTTCTCCGCCGCTGACGGTAATCCCGCCGGCATCACCCCAGTAAGTTTTGTACCGAAGTGCTTTTTTTAGCAATTCATCGGCCGTATATTCGGTTCCTCTGCCGGACTCCCATGTGTCTGGATTATGGCAGAATTGGCATCTCATATTACATCCTGTCAGAAAAATCACAAATCTTATTCCCGGCCCGTCCACCGAACCGAATGTTTCTATTGAATGTACATAACCTGTCATAAATCTTACCTCTTTCTATGCAAAAAGGGCGGTGCATAAGCCCGCCCTTTCATTAAGATTAAATCTTAGAGTGTTCCGTGGCATGTTCTTGCAATAACATCAAGCTGCTGCTCTCTTGTGAGGTCAATGAACTTAACCGCATATCCGGATACACGGATTGTGAAGTTAGCATATTCCTCTTTCTCAGGATGCTCCATGGCATCAATAAGTTTCTCGGTGCCGAATACATTGACATTGAGGTGATGTGCACCCTGTTCAAAATATCCGTCCATTACGCGGACAAGGTTGTCAACTCTTTCGCCGTTATCATGTCCGAGTGCATCCGGATGAATAGTCTGTGTATTGGAAATACCGTCAAGCGCATATTCATACGGAAGTTTGGCAACTGAGTTAAGAGAAGCAAGAAGTCCGTTCTGCTCTGCACCGTAGCTTGGGTTAGCTCCCGGTGAGAACGGTTCGCCTGCTTTACGTCCGTCAGGAAGAGCACCTGTAGCCTTACCGTATACTACGTTGGATGTAATTGTAAGGATTGATGTTGTAGGCTCTGAATCACGGTATGTCTCGAATTTCTCAAGCTTGCCCATGAATGTTTTAAGAAGCCATACAGCAATCTCATCAGCTCTCTCGTCATCATTGCCGTATTTAGGGAATTCTCCCTCTACCTGGTAGTCTACAACGAGACCGTTCTCATTGCGGACTGTTTTAACTTTAGCATATTTGATAGCACTGAGTGAGTCAACTACATGTGAAAAACCAGCGATACCTGTCGCAAATGTACGTCTTACATTGGTATCGATAAGTGCCATCTCGGCTGCTTCATAGTAATATTTATCATGCATATAATGGATAAGGTTGAGTGTATTTACATACAAGCCTGCAAGCCAGTCCATCATCTTGTCGTATTTGGCCATTACTTCATCATAATCAAGGTATTCTGAAGTAATCGGCTGATATGCAGGTCCTACCTGATCGCCTGACTTCATGTCAACGCCGCCGTTGATCGCATAGTTAAGGCACTTAGCAAGGTTGGCTCTTGCGCCGAAGAACTGCATTTCCTTACCTGTCTGTGTAGCGGATACACAGCAACAGATAGAATAATCATCGCCCCATACAGGTCTCATTACATCATCATTCTCATACTGGATCGAGCTTGTTGTGATAGAGATGTATGCTGCATATTTTCTGAAGTTATCAGGAAGTCTCTTTGAGTAAAGAACCGTAAGGTTCGGCTCAGGTGAAGGTCCCATGTTCTCAAGTGTATGAAGGAATCTGTAATCAGTCTTCGTAACCATTGAACGTCCGTCCTGTCCGAGTCCGCCGACCTCAAGTGTTGCCCATACCGGGTCTCCTGAGAAAAGCTCATTGTATGACTTGATTCTTGCGAATTTAACCATTCTGCACTTCATCGTAAGATGGTCGATAAGTTCCTGTGCTTCATCCTCTGTAAGAATACCGGCATCCATATCCCTCTTAATATAAATATCAAGGAATGTAGATACACGGCCAACGCTCATTGCTGCACCGTTCTGTGTCTTGATAGCTGCAAGATATCCGAAATAAAGCCACTGAACAGCTTCTTTTGCATTGGAAGCCGGAGCGGAAATATCATATCCGTAGATCTGAGCCATCTCTTTCATTCCCTTAAGAGCCTTGATCTGCTCTGCAATTTCCTCACGGAGACGGATAACTTTCTCTGTCATTGTTCCGTTACCGCACTCGGCAAGATCTTTCTGTTTCTGCTCAATGAGATAATCAACACCGTAAAGAGCGACTCTTCTGTAATCGCCTACGATTCTTCCTCTTCCGTATGTGTCAGGAAGACCTGTCATAATCTTATTCTTACGTGCTTTACGCATCTCAGGAGTATATGCATCGAATACTGCCTGATTATGTGTTTTATGATATACATTAAATACTTTGTCAAGTTCCGGTGACGGAGTGTATCCATACATTTCGCATGATTCCTCAGCCATCTTGATACCGCCGTAAGGCATAAATGCTCTCTTAAGCGGCTTATCTGTCTGAAGGCCTACAACCTTCTCAAGATTTTTATATTCATCGCAGATATATCCAGGTCCGTGAGATGTAAGAGATGATACTATATCCGTATCCATGTCAAGGACACCGCCCTTGGCACGCTCAGCCTTTTGAAGCTCCTGAAGCTTTCCCCAGAGCTTGTCCGTTGCATCTGTAGGTCCTACAAGAAATGTTTCATCACCGTCATACGGTGTGTAGTTTTCCTGGATAAAATCGCGGGTATTGATTTCATCCTTCCAGATTTTTCCTTTAAATCCTTCCCATTCTTTTCTTTCAGGCATTATTAGATATCCTCCTGTTGTTAATATTATTTCCCTGTTGCGTGCTAAGTATAACATCAAGATATAGTAATATCAATAGTAAAATACTACTAAATATTGTAATTGTTAAAAAATTATCAATTTGAAGCACTAAAAAAGGTGCAGAAAATATCGTAAAGCATATCTGCACCTTAAAAAAGACAATTACGGTTCTTCAAATTTCATTGAAACACTGCCCATGTCGCAGTCGATTTTTACCTTATGCACGGTATCGGACTGCATTCCGCCGTTTCCGTCGAAACTGCTGCTTCCCATGTCGGTATCAATATCGTACTCGTATGAGTCTTTGCTGTAATACGTCGTGATATCAACACTTCCCATGCTGCAATCCATATCCATATCACAGTCGAGATATCCTTTCAGTTCGGCGCTGCCCATGTCGAGTTCGGCACTAATCCGCCCCGTAATACTTCCATAAAAGACAACCCGTCCCATATCCGCATTTATATTCATATCTTCAGCTTTGACATCCTCGTACACTACCTCACCCATGTCACAGTCCGTATCAAAATACCGGCTTTCTATGCCGTTTACCCTGACGCTTCCCATATCTGTGTCCAGCTTTACAGAATCAAGTCTGCCTTCCGGCACATATATTCTGATATATGAATCTGAATATTTATTAAACTTAGGAAATACAAAGTTAAAACCTATATTACTTTTATTTTCTTTTATTACAAGTTTTCCGTTATTCACTTCACATACCGGATTTTCCGAATAGAGCTTGTATTCAACCGCATATTCTTTTTTATCCGATTTAACGATTTCTATTCCGGCGAGATTGGCACTCACATCTATTGAATTAAAATCCTTTAACTTCGTATACTCCATGTTCTTCGCTTCCGGCAGTCCGATATTGATTCCTACATTGTCAAAAATATCAAAACTCTTATCCGCGCCGGCCGCAATGCCCACGCCCGTAAACACTCCGCCGAGAATAATAAGAACTCCGGCTATGATTCCCGCTATTGCATAAAATTTCTTCATATGTCCGTCCTCCTAATTCTCAGTTCCCGCAAATGCGGCATATTTTTTCTTCCTGCGTCTGGCGGCTGCCGATTTGCAGCCCTTTACTATGGAGCTGATTATAAGTACACAGAGCATTGAAAGCAAAACTCCCGCGCCCGTACACAGACAGCCTATTCCGACTGCGAGCATGCCGTTGGCGCCGTTGGCGAACGCTTCAATGATTCCACCCAGAACACATGCAACACCTCCGATAAGAAATGCCACCGCTACCGCCACAACCGATACCGCTGCCGCTGCCACCGCCGCCGCAACACCTATTGCAACGCACAGGAGTGCAAGCCAGATTGGCGAACCTGCAACCGCTATAAAAATAATCCATCCGACCGGAAATTTCTTCTTCGAATTAAGCTTAACCTCGCCCGGCTGTCTGCCGCGGTACTCTGCAATGATACGTCTGGCAAGTTCCGACGGAGCTCCGAGTTCCTGTATTACTTCCTGTTCTTTCTCTATTCCGGCATCTGCAAAATACTCTGAATAGTACTGCATCACGTTATTGTATTCATCTGCCGGAAGTTCATGCTGTATGCAGTTATTGAGCGCACCAAGATATTCAAATCTGTTCATTACCATTTCCTCCATAAAAGATTCCATCCAGGCTGTTCTTATAATTGTTCCATTCGGTTTTGTAAAAGTTCAGCCGCTCACGGCCTTCATCCGTAATACGGTAATACCTCCTGTTACGTCCCTGAAAAGCCATGTCATATGTAGTAAGACAGTTATCCTTCTGGAGACGCCGCAATACCGGGTACAGCGTGGATTCCGAAATATCCACTATCGCCTTGACATTCTGCGTGAGCACATAACCATAGGTATCCCCACGGTCAAGAATGGCAAGCACGCATGCATCAAGCAATGTGGAACCAAGTTGAAAAATCATATAAGCCTCCTATTTTTTGTGCAATATTATATGTCGTATAATATTGTCTGTTAGTATAATACTATTCAGTTTATAAAATGTCAATATGTTTTTTCATCAGGGTCTTTCTGAATTCACCTGCTGCGGCACTGAGGCCTCTCTTAGTATCATATATAAGGCTTATCTCCCTTTTAGGCACGCCCTCTTCTATTTCAATCGGATATATCCGTCCGGCCTTAATTGCCTCTGCGGCCACACGTTCCGGCACAAAACCTATTCCGAGATTATTTTCAAGCATCGGAAGAATCAGATCCGCTGTCGCTACCTCTATGTCCGGTGCGAACTCAAGACCATGTTCGGTAAAATACCTGCTGTACAGATCATATGTCGATGTATGCTTCTCCAACGATACGAATGAACATCCCGCAACCTCCGATAAACTGCGCTTTTGGGAGGCGAGTTCCATGTAGTTGCTGCCCCCTGCCAGTATGCTTTTAAAATTGCATATTGTTTTACTCTTGATCGGTGCCTCAGCTTTAACAGGTGTTGTCACAACGGCAAAGTCAATCTGCGCATTCTTAAGAGCCGCCATCGCCTGCGGTGTGGAATAATTATGTATCCTGACACGCACATCAGGATGTTTTTCGTGATACTCATGTATTACGTCAAAAAGAAAAAGATGCAGCGCCGTCTCGCTTGCTCCGATTGTCACAACTCCTCCTCCGAGCTTTGCCCTGCCCGTCAGTTCTTCCTCGGCGGTCTGCAGCTGTTCCACAGCCGGCTGCACATATCCGTAAAGTCGTTCTCCGTCCTCCGTCAGCGCAACGCCTTTGTTGGAGCGCACCATAAGCTGGCAGCCGAGTTCTCCTTCCAGAAGCTTCATTACCCTTGTTATATTGGGCTGGTTGTTCTGCAATGCCTTCGCGGCTTTGGAAATGTTCTGATACTTGGCTACATAATAAAATATTTTGTAATACTCGAAGTTAATTGACATGTTTTTCTCTCCTTATATTTATTTCATATAGCAGATATATTAATTATATATTTTTAATATTTTATAGTGCAAAGTATAATACATGCAGATGTTATTGGTCAATATCAGATTTGGATTATTTAAGGAAGTGTGGTCATGAACAGGGATTTAACAGTAGGAAAACCGTCCCAGATACTATGGAGATTCTGTCTGCCGCTATTTGGAAGCATTATTTTCCAGCAGTTATACAACATTGCCGACAGCCTTGTCGCCGGAAGATTCATAGGTGAAAATGCTCTTGCCGCTGTAGGCAACGGATATGAAATCACTTTGATTTTTATAGCTTTTGCCTTCGGATGTAACATCGGCTGCTCCGTAATCGTGTCCAATTTCTTCGGTGCCGGACGGTACAACGATGTCAAAACCACCGTGTACACGACAATGATTTCAAGTGGTGTGCTCTGTATGATACTTATGGCATTCGGTCTGCTTTTCGGACGCACCCTTCTCGGAATTATAAACACGCCGATGGAAGTTATCGACGATTCGCTTCTGTATCTTAATATATATATATTCGGTCTGCCGTTTCTTTTTTTCTACAATGTGGCAACCGGTATTTTCTCAGCCATGGGCGATTCCAGAACACCTTTTATTTTCCTTGCCATATCGTCCACAAGCAACATTGCGATGGACATTCTTTTTGTCAAGGCCTTCAATATGGGGATTGCCGGTGTGGCATGGGCTACATTCTTATGCCAGAGCATAAGCTGTATTCTTTCGATTATTATCGTACTTAAACGCCTCCACAGTCTCAAGTGCAATGAAGATGAGCGTGTCCGCATATTCGATATACATATATTCGGCAGGATTGCCGCAATCGCAGTTCCAAGCATCCTGCAGCAGAGCTTTATTTCCGTAGGCAACATCATAATCCAGAGTGTCATAAACGGATTCGGCACAAGTGTCATGGCCGGTTATTCCGCCGCCATAAAGCTCAACAACCTTGTAATCACTTCACTCACAACGCTCGGCAACGGCATTTCCAACTATACCGCACAGAATCTCGGTGCCGGTAAAAAAGAAAGAATCCGCCCCGGTTTCTTCGCAGGCGGAAAACTTGTATGGATCATATGTATTCCTTTTATTATATTATATTGGGTCGCCGGCCGTTACCTGCTTCTTCTTTTTATGGAGCAGAGCAGTACGTCGGCCATTGAAACCGGAATGCAGTTCTTGAAAATCATCTCGCCGTTCTATATGATAGTCTCAATCAAACTGGTTGCTGACGGTGTACTGCGCGGTGCCGGTAAGATGGGCCGGTTCATGATCACTACTTTTACAGATCTCATCTTAAGGGTTGCACTCGCAATACTTCTGTCCGCACATTACGGCACTGCCGGAATATGGAGCGCATGGCCTATCGGATGGTGCATATCGACCACGTTGTCGGTGGTATTTTTCTTCACGGGTGAATGGAACCAAAAAAAGATAGCCACGATATAAATCATGGCTATCTCTCCAAATTACCTTACCGGTAATATTATTTAGCTGTGATGTATTTCTGTGCAACGAGAAGTTCTGCGCTTAATACGGCTCCGCCTGCTGCACCTCTGATGGTATTATGTGAAAGTCCTACAAACTTCCAGTCGAATACCGAATCCTCACGGAGACGTCCGAATGATACTCCGAAACCGTTCTCGTAATCAACATCAAGTCTTACCTGAGGTCTGTTGTCCTCTTCAAGATACTGGATGAAATGCTCCGGTGCGCTAGGAAGCTTGAGTTCCTGCGGAAGTCCCTTGAAGTTTCTCCATCTGTCTATAATCTGTTCCTTGGTAGGCTTATTCTTGAAGTTTACGAATACCGCTGCTGTATGTCCGTTAAGTACCGGCACACGAAGACACTGTGTTGTGATAACAGGAAGTGCTGCCTTCTCGATTTTTCCGTCAACAAGCTTGCCCATAAGTCTTAAAGGCTCCTGTTCGCTCTTCTCTTCCTCGCCTGCGATATAAGGGATTACATTGCCCTCCATCTCCGGCCAGTCCTTGAATGTCTTACCTGCGCCTGAAATAGCCTGGTATGTGGTAGCTACTACAAGAGTAGGTTCAAATTCCTTAAGTGCGAAGATTGCCGGTGTATAACTCTGGATTGAGCAGTTAGGCTTAACTGCGATAAATCCTCTCTTGGTTCCGAGTCTCTTCTTCTGATACTCGATAAGTCCGTAATGCTCCGGATTAATTTCAGGAACAACCATAGGAACATCCTCTGTCCAACGGTGAGCGCTGTTGTTGGAAACAACAGGAGTCTCTGTCTTGGCATAATCTTCTTCTATCTTCTTAATCTCTTCCTTAGACATGTCAACTGCGCTGAATACGAAGTCAACCTTAGAAGCTACTTCTTCAATATCATGAACATTATATACTATCATGTTCTTAACTGCTTCCGGCATAGGTGTTGTCATTTTCCATCTGTCACCTACAGCCTCTGCATAGGTCTTACCTGCTGAGCGAGGGCTTGCCGCAATAGCTACAACCTCAAACCACGGATGATTCTCAAGTAATGAGATAAATCTCTGTCCTACCATACCTGTTCCGCCAAGTATGCCGACTCTTAATTTCTTTTCCATATTCTTCTGCTCCTGTTTTCCTATTCTTGCTAATTCTTCTGGTAAAACGCGAACTCAAAGCCCTTGTCCCTGATTCCGTCTATCAGATCAGCCAACATCTTCTGATTAAGCGAAGATGACGCACTAAGCGAATATATTGCACCTCCGTGCGCCCTGGCAAGTGCCTTGCTAAGCGCCTGCCTGGTAGTCATCTGGCTGTCCCAGTCAGCATATGCATAACTCCAGAATACCGTTCTGTATCCTGACTTCTGCGCCGCTGCAAGCGTCTGCTCGTTAAAATATCCCGATGGTGGCCTGAAAAGGTACATTTCATATCCGAATGTTTCGTAAACGTAATTGTACAACGTATCAAGCTCACTTGTCAATTGATTTAGAGATAAATCTCCAACCTCTTTGCCGCTTGCAGTGTAATTTCCTATAACATGTCCTTCATCTATCATTCTGCGGACAAGTGCTTCGTTGTCCTTAACATACGATAATGTGACGAAAAATACCGCTTTGACTCCCTTTTCCTTAAGGGTATCAAGTATCTTGACCGTTCTGCCGTTCTCACCTATTTCATTGAACGTAAGCCATATATAACTGCTCTGCGGCTCGATGAAATCGACTCTGTATTTATCATAAAGGTTAGTGTAATACCCTATCTGCGGTCTGTTATTCTCCGAATCAACATTATCACCAAGTCCGTAGTATACACCAGTTGTATCATATGAGTCCAAATCTCCGATATCAACTCCGGCAGATGTATTCATATATGCCGAGTAATCGGAAATTCCCGCAGCTCCGCCCGGAATCTTTCCCGGTTCCACCACATGAACCCTGAAGTCCCTGACCGATATATTTCCGAAGGAATCCTTAGCTATAACTTCCGCATTATAATCTCCGAGACTGTCAAAAGAAAGTGTGTCAACCATCTCTTTATCCTTGTCCGCAAGTGTCATATCCTTTGAAAAGCCGTATTCATAATCCGAATAATCTTTCACTGATGCCACAACATTATCAAGCTGAAGAGTTCCCTGCTGTTCAAAATAAATCTCCTCGCTCTTAAGCGAAATCTCCGGTGCCTTAATGTCAGTAACCTTAACCTTAAATTCGCGCACATCCTCTCCGTATGTGACGGATGCATTGTAAGTGCCCATCTTGTCCGTATCCACTTGTGACAGATCTATTGTCATATCTGCCAACATTGCCTTGGAAGCCCTGACATAGCTTGAAATATCCATATCAAGCTCATCACCCACATTTACGGTAAACTCGTCCTTAACAAGATTGATCGTGTAACCGCCGCAGCCGCCAAGCATCAATACGACAGCCGTACATACTAAAACTGCTGGTAATAATTTAATTTTACGAATAAAATCTGCCATAAGAAGCTGCTCCTCATAAGTCTTAATGTGAAAACAACCCGCCATACATTACTGCATCGCGGGTATATATTTGGTATAAAGCTGATGACGGGAATTGAACCCGTGACCCCTTCCTTACCAAGGAAGTGCTCTACCTCTGAGCCACATCAGCGCATCTGAATAAGATATTAACATATCAATCAGAATTTATCAACATTTTTTTCTAAAAATATCAGCAAAATTAAAAAATCATTCCATAAGGCCGGTGAGTTTTGCCCTCACTCTCTGTATCGCATTGTCGACTGTCTTTGTGGTTTTGCCAAGATATGCGGCTATCTCCGAGTAGCTGCAGCCTTCCCTGTAAAGCTCAAGCACCTGCAGTTCCATTTTGCTTAAACTCTTATACAACTGCTCTTCAAGCCTTGCCGCCTGGTCCTTGTCTATGAAAATAGCCTCCGGATTCATTTCGTTGCCGGATGCCAGAACATCTTTGAGACTTGCATCATCTCCCAGGTCATCCGTTACAGGTGTATCAAGCGATATATACGAATTAAGGGGACCGTTCTTCAGCCTGTTATAAGCAGTCATCGCAGTCCTTATCTGACGGCTGATACAAAGTGAGGCAAAAGTCATGAAAACCGCTTCGCGTTCAGGATTGTAATCTCTGATAGCCTTGTACAGTCCTATCATTCCTTCCTGAATAAGATCATCGTTATCCGCTCCGACCAGAAAATACGCCCTTGCTTTCATTCTGACAAGATTTTTATATTTCTCCACAAGCACATCCGCCGCCGGCGAATCCCCGTTACGGTATGTCATAACAAGTTCTTCATCCGACATTTTCGCATATCTGTCATTCATCCTAACACATCCTCTGTCTGACGATTTCGTACGCCATTACGCCTGCTGCCACCGATGCATTAAGCGAATCTATATCGCCCTTCATCGGAATGGATGCGGTAAAATCACATTTTTCCTTAACAAGCCGTCCGACACCTTCTCCTTCATTGCCTATGACAAGACCTATCGGACCTTTGAGATTAAGATTATACATCAGTTCACCTTTCATGTCGGCGCACACGAACCAGAGGCCTTCCTTCTTAAGTTCGTCTACCGCAGATGCAAGATTGGTAACCTTTGCAACCGGTGTGTAATTAAGCGCACCCGCAGATGTTCTTGCAACCGTTGCCGTAAGTCCTACCGCACGGTGTTTCGGTATGATTACTCCATGCGCACCGCACAGATTGGCGGTTCTTATTATTGCACCGAGATTGTGCGGATCCTCTATTCCGTCAAGAATAAATATAAACGGATCCTCGCCTTTGCTTCTCGCCGCCTTAAGAATATCGGAAACTTCAACATAATCATATGCTGCCGCATTTGCGATAACACCCTGATGATGTCCCGTTTCCGACATATGGTCAAGTCTTTCTTTGTCAACATAATTAATTATCGAACCGCTTTTCTTCGCCTCGCGCAGAATAGTCATTACCGGACCGTCCTTACAGCCGTCAAGCACATATAATTTGTCTATTGTTTTACCGCTTCTGTAGGCCTCTATAACGGCATTACGTCCCTCTATGGTAAATTCATTGTGTTTCATATTATTTCCTTTCGCTGTCATTGCATTCAACAGCTTCAAAACCCTTTTTCACAAGTTCCATTATGCGTTCAAAACGTTTATCCAGATAAAGATATCCGATAAGCGCCTCAAAACCTGTCGCCCGCCTGTAATCACCGGCGGTTGCGTTCTTGGCCCTGGTATATGAATGGGCATTACGTCCACGCTTGTATGCTGCCGTTTCCTCATCCGTAAGTTCCGGTATTAATGCCTCTATCATAGCTGACTGGGTGCCCGCTTTGGCAAGATTGCTTGCCTTGCGGTTAAGCTTATCTACCGGCGCATTACCTGCATATACAAGTCTCGTCCTTATGATAAGTTCATATACGCAGTCACCGATATAAGCAAGTGTCAACGGAGAATATGTCGCAAGATCGATTTTTCCGAGGTCAAAAGCCTCCGCCATCTCTTCAAACATATTATACAAGCTCCCAGACAACACCTTCTCTGGTGTCTTTAATTCTTACGCCCTTGGCAAGAAGTTCATCCCTTATGGCATCTGCCTTTGCAAAATCTTTCTCCTTCTTGGCAGCCTTACGTTCCTCAATCTTAGCTTCGACAAATGCAGTAAGTTCATCATCCGCCTTAGGCGCTGCGTTTTCGCCCTGCATTCTTGTAAGATTAAGAGAAAGCACATAGTCAAAATCTTTGACAAGCGCAAGCTTGGTAGCATCGTTTAAATCACTTCTTAATACATCATATACGACCGTAATTGCCGATGCCGTGTTAATATCATTTTCAAGTGCAGCCTTGAAATCAGTTTTATATTTATCAAATCCGGCTTTATCGACTTCACCGTCTTCTTTAAGTTCTCCGATACGTTTAACAAGCTTATTGTATGCTGCTTTGGTATTGTCCATTATCTCATAAGTGAACTCAAGCGGCTTTCTGTAATGTGACTGCAGGCAGAATAATCTGTATACAAGCGGATCGTATCCTTTTTCTTCAAGAACGGACACGGTAAGAAATTCACCGTTTGATTTACTCATCTTACCGTTACGGTCATTCAGATGATGCACATGGAACCAGTAATTGCACCACTTATGTCCGAGATATGACTCACTTTGTGCGATTTCGTTGGTATGGTGAGGGAAAATATTATCAACACCTCCGCAATGTATATCCATGTATTCGCCGAGATGCTTCATGCTGATGCATGAACACTCAATATGCCATCCCGGATAACCGACGCCCCACGGGCTGTCCCATTTAAGTTCCTGGTTGTCGAATTTGGATTTGGTAAACCATAATACGAAATCAGCCTTATTGCGTTTATTGGTATCTTCTGATACATCATCACGCACGCCGACCATAAGTTCTTTCTCACTCTGGCTTGAAAATACATAATAATCATCAAGCTTTGATGTATCAAAATATACATTGCCGCCTGCAATATAGGCATATCCCTTTTCAAGAAGAACTTCTATCATATGAATAAACTCAGGAATACAATTAGTGGCCGGTTCAACCACATCCGGAGTCTTTATATTTAATTTGGCACAATCGGAAAAAAATGCATCTGTATAATATTTGGCGATTTCCATAACCGTCTTGTGCTCTCTCTTAGCACCTTTAAGCATCTTATCTTCGCCCGTATCAGCATCACTTGTAAGATGTCCTACATCGGTAATATTCATTACGCGCTTTACATCATATCCCTCATATCTGAGAGTCTTCTCAAGCACATCCTCCATAATGTAACTTCTGAGATTACCGATATGCGCGAAATGATAAACAGTCGGTCCGCATGTATACATAGAAACTTTGCCATCCGTATTAGGAACAAACTGTTCGATTTTTCTGGTAAGAGTATTAAACAACTGCACTTTATTTTCCATTTTCGTGTTTCTCCAATCTTTTTAAAATCTCATCGACCTGATTTCTGAGTTTCTCATTATCTTCCTTAAGTGTATTAATATCATTAAGAACCGGATCCGGAAGATTGATCTGATCAAGATCCGTATTCGGAAGTCTTACGTTATTGCTCTTTACGATACGTCCCGGGATACCTACAACGGTTGAATTAGGCGGTACTTCTTCAAGAACAACCGAACCTGCTCCTATCTTGGAACCTGCTCCTATCGTAAATGAGCCCAGTACTTTCGCACCTGTGCTTATCATCACGTTATCCTCTATCGTCGGATGCCTCTTTCCCTTTTCCTTACCGGTTCCGCCGAGTGTCACGCCCTGATACAACGTAACATTATCACCTATTACCGTAGTCTCACCTATTACAACACCATGTCCGTGGTCTATGAAAAGTCCCTTACCTATCGTTGCGCCCGGATGTATCTCTATACCGGTCTTTCTCGCGGCGCGCTGCGATATTTTCCTGGCCTTGTAGAACTTTCCCTGTTCGTATAATCTATGAGCTTTACGGTACTCCCAGATTGCCCAGAAACAAGGATAAAGAAATACTTCTTTATCGTCTTTCATCGCCGGGTCTCTGTCTCTTATTACTTCTATCTGCTCTCTGACATAATCTTTAAATCTCATCGTAATTCCTCACTTACGGCATATACTATGTTATAGAATATGCACAAGCTGACCTTTTGTCAAGTGCATGGTATACTACCGGTCTGCCTGACAGCCCCGGCATCCGGCACATCCGCCCGCATTCCGGCGCTCATTCATTATATCATCATACACATAATTCTCAACCGTGGTTATAAGCGCTGATGCCTGCGATGCAATTCCTTCCCCCGCTCCCGTAAATCCAAGTCCTTCCTCGGTGGTTGCCTTAACACTTACACGGTTCTTTTCGATTCCAAGTGCTTTTGCAATATTTTCCCTCATTTCTTCTATATAAGGCGAAAATTTGGGACGCTGTGCAATAATTGTGCTGTCCACATTCTCTATTACATAGTTATTATCCGACAATATTTTTGCAACATTTTTCATAAGTTCCATGCTGGATATTCCCTTGTAGCGCTCATCACTGTCAGGAAAATGCCTGCCTATATCACCAAGCGCAGCTGCTCCGAGAAGAGCATCCATTATTGCATGAAGAAGCACATCCGCATCCGAATGTCCCAATAATCCTTTATCATAAGGTATATCCACACCTCCGACTATCATCTTACGGCCTTCTGTCAGCCTGTGGACATCATATCCTGTTCCTACTCTCATATATTATCCTCCTTGCCTTCCGGTAAAAAAAAGAACTTAATGCATTAACATTAAGTTCCTGTTGTCAGTAGCGGAGAAGGGAGTCGAACCCCTGACACCATGGGTATGAACCATGTGCTCTAGCCATCTGAGCTACTCCGCCATATTGAATTGAAAAATGGGACCTACAGGGCTCGAACCTGTGACCCTCTGCTTGTAAGGCAGATGCTCT